>Ga0210396_10007848_pt1 | contig 10146 bp, 8 predicted proteins | sample IncBWH17OmetaG_FD_155466 | JGI IMG/M metagenome (GOLD analysis project Ga0210396, IMG submission 155466) | Forest soil microbial communities from Barre Woods Harvard Forest LTER site, Petersham, Massachusetts, United States - Inc-BW-H-17-O ... | reverse complement strand
GCTTTGCGATACCGGCGGTGCCGTGGCCGCGCAAGCGGCGATTGCGCAACTCGCGCTCGCATCCGGCCTCTATGCGGGGCCTGTGTTCGGAGAGACGGAAATCCCGGACATGGGTTTTTACGATCCAGCCAAAGGTGCGCTGGCGCGGTTGCCGTCGCCGGATACGCGGCCGCGGGCGCTCGTTATCTTCTATCGTTCTTATCTCACCGCGGCCGATACCGGGCCGGTCGACGCGCTGATCGGCGCGTTGCGGCAAAAAGGTTTTGACGCCTTTGGTGCCTTCGCAACCTCGCTCAAGGCGCCCGGCGTCGCCGACTGGCTACGCGCGGAGTTCGCCCAACACCGGCCGGCGGCGCTCATCAGCGCGACCGCCTTCTCGGCGATCTCTGATGACGGAACGACACCGTTCGAGGCTGCGTCCTGTCCGGTGTTCCAGGTCGCGCTGTCGACCGCTCAGCGCGAGGATTGGGCCGCCTCGCTGCGCGGCCTGTCACCGGCCGATCTTGCAATGCATGTGGTGCTGCCGGAAGTCGACGGACGGATTTTCTCAGGCGTCGTCAGCTTCAAATCGCCAGGCGGGCGCGATCGCGATCTGCAGTTTGCCCGTCTTGCGCATCAACCCGACGACGAGCGTGTTGTTGCAGTGGTCGAGCGCGTCGCCGCCTGGCACCGGCTGACGACCTCGCCGACCTGCGACCGGCAGCTTGCGATCATCCTGTCGAGCTATCCCGGCCGTCCGCATCAGATCGCCCATGCGGTGGGGCTCGATGCGCTGGCCTCGGTCGAGACGTTGCTGAACGACCTCGCCTCGGCCGGTTTCGAGGTCGAGACCGGACATTCGCTGGGGCACGCGCTCGGGGAGGAGGTGTTGAACTTTGGCCTCGCCGAATATCGCGCTGAACTGAAAAAGCTTCCAGCGAAGCTGCAGGAGGAACTCCAAGGTGCCTGGGGCGCGATCGAGGGCGATCCGCAGGTCCATAACGGCGCGTTCCGTTTCGCCGCGATTCGCCGCGGCAAGGCGATCATTGCGGTGCAACCCGAGCGCGGCGACGTCGGCAATCGGGACGCGGAGTATCACGATCTCGCGCGCACCCCGCGCCACGCCTATGTCGCGTTCTACCTGTGGCTTAGACACCAGAATATTGACGCGCTGATCCACATCGGCGCGCACGGCACGCTGGAATGGCTGCCCGGCAAATCCGTGGCGCTGTCGCCTGCATGCTGGCCCGAGGCGCTGATCGGCGGTTTGCCGGTTATTTATCCCTTCATCGTCAACGATCCCGGCGAAGCGGCACAAGCCAAGCGCCGCATCGGCGCCGTCACCATCGGCCATTTGCCGCCGCCGCTCAAAGCCAGCGTCGTGCCGCAACATCTCGCGCGGCTTGAGCAGTTGCTCGACGAATATTCGATCGCCGATGGTCTCGATACCGCGCGGCGCCAGCGTCTGATCGGCGCGATCCGCGACGAAGCGCGCGCCGCGGGCGTGGAAGATGATCTCGGCCTGGCCGCGTCGGCCGCTCCAGCCGAAGCGATTTCCCGGATCGACCGCTTCGTCTGCGACCTGAAGGAGAGCCAGTTCGGCGATGGTCTGCACGTTTTTGGGCGCGGTGAGTGCGGAGAGCAAGAGCGGCGCGCTCTGATCGAGGCGTTATCGGGCCGCCGCGTGGCGCCGGGACCGGCGGGCTCACCGTATCGCGGGCGAAGCGATGTGCTGCCGACCGGACGCAATTTGTTCGCGGTCGATCCGCGGGCGGTGCCGACCCGCGCCGCACATGCGCAAGGGATCAAGCTCACTGAGGAATTGTTGCGTCGACATCTGCAGGATCGCGGCGATTGGCCGAAAGGCCTTGTCGTCGATCTCTGGGGCTCGGCAACGATGCGAACGGCAGGCGAGGAATTTGCGATGGCTTTACATCTTGCCGGCATCGCGCCGCGCTGGGACCACGCCTCCGGCCGCGTCAACGGATTCGAGATCATCCCACCCGCGCTGCTCGGCCGGCCCCGTATCGACGTGACGCTTCGGGTGTCGGGCCTGTTTCGCGACGTGTTTCCCGGCCTGGCGCAATTGTTCGAGGCAGCCTCCGAAGCGCTGTCGAAGCATGATTGGGAGGGTGAGGAGAATCCGTATCGCCATCGCGCCGCGCGCGTGTATGGTCCGCAGCCGGGCCAATATGGCGCCGGCATGACGGTCATGCTCGATAGCTTCACGAAGGCCTCACGCGATTCCGCCGGCAAGGCCTGGCTCGCATCGTCTTCATGGTCCTTTGCGGCCGACGGCGAAATGAAGCCCGACCGCGCCGGGATCGAGACGCGGCTTTCCGGCGCCGATGCCTTCGTGCATGTCCAGGATCTGCCCGAGACCGATCTGTTGCTTGCTGCCGACTATGCGGTCCACGAGGCCGGCGCTGCGGCGGCGGCGGCGAGTCTCGGCTCGGCGATACCCTCGCTCTACCATCTCGACGCGACAAGGCCCGACGTGCCGCGCGCGAGACTGTTGACCGAGGAGATTTCCCGCGTCGTGCGTTCCCGCGCCGCCAATCCGCAATGGATCGCGGGCATGTCACGCCATGGTTTCCGGGGCGCGGCCGAAATTGCGGCGACGCTGGAACACATGGCGGCCTTCGCCCATCTTGCCGACGCCGTGCCGTCACATCTGTTCGACCTCTATTACGATGCGACGCTCGGCGACGACGATGTCCGTGCGTTCCTGGCCCGCGAAAATCCGGCGGCGCTTTCGGCGATCGAAAACTGCTTTACCCGCTTGCACGAGGCGTCGCTCTGGGTGACGCGGCGCAATTCCATCGCGGCCTCCTTGCGGGAGGCGTCATGAGTGGCTTCGAAATCAAGGGTTGGTGCCCCAGCGCGTTGCGCCCAATGGCGTCCGGCGACGGCCTCGTGGTTCGCCTTCGCCCGCGTGGCGGCAGGCTTTCCACCGTGCAAGCCTCAGGGATCGCCGAGCTTTCAAGTCGATACGGCAACGGCCTGATCGACTTGACCGGGCGGGCCAATCTGCAAATCCGCGGGGTCGTTGCGGAAAATCATGAAGCTTTGGTCGAAGCGCTTGCGCGGCTCGGGTTGATCGATGCGGATGTGGAAACCGAATCCCGGCGCAACATCCTGGTCGCACCGTTCTGGCGCGAACGTGACGACACGCCAAGACTTGCGGCGGAGCTTGAACGTGCCCTCGCGGCGCGGCCGCTCGGTCTGCCCGAAAAGTTCGGCTTTGCGGTCGATTGCGGGGCCGAGCGCGTGCTCGCGCAAGCGCCGGCCGATATCCGCATCGAGCGCAGTGCCGATGGTGGCTTGCTTGTGCGCGCAGACGGCGCCCCGAAAGGTCGCGCGGTTATAAGGGCCGAGGCCATCGATGCCGCGCTGGCGCTGGCAGAATGGTTCGTGGCTTCCAGTGACGCAAGTGGCGGACGAGGGCGCATGGCGGCCCACATTGCCAGCGGAGCAATTTTTCCGGATGCGATTGCCGCAAATGCCAAACCGTTACCGGCCATCGCGCGGCCGTGCCCCGGTCTTTACGAAGTTGGCGCGTTGGTCGGGCTTGCCTTCGGGCAGATGCGGAGCGAGACGCTCGGCTTCCTTGCTACCCTGGCGACTGGCCTGCGCATGACGCCCTGGCGCATGATTTTGGCCGAAGGAGCTTGTGCGATGCCGCAGCACGAAGACCTCGTGACGCGCGCGGACGACCCAATGTTGCGCGTGGTCGCCTGCACCGGTGCGCCTGCCTGCCCCGAGGCGCATGTGCAGACGCGCCGGCTCGCGGCGGCGCTTGCGCCTCATATTGGCGCGGATGAAAGCCTTCACGTCTCCGGTTGCGCCAAGGGCTGCGCCCATCCCGGACCGTCCACGATCACGCTGGTCGGCACTACCAGTGGCTTCGATCTCGTCCGCCAAGGCACGACGCGTGATCGGCCTGCATTGCAGGGACTTGATCCGGCAAGGATCCTCTCCGATGGCGACGCGCTCAGGGGAGCAACCTGATGCCGCATCTCTTTGAAAACGACGGCGCGGCGATCTACCGGCGGTCGTTTGCCACCATCCGGAGCGAGGCAGACCTCGCGCGGTTCACACCAGACGAAGAGCCGGTGGTCGTGCGCATGATCCATGCCGCTGGTATGGTCGGTCTCGAACAACATGTCCGCTTCACGCCGGGCATGGCACCTCTTGCGCGTGCAGCGTTGCAGGACGGCGCGCCCATCCTGTGCGACGCGCGGATGGTCTCGGAGGGCGTCACGCGTGCACGCCTGCCGGCCGCCAACGCCGTGATCTGCACGCTCAACGATCCCGCCGTCGCCGCGCTCGCGCATGCGATGGGTACTACACGCTCGGCCGCGGCGTTGGAACTGTGGCGGCCACATCTTGATGGTGCCGTCGTTGCCATCGGCAATGCACCGACCGCGCTGTTCCAGCTTCTGAACATGCTGGAGGACGAATCCTGCCCGCGGCCCGCGGCGATCATCGGCTGCCCGGTGGGTTTTGTCGGCGCCGCCGAGGCCAAGGCCGCGTTGATGGCAAGCCCGCCGGCGCCGGCACTGACCGTCGAGGGCCGTCTCGGCGGATCTGCGATCACGGTAGCTGCCGTGAACGCTCTCGCGAGCCGGAGCGAATAGTCATGGGGCGCATCATCTGCTGTGGGCTGGGACCCGGCGATCCGGATCTGATGAGCGTGCGTGCCGACCGCGAAATCCGCGCCGCGCGGCATGTCGCCTATTTCCGCAAGAAAGGCCGGCCGGGCCAGGCGCGGCGCATCGTCGATCGGCTACTGGCGCAGGATGTGTGCGAATATCCGATGGAATATCCTGTCACAACGGAACTTGCTCTCGACAGCCCGGAATACACGCGACTACTGGCAGGCTTCTATGACGACTGGGCGCGGCGTCTCATCGAGATCGCGCGCGAGGCCGATGTCATCGTGCTCTGCGAGGGCGATCCCTTCTTCTACGGCTCGTTCATGCACCTTCATGCGCGATTGCAAGACCGCGCCGCGATCGAGGTGATTGCCGGCATTCCCGGCATGGCCGGCTGTTGGAACGCGGTCGGGATGCCGATCGCGCTCGGCGATGACGTGATGACGGTGCTGATGGGCACGCTCGCGGAAGAAGAACTGACCAGTCGCGCACGCGGTTGCGAGGCGCTGGTAATCATGAAGACCGGGCGTAATTTGCAAAAGGTGCGCCGCGCGTTGGAAAACGCCGGCCGCCTCGATGAAGCCTGGCTGATCGAGCGCGGCACCATGCCCGGCGAACGCGTCGCGCGGCTCAAGGACGTCGGAACGACCGAGTGCGCTTACTTTGCGATCGTGCTCGTCCACGGCCGCGCGCGGCGGATAGAGCTGGCAGCCGAATGACGGGGACTCTTACCATCGCGGGGCTTGGCCCCGGCGACGCGGCGCTGATCACGCCCGAGGTTGCGGCTGCGTTGGCGGATGCCACCGATGTCGTGGGGTACGCACCCTATGTCGCGCGCGTCGCGGCGCGCGAGGGATTGGTGCGGCATGCTTCCGACAACCGTCAGGAATTGCTTCGCGCCGACGATGCGTTACGGCTTGCGGCGGCCGGCCGTCGAGTCGTCGTCGTCTCCTCCGGCGATCCCGGCGTGTTTGCGATGGCGTCGGCCGTGTTCGAAGCGCTGGAAGCATCGCCGCAGTGGCAGGGGCTAACCATCCGCGTCTTGCCGGGCGTGACGGCGATGCTGGCAGCAGCGGCGCGTGCCGGCGCGCCGCTCGGTCATGATTTCTGCGCTATCAATCTTTCGGACAATCTGAAGCCGTGGTCGTTGATCGAGAAGCGTTTGCGGTTCGCCGCCGAGGCCGACTTTGCGATCGCGCTCTATAATCCGCGCTCGGCCAACCGGCCCCAGGGTTTCGCCCGCGCGCTGGAGGTCCTGCGAGAGGCCGGCTGCGGCGATCGCATCACGATCTTCGCCCATGCCGTCACCACGCCTGAAGAGCGTATCGACGCGCTACCCTTGCGGGATGCCCGGCCGGAAATGGCCGACATGCGGACGGTTGTGATCGTCGGCAATTCGGCGACACGCCGCGCCGGCCGCTGGATCTATGCTCCGAGGCACGCGTCATGACCAAGAAAAGCCAGCACGTCGTCAATGCTTTCCGTAGCTCGTCTCTCGGGCAAAGCGGGGCGGCCAATCATGACGACGGGAAGGCAGAGCTGCCGCGCGGCTTCTATCTTGGCGAACGCGCCGCTGCCTCCCGCATTGCGGGCGACAATCCACTCGATACCGCGCGAACGTATCAGATCGAGATCGCCGGCCAGTGCAAAGGGGCCGCGCGAAACAATGATGCTGGCCTCTCTCAACGGCAGCGCTTCATCGGGAGCATCGGCCAACCGCAAGGTGTAGGCGTGTTGCGGCTTTGCGGCGAACGGGGCGAGATGCTGGCGGCCAATGGCGAGGAATACGCGGGCGTGTTGGTCGGGCAGAGCGGCGGCGGCAGCTGCCACATCCTCAACCTCGATCCAGTTGTCGGCTGGCGACCGTCGCCACGGCGGCCGTTCGAGTGCGATCAGCGCGGCGCCGGTCGCGGCACAGGCTGCGACAGCATTGCGCCTGATCTCGGCTGCGAAGGGATGCGTGGCATCGACGAGATGGGTAATGCGCTCGGTTCGGATGTAGTCGGCGAGCCCGTCCGTGCCGCCGAAACCGCCGATGCGGGTCGGCAGCGATTGCGGTGCAGGGGACTCAGTGCGGCCAGCGTAGGAATAGATCGCGTCGAGCCTCAGGCGCGCCGCCGCGTCTGCGAGCCGGTTGGCTTCGCCGGTTCCGCCCAGGATGAGGGCGCGCATCATGGTTGACTCTTTTCTCAATCCTTGGCTCACCATTGTCGGCATCGGGGAAGATGGCCTTGACGGGCTGTCTGAGGCAAGCCGAAAGGCGCTCGCCGCAGCCGAAACCGTGTTCGGCGGCGAGCGTCATCTGGCGCTGGCCGGGATCGGTCATCGCGGCCGTTCCTGGCCGGTGCCGTTCGATGCGAGCGGCGTGCTCGCCTGCCGCGGCCGGCCGACGGTGGTGCTCGCTTCCGGCGATCCGTTTTGGTACGGCGTCGGCGGCAGTCTCGCGGCGCAGCTGCGCGACGGGGAGTGGAGCGCGTATCCAGCGCCCTCGACCTTCGCGCTGGTCGCCGCGCGCCTCGGATGGCGGCTGGAGAACGTCATTTGCCGCGGACTCCACACAGCCCCGTTCGAGACCCTCCTGCCGCTTCTCGCGCGCGGCGCGCGCCTGATCTGTCTGGTGCGCGACGGCAAGGCGGCTGCCGATCTCGCCAATTGGCTGACTGTGCGCGGCTGGGGTGCCTCGCGGCTGTGGACGTGTATCGCGCTGGGCGGTTCGCGGGAAAGCATCAAGAGCGAACGCGCCGAAAGCTACGCGGAAAATCCGGACGCCAGGCTTGTCACTGTGGCGATGGAAGTGGAGGGCGCGGATGGGCTGTCGCGCAGTTGCGGGCTTGCCGATGACCTCTTCGCGCATGACGGCCAGATCACCAAACGGCCGATGCGCGCGCTTGCGCTTTCAGCGCTGGCGCCAAGCGCCGGCGAACGATTGTGGGATATCGGGGCAGGCTCCGGCTCGGTCTCGGTCGAATGGACGCTATGCCAGGGAACCGCGGTTGCGATCGAACAACGCGACGATCGCGCAGCCAACATCCGGGCCAACGCCGCGTCCTTCGGATTGGGAGACAAGATCGATGTCGTGGCCGGACGCGCGCCGGCGGCGCTGTCCGGACTGGCGCCGCCGGAGGCGGTATTCTTCGGCGGAGGTCTGAATGGCGAGATGTTCGATGCCGTTTGGTCGCTCGTTCCGAAACGGACGCGCCTGGTCGCGCATGCGGTGACGCTCGAAACCGAGGCGCTGCTGAACGAGTTGCAGCGCCGTCACGGCGGCGAACTGATGCGCGTCGAGATCGCCCATGCTGCGCCGCTCGGGGACTTCAGGTCCTGGGAGGCGGTACGTCCGGTCGTGCAATGGAGCGCGGTGAAATGAAGGTCGCCGGCCTCGGTTTTCGACGAGAAGCCAACATCGATTCGCTGCGCGAAGCGCTGGTTGCGGCCGGCGGCGTCAGCGGGCTCGACGCGTTGGCGATTGCCAGCGACAAGGCTGATGCACCCGTGCTGGTCTCGCTGGCGCGCGAGCTCGGCCTCTCCATCAAGGCCATTCCGGCGAAACAGCTCGCAGGCATCGAAACTCCAACCCGTTCGCAGCGCATAGAGAACATGCGCGGCGTCGGCTCGCTTGCCGAAGCGGCTGCGCTCGCGGCCATCGGCCGCCATGCGCGCCTTATCTCAACGCGGATCGTCTCGCGCGACAAGACTGCGACCGCCGCGATCGCCGAGGGAGATGACCCATGACGGTGCATTTCATCGGCGCCGGCCCCGGCGCGCCCGACCTGCTCACCCTGCGTGGGCGCGACCTCATCGCCGCCTGTCCGGTCTGTCTTTATGCCGGCTCGTTGGTACCGCCGGACATTCTTGCGTATTGCCCGCCGGGCGCGCGGATTATCAATACCGCGGCGCTTTCGCTTGACGATATCACGGCGGAGATCGTGGCCGCGCATGCCGAGAAGCTGGACGTTGCGCGGCTGCATTCCGGCGATCTCTCGATCTGGTCGGCGATGGGCGAGCAGCTGCGTCGCCTGCGCGCGCTGGGCATTCCCTATTCGATCACGCCCGGTGTGCCGTCATTCGCGGCGGCCGCGGCCGCGCTCGAAACAGAGCTCACGCTCCCCGGCCTTTCGCAATCGGTTGTGTTGACGCGCACCTCGGGCCGGGCCAGCGCGATGCCGGAAGGCGAGACACTCGCCGCCTTTGCAGCAACCGGCGCGGTGCTTTCGATTCATTTGTCCATACACGTGCTTGCCAAGGTGATCGCCGAGCTGTTGCCGCATTATGGTGCCGACTGTCCCGTGGCGGTGGTCTGGCGCGCGAGCTGGCCCGATCAGAGGATCGTGCGCGCGACGCTCGGTACGCTCGAAGTATCGCTCGGCGCTGAGTTCGAGCGAACCGCGATCATCCTGGTCGGCCGTACGCTCGATCCCGGCGATTTCGACGATAGCCGCCTCTATGCCGCCGACTATGATCGTCGCTACCGGCCGGTCGGAACGGCGCCACGTTTTCCGGAGGCGTCGTGATGGCCCGTGCTCTTGTCATCTCGGCGCCGGCATCCGGTGCCGGCAAGACCACGCTCACTTTGGCGCTCGCGCGTGCCTATCGCGATCGCGGATTGACGGTGCAGTGTTTCAAGAGCGGACCGGACTATATCGACCCTGCCTTTCACACCGCAGCGACCGGACGCACCTCCGTCAATCTCGACAGTTGGGCGATGTCGCGCGATGCGATCGACGCGTTGGCGAGGCGGGGCGCGGATGCGGATTTGATCCTCGCCGAAGGATCGATGGGCCTGTTCGACGGCGTCGCGATAGAAGGGGCTTGCGGTACCGGCGCGAGCGCCGACCTCGCCGCCATGATGGGCTGGCCGGTTCTGCTCGTGCTCGATCCGTCGGGGCAGGCGCAGACGGCGGCGGCCGTGGCCGCCGGCCTTCGCGATTTCCGCCCCGGCGTGCGGATGGCGGGGGTCGTGCTCAATCGCGTCGCGAGCCCGCGCCATGAAGATCTGGTGCGTCGGGCGATGATGGGCGCCGGCATCGCCGTGCTCGGCGCCTTGCCCCGGCACGCGCCGATCGCGATGCCGGAACGGCATCTCGGTCTGATCCAGGCGGAGGAGCAGGCGCGCCTTGGCGATCTTATCGCGGAGGCGGCCCGCCTGATCGCCGAACGCATCGATCTCGACGCGCTGTTGCGGCTGGCGGAATGCGAGTGGTCGGCACAAGACGCAGCCTCCGGCGCGACCGCAACGCCGCCCGGCCAGCGCATTGCGCTGGCGCGCGATGCGGCCTTTTCCTTCGTCTATCCACATATGCTCGAAGGCTGGCGTCACGCCGGCGCCGAGATCGTGCCGTTCTCGCCGCTGGCTGATGAAGCGCCGGATGCCAGCGCAGACGTCTGCTGGTTGCCCGGTGGCTATCCGGAATTGCATGCCGGGCGGCTTGCGGCCAATCAGCGCTTTCGCCGAGCGCTTAACGCATTCGCAATGGCGCGGCCGCTGCATGGCGAATGTGGAGGCTATATG
>Ga0210396_10007846_pt1 | contig 10146 bp, 8 predicted proteins | sample IncBWH17OmetaG_FD_155466 | JGI IMG/M metagenome (GOLD analysis project Ga0210396, IMG submission 155466) | Forest soil microbial communities from Barre Woods Harvard Forest LTER site, Petersham, Massachusetts, United States - Inc-BW-H-17-O ... | reverse complement strand
ATTCCGAACGGCTCAAAGTGTCATTTTGTCACCCGGAAGACCACGTTGCTCTTGAAAGTCTTCTTGGCCTCCTTACCCGCACATAGCCAGTGGTCGCTCCGGTTGGCACACTGGTCTTGATTTCGCTGCTGGAAATCACAGTGCCGTCGGGGAGCACGCAGCAAGCCGTGATTCACATTGCTGGCGTAAAAGCATATTGCTGCGATTGCCCCCGCCGGCGTGATGCTTACGGGGAAGGTGCCCTCGCCGGATCCTTTACCTGCGCATGGAGCATTAAACCCTCTTAAAGGAGCCGTCGGGAGCGCGCACGTAACCATGAAACGCACTGTTCCGGTCGCCGTAGTATCCGGTGATCGCTCCCGAAGGCCTGAGGCCCGAAAAGGCGGCGGTCTGAGTGCCTTGGCCGGAGCCCTTGCCCGCACCCGGTACGTCGAACGTCTTGATGCTGCCGCTTCGAAAGCGCACGAAGCCGTGGTACACATTGCTCGCGTCAAGGTACGTTCCTGCGATCGTCCTCTTCTCATTGATGTTGAAAGCTAAGGTGCCCTGGCCGGAGCCCTTGCCCGCGCCCGGCACGTCGAACATCTTAAAAATACCGTCCTTGGCACGCAGGAAGCCATGATTGACATTGTTCGCATCCGTGTAATATCCCGCGACGGCACCCTCCGATTTTAGTCCGAATGGGACAGTGCCCTGGCCAGAGCCCTTGCCCGCGTCCGGGATATCGAACGTTTTGAACGAGTGGTCTGCAGCACGCAGGAAGCCGTGGTACACATTGCTCGTATCAATGCAATATCCCATAGTTAGTCCATCGCGGTTGGTGCCAATAGGGACCGTGCCTTGACCAGCGCTGGTGCCAGTGCACGGAGCATCGAACGTAGTTAAGCTAGCTCTTGAGTGGCATTAGTGCGTTCTTGCTGCTCCTGCGCGGCCAGCCCATTGGGAATTTCAGTGTGGCGAACATAGTTAGTGCGATAACAACACTCTGTGTCCTGTATTTCATGTTCCCTCTCTTACTGCTTAGGTACCGATGTTCTGCGACTAAATTGGCCGTAGCGACTGACTGATCGAGGGAGCCGAGCGATGGGTATCGGCGACACTTCAGTTGTTACCGGCCCGTTGTTCGTGCTGTCATCGCCGTCGCCAACAGGAATCAACAGCAGATCACGCTGATCGCCATTCGAAAGAATCCCTGTCACAGCAATGTCTCCGCGATCATTGATGTAGTTCACATTTCCAATGTAGAAACCGGAATGCGGTGGAATCAGCGTATTCAGATCGTAGGTCACGCCGTTCTCCCATAGGAGCCCGGGGCCGCCACCTTCGCCACATATGCCAGTGTCGATGATCACCTGGCCCTGGGAGTTAATGTCGATCGCAGTGCTGCAAGGCCAGCCCTTTGCTTTTCCGAGATCCCGCATCTTGCCGCGCTTCCAGAGAAATGCATGATGATTCTGTTGCGTTCCGGGGACATCGGCACGGCCGACTATTTCCCCGGCATCATTGATCCAGTAAGCCTCTGAGTTAGCCCCGCCCAGCGTACCCAGATCCGTCAGAGCGCCTTCGTTCCAAAGAAATGCATGGTGAGCCTGGTTTCCAGCAAGATTTGAGGTACCGACAATCTGGCCTTGGCTATTGATTGCTCCTCCGCTGCCCGCGTTTGCGAAGGATCCGACCACACCGCAGGTGCCGCCGAAAGTGCCCAAATCAATCATCTCGCCGTTTCGCCAAAGGAACGGATCCTGAGTTGGAACATTGGCCGTGCAAACGCCGTTGTCTGCGTTCGGTGTCGAGTTGATGTATGCCCAGCCCGCAATCTCGCTGCTTTCGTTAATGGCGGCCGCCCAGCTGTCCGGGCCTCCCAAGGTACCCAAGTCTTCCATATACCCGTCCTGCCAGACAAACCCGTGTGTCTCGGTTCCCAGGTTCAAGAAGGAATATGGATCGGGTACAGTATTCTGGGCTAATCCGATGACTTGACCTCGATTGTTCATCGCATTGGGAAAGCTGAAACTTCCACTCAGAGTTCCGAGATCGATAATCCCGCCGCCTTCTTGCCAAAGGACGGCAACCTGCTCCGGCAATCCGCTGATCGGGTCAATAAAGCCATTTTGCGAATTGCCCATGATCAGGCCCGACTCATTGATCCAATAGGCTGTGCTGCTGTAACCCTGTGGAAGCGCCCCGAGGTCAGTTAGGAATCCGTTCTTCCACTTGAAGGCGTACACAATGTGGCAGTCGGGAACGACGAAGCAATTTGGGGCGTAGGGATCGGGAAGGCCAGTGTCAGTTCCACCTACAACAGTTCCTTGATTGTTCACGCTTTCAACCACGGGTTCAGAAAAGAAATAGCTGTTGGGGCCGCCGAAAGTTCCCATCTCGATAACTTTGTAGTGGAGGTGCGAATGGTTCACGTCTGCCTTCCGCTGCGCGGCCAATTGAACGGGCAGTGGCAGCGCAGCAAACAGAGCTACGATAAAGTTGATCAACTTAGTTGATTTCACAAATCTTCTCTCCTTCGCCTTGCTATTGTTTGGCTTACGACCGCGGAGAACACCGGCACGCAGATCAGTCTCATGGAATTGATATCTGCTTCTCCTTATTGTTTGAAAGTTGCCTTGTAGCTGGAGAATGGCCCATTGTTCTTGGCTTCGTACCCTCCTACCAGGGTGTTCTTGTCATTGATCCCGCCAGCGTAAGTGAATACAGCTTTGGGATAGTCAAACTTGTAATACTTGCCCTTATGCAGTAGTGCACCGTGAACCGCGTCACTGGAATCCACCCATTCATAAGCAACGTCACATTCATTGTTGAGATCGGAGGCCGCCGAGTACACCGCGCCCGGGACATTGATTGTCTTGTAGGTTTTGCCCCCATCGTAAGAAATAGAAGATTCACCATTGCCCCTCGAATCTACCCAAAACAAAACCATGTTGCCCTTGTTGTTGATGCCGTCGGCCCCGGTGCCAATAGCACCGGGCACGTCCAGCGTTTTGTACGTTTTACCCGTTAACCGAAATCCATGCTGGACCCCGCCGGAGTCCAGGTAGTAGCCGACGGTCACTCCCTTGTCGTTTATCGAACTAGCAGACGCAGCGGTCGCACCCGACGGACCGGGGATATCGGTAAATTTGCCGTTCTTATATAGAAATCCCACTGAGTTGCCGGCTGAATTCGTGTAGGCGCCGACGACACCCATGCCGTTATATTGGATACCGTTAACGACGGTGTTTGTACCCTGCGGGTCATCCACCGTAATCAAGTTCTTGCCGCTGAGAATGAAACCGTGAAAGACCTTTCTCTTGTCCTCATATTGCCCGACTGTAACACCTGCGTTGTTGATATCGCCGGTAAAGGTTTGTACCGCTCCCGGTACATTGGACGTGCTGAACTTGAAGGTTAGCGGTGGCGCATCGGCGGCGTCAGCCGCGACTGGGAGTACGAGTAGCAAGCGCAGCAAAAACGATATTGATTTGCAGCTTTTCATTCCTTTTTCCCCTCACAAATTGGAAGTCTCAAAAAAAGGTAGACCACGTCAATGCCTGGTCACTCTCGAATGGTTTCGGTGGAAATGTCAATGCCCCAGCGCTGACCTGAGGCTGACATGTTGCTGACGCGTGGCAACCGGCTTTTTGCAGCAGAATATAGTGGTAGACTTTTGCGGTCATCTTTCGAGGCATCCGATGGCAGTTCCCGGAAAAGCCGAATCATTCGTCCGCTTTGCGGAGTTTGAGCTGAACCTGTGCACGGGAGAACTTCGGACCAACGGCCACAAGGTTTACCTGCAAGAAAAGCCCTTCCAAATTCTCTCTCTTCTTCTGGAACGCCCTGGTCAGCTAGTGACTCGGGAAGAGTTGGAAAAGAAGTTGTGGACGTCGGACACCTTCGTGGATTTTGATCAGAGTCTCAATAAGGCGGTGAATCGGTTAAGGGAGGCGCTGAATGATTCCTCCGAGGAACCGCGCTTTATTGAGACTCTACCGCGACGTGGCTACCGGTTCGTGGCTCAGGTCAATGATTCGAGGACCAACAGCCCTAGCGCACCTGTCGAGCCTTTAGCCCCTGGCGTTCCAGACTCACCCGTGAAACGAAGACACCGCGCGCTCTCCGCCAACGCGATCCTTCTGGGTTTGGGACTGTTCGGCGGAATCACATTTATCGCTTGGCTGGTGCCCGCGCCGGCAGGCCCCACGATCTTGCAAGTGAGACCTATCACGCATGACGGACGCCCCAAAGGAGCCTACGCAGCACTGGCCACCGATGGAGCCCGCATCTATTTCGAAGAAATTGTAGCCGGTAAAGAACTTGTCGCCCAAGTTTCGAGTTCCGGCGGGGAAACCGCCGTCAATTCTCTTCCGATTAAAGGAACACCGGCGGACATCTCTCCTGACGGCGCACAACTTCTCTTCATTGCCGAGATGCCTTCCGGCTTTCAAGTGTGGATACAGCCATTGCCAGTTGGTTCGCCGCGCCGAGTTGGCGATCTGCAGGGTAACGATGCCGGATGGGCTCCGGATGGAGAGCACTTCGTGTTCTCAGACGACACCGGGGTGTTCTGGGCAAAGTCGGACGGCACGGAGGTACGAAAAATTGCGACGACGGGCACGGCGGCGTGGCCGCGAGTTTCTCCCGACGGCCGCCGCGTCAGGTTCACGGCACCCGATTCCAAGGGCAGCTCGGCTCGATCCCTGTGGGAAGTAGGCAGCGATGGGACTGGATTGCGCCCGCTCTTGCCTGGCTGGAGCCGGTCGGCGGACGATTGCTGCGGCCGATGGACGCACGACGGCAGGTACTACGTGTTTCAGAGCGGACGAGGAGGATCGTCAAACCTGTGGGTGTTGCAGGAAAGGCGGGGTTGGCTGGACCGACGAGCTATCGACCCTGTGCAGTTGACGCGCGGACCCTTGGAGTTCTTTTTGCCCCAGCCCAGCCGCGAAGGTAACCAGATCTTTGCCATTGGACAGCAATTACGATCTGAACTGATGCGCTACGAGCTGAATTCACGAGTATTCCTACCCTACCTTGGGGGGATCTCTGCGACGGAGGTGGACATTTCCCGCGACGGCCAATGGGCCACGTATGTTGCATATCCCGAGGGTGCCCTGTGGCGCTGCCGCATCGACGGAAGTGAACGGATGCAGCTGACGAACGCTCCGATGCAAGTCATGAATCCACGCTGGTCGCCGAGCGGTGAAGGCATTGCGTTCACCGCGTTTCAACCAGGCGCACCCTTTTCCGTATATCTGGCGCCTGCTGCAGGCGGGAGCGTTCGCAGGATTCTACTCGACGACACGGCCAATCCTTCGTGGTCGCCGGATGGGAATTCGATTGTCTTCAATCATTTCAGTCCCAGTAAACAGGCGGACCATCCAGACCTAGTTAGGATTGAAATCTTGGATCTAACTAGTCAGAGCACGACGGTCGTGCCCGATTCAGACGGAATGTACGTTGCCGGCTGGTCACCAGCAGGGCGCTACTTGCTTGGCAAGACCAGCGACCATCATCAAGCACTGTTGTTCGATATGAAGACCCTGCACTGGTCAAGAGTTGCTGAGGCCGAGATGCTGACGAATGTGCGCTGGTCTCGCAGTGGAGATTTCGCCTATTTCGAGGCTACATCGGAGGAAAACGGAGCAGTCCTGATGCGCGTGCGAATCGCCGACCGCAAGGTTGAGCACGTAATGGATTTTCGCGACATCCGTCGGCCCCTAATTCAGCTCAGTGCCGCATGGACGGGGCTGACAGACGATGACTCTCCCCTCGTGCAGCGCGATATTGGGATCCAGGAAGTCTACGCACTCGAGTGGCGCCTTCCCTGAGCCGCGACCACGAGTAGGATTCTACCAACGATTCCGGCACCGGCCCGCTTGTTGCCAAGTTTTGGATGCGGTGAGTTATTTGTGAGAACAAAATTCAACTTGCTGTGTGCGCTATCACTGCTCGGAACCATGGTTGCGCTTGACGCACTGGGCCAGACTGTGACAACGGGAGCCATCGTTGGGACGGTACTCGATCTGTCGGGTGCGCTTATCCCTAATGCCAGAGTGAGTTTGCGAAGCAATGAAAAAGGTTTCAGTCAGGCATCTGTGTCCGACGCGCGAGGTTTCTATCGTTTCGCCTTTCTCGCCCCGAGTAGTTATGTGGAAACAGTTTCAGCTCCGGGGTTTGCGACAGCTACTCGGAGTGTGTCGGTTGTAGTAGGCCAGACGACTTCTCTTAATCTCATTCTGCAAGTGGACTCAGCACACACAACAATTGAGGTTTCTGAGTCCCCACTGACGCAAAACCAAAGCGCTGATATATCAACTACGTTCAACGCTAAGCAGATCGCTAACCTCCCTAATCCGGGCAACGACCTTACCTATACTGTTCAGACCGCGCCCGGGGCGGTTATGAATACACAGGGCGGTACTGGAAACTTCTCCACGTTCGGATTTCCGGCGACGTCGAACTCGTTCAACCTTGACGGAATGAACGACAACGACCCTAGTCTCTTGGTCAACAATTCCGGCGCCTCGAATTTGCTTCTGGGTAATAACGAAGTCGAGGAGGTGACCATTGTCAACAACGGATATTCTGGGCAGTATGGCGGTTTCGCTGGGGCCAGCGTCAATTACGTCACAAAGTCTGGATCGAACGATCTTCATGGGAATGCTCAGTATTGGTGGAACGGACGAGTGCTGAATGCAAACAACTGGTTTAATAAGGACGTGCCATCGGGAACTCCGGTCGTACCTAGGCCCTTCGTGAACGCAAATCAATATGCTGCTTCCCTGGGTGGGCCAATCAGGAAAAACAAGATTTTTGTCTTTGTCGACTATGAGGGGCTCCGGTTTGTGCTGCCGGTCGACAATCTTGTTCTGATTCCGAGTCGCGAGTTCGAAGCCGCGACATTGGCCAACTTGGAAAGCACGGGGCATCAAGCTTCAGTCCCGTTCTATAACCAAATGTTTGATCTCTGGAACCAAGCACCTGGGGCAGATCGAGCCCTCCCCGGCAACCCCCAAACGGGCAACTCCACGGGGTGTAACGGATTCATCGGAAGGAGTGGGCTCGGCACCACGGCTCCTTGTGCCCTTAGCTTCCGCTCCACTGCGGACAACCTTACCAGAGAATACTTGCTGGGCGCACGGTTTGATCTTAATGTCGGGAAGAGCGACAAGCTCTTTTTTCGTCTGCACGAGGATCAGGGACTGCAGGCTACCTACACGGATCCCATAAGCCCAGTCTTTAACCTGCAAAGCAATGATCCGGTCTATCAGGGGCAGATCAGCGAGACTCACATCTTCAATCCCCGAGCGGTGAATGTTGTGGTAATCTCCGCTTTTTATGGTAGTTTCATTTTTCAACAGAAGGATCCCTCTGCTGCAAGAGCTGCCTTTGCGACTACGCTTTTGCTAGGAGACGGAAGCTTCACTGCCCTGGGAGCAAGCACTCCCTTCTCCTCCATCGGTTCGAAGCCGACGCATTACCAAGTGCTGGATGACTTGTCCCTGGTGCGCAGAAGTCACAGTTTGAAGTTTGGCTTCAATTTCAACCGATTCGATCTCAGTGCTTACAACTCTCACTATAACCAGGCTGGCTCTTTGACTCCAATAACGCTTGCCGACTTCTTTGATGGCGGCAACGGCCCATCGGGTGACCTTCTACAACAGAACTTTCCCGCTATCGGAACTAAACCTCTGGCGCTTTATTGGCTAGGCTTCTACGGGCAGGACGATTGGAGAGCGAAGCGGACACTTACATTGACATTCTCGTTACGCGCTGACCACAGTTCCAATCCCGTGTGCCAGATAGACTGCTTTGCCAGGTTTGTCTCAGATTTTGAGCATCTGAACCATGATGTCAGCATTCCGTATAACGACGCGATCCGGGTCGGTCTGCATCGGGCCCTCCCTTCCCTCCCGAATCTGGAATGGCAACCTCGGTTGGGTTTCGCATGGGCGCCACTCGGGCTAAAAAGTGTGGTCTTGAGCGGAGGCCTTGGGCTGTTTATGGACGTGTTTCCCTCGGCTGCTATCTCCGGGAACGTATCGTCGAATCCACCGCTTTTGAATTCGTTCACGACGTATAACAACAATGTCTCCCCTGCTGAACCATCTAACTTGTTCAGAGACGCAGCCAATTCTAACGCTGCCTTTGTGTCAGGATTTCTCAACGGTGGCACCCTTGCCAGCATCTCCGCTGCGGCCAGCTTTTTTGTGCCGCCGAATTTTACCAATACCGTACCGACGAAGCTTCCACGCTACGAAGAGTGGAATTTGAAAATGTTAGAGGGGTTTGGGACGAACACTTCGCTGACCCTGAACTATGTGGGAAATCACGGAATTCAAATACCCGTGTTTTTCGGCGCCGTCAACGCTTTTTGTCCGCTGGTGAATCCTTCCGGGCCGTCTTGTCCTTCTGGATTTGCTGGGCTGCCCGATTCTGCTACCGATCCGAGGTTTGGTGCAGTGAATGAGCTGCGTAGCGTCGGTGTCTCCAACTACAACGGTTTGGCAATCTCCTTTCAACTCCGACTAAAACACGTTTTACAAATGCACTCGAACTACGTTTGGAGCCATGCCCTAGATGAGGTTTCAAACGGTGGAATCTGGAGCTTTAATCCGATGTCAACCCTCCTTAGTCCTCAGGGCAACAATCTGCCGAACAGTTATGGCAACGCCGACTATGACACGCGGCATTATTTCAGCACCGACGTCATCTGCGAAGTCCCTCATCAGTTCGGCCCGGAGGTTTTTCTGAAAGGCTGGCAGCTTTCCGCAACCGTCTTCCGCCGCAGTGGGTTCCCGTACACGGTGCTCGATTCTTTCAGCACATCGGTGCTTGGTCAGTTCAACTATGCGGAAGCGGTATACGCCAACTTCCTGGGAGGGTCTGCTCTCAGCTGCGCCAATCCAAAGCATGCATGCTTGCAGGAGAGCCAGTTTTCTTCGCCGATTGCGCAAGTTCCTGCCGAATTCGGCACGGAACATCGGAACCAATTCTATGGGCCCAGCTTCTTCAATGCTGATCTTTCGATCATTAAAAACACTGCTATCCCAGGACGGGAAAAAGCGGAATTCGGGGTCGGCGCACAGTTTTATAACCTGTTCAACCATCCGAATTTTAACCAGCCAAACGCGGACATCGCGAACCCAGGCCAGTTCGGTTTTATCACTGGAACAGTCAACCCTCCGACCACTATTTACGGTTCACTGCTTGGCGGAGATGCTTCTCCGAGATCCATCCAGCTGACCGCGCGCCTTACTTTTTAGTTCTTGCCTCGCGTCCGGTCCACGAAACGATGCGCTAGCCGTATTTCCTGGAACTCTCCACTGTCGGTATCTCGAAGGTCTTTCTATCGGCTACTTCAGCCAGGCTGCGTTGCCTTCCCACGTTGTTGTGTTTCTGTAATGCGACAAATACTCAGCTCCGTACCTTTTACGTGATGCCGAGTGTCGCCCACATCAAGATTGTGTCGTTACTGAAGCAGTCTGATAATCGCCTTTCGATGGGGATTAGACTGAAAAGACTGAGCGACCTTCGCAAAGTCCTGCATTCGATGGCAGGCACTCAAGAGATCAATGACAGCACCACGATAAATGGAGTACATCCTGACTAAGCAGCCTTATGCTGATTCAAACTGTATGTGACGAAATGCCGTCAGCCTTGCCGACCAGTCGGCAGTCCCAGGCGAATCATGCCCATAAGTTCTTCTCGTCCTTATCTCACGTTTGGCAATGAAATTGACATTACTGGTGCATGAGTCGATTGGAAACTTTGAAGGCCGAGCTTGCAGCCATTGATTATCTGAATCGGTTCTACTGGCAAGCGGAATACCCTGACCGATACGAGAAACTCGGGTATCTGGTTCGACAGGATAGGAGGCGAGAACTCATCACCGAAGTGCTGGAGTTGATTCAAGGCAAGGAGCCGTCCTGACCGGGACAAGATTTGACCCGGCCGGAACTCCGATACAATGCTTCGTCATTGGGACGTATAATGCTGGCCTTCCCCTAGAAAGAGAGCTAGACCATGAAAAGGACGTTCTTGATCGCGACCTTGGCCGTGGTTTCGCTTGTCACCTCGGGCAACACCTCAGCAGATAGAAAACAATGTTGCCATGGTTGCGGCAGTTATGGCTGCAATCAACACAACTGCGGG
>Ga0210396_10007844_pt1 | contig 10148 bp, 5 predicted proteins | sample IncBWH17OmetaG_FD_155466 | JGI IMG/M metagenome (GOLD analysis project Ga0210396, IMG submission 155466) | Forest soil microbial communities from Barre Woods Harvard Forest LTER site, Petersham, Massachusetts, United States - Inc-BW-H-17-O ... | reverse complement strand
AGTCCTTGTAAAGCTCAAGTGACTTCTCCAGCCTCAAGACTACCCGAACCGCATGAGGACAAATAAGTACCGCAAAACGCACTTGTGTGTCGTAATGTCGGGGTGGTCGGCAATACTTTCCCTGCGAGCGTCGGGCCCCCGGAACCTGGACGCGACGGCGCACAATGTCCGTGCAGCCGATCATCCCCGCATAACTGAAACCTTCACGGATGTCGCCATGTTCCATCAGCACATCGGCGATTTAACGCCAGAAAACACGCACACAGCAGCCCCGGGGCCACGCCGGTTGCGAGCCCCAGCCCGGCGCGCGACATCATCCCGCCTATCGCCATTCCGGTCACGTCAGGGATGAACTGAGCATGTCGATCTTTCGATGGATGCCCACGATTCAAAGCAGCATTACACTTCGCTTCATGGAAATATTGACCGAACCCATTGGAAGCATTCCGCGCCCGGCCTCACTGATTGAAGCGATCCGCGATACTCAGGCGGGGAAAACGACTGCGGCAGCGCTCGAAGCTGCATACTCGGAAGCACTGCGCAACACGATTGAGCATTTTGAGCAAACCGGATCGCCGGTCATTACCGACGGCGAGCAGACCAAACCCAGCTTCGCGACCTACCCTCTTTCCGGACTGACCAATCTTGCTCCCGACGGAGTGATCATCCCGTTTGCGGATGGCCATACGCGGCAATTACCGCGCCTGACTGCCGCGCCCTTCCGTTATGGCGTGCATGCCGCAACATTTCTTCAGGCAGCCCGTCGCTACACCGGCCTGCCGATCAAGCAGGCCGTCATCTCCGCATCAGCCCTCAGCCTGCTCTACCCAACGGAGCCAATCGCAGGATATTCACGAGATGAGTTTCTCGCAGATCTGATGGATGAGGCCGAGGCAGATATTCGAGGTGCGCTCGATGCCGGGGCAGCCAGCGTACAAATTGACTTCACCGAAGCCCGGTTGTCATTGAAGCTCGATCCGACGGGCGGCCTGCTGCGTAGCTTCGTTGCTCTCAATAACCGGGTTCTCGATCGCTTTACTTCTGAAGACCGCCAGCGCATTGGAATCCATGTTTGCCCCGGAGGCGATCACGACTCGACGCACAGTGCGGATGTCGATTACGCGGGGCTGTTGCCTGAACTGTTTCACCTGAAGGCCGGCCGCTTCTATCTGCAGATGGCCAGCGAGCCGGATAGAAAACGCGTGCTGGCTCTCATCAGGCAATTGCTGAAACCCAAGCACACCGTATTTATCGGTGTCATCGATCCAATCGATCCGAGAGTCGAGGCAGTCAGCGAGGTTCGCGACCGCGTTCTTGAAGCGGCCTCGGTGTTGCCCGTCGAGCAGCTCGGAACGACGGACGACTGCGGCTTCGCTCCCTTTGCGGATGACACTTCGACCTCGCGTGAGATTGCATTCAGGAAAATCCGGGCGAGAGTCGAGGGTACGGAACTAGCTGCCCGAGTGCTTGGCTCATCAGGGAAAGCGTAATCGATCCTCGACAAAATTTTGGACCGCGAACGCGAAGTTTTGTCCGCAGTTAGTCACGCGAGCGAATTCAATAGCGATATAGCGTGGCCGCGCGAGTGTCGATAACCCGTTTACGTTTTGTAGTGGGTGGTTGGCGATTCGGACATCTGGCCGTTCAGGATCTGTTCCGGGGCCTGAGCTCGAATGTTCCGGATAGCCGGTCATTCACCAACAGTCGCAAAAGCGCTTGATGTGTTTTCCGCAGCGTTGGCGGCGCACTGGGGAATGGGTGGCTTGAGACCAACCGTCCGGGTCGTCACGGAACGTGGTCAAAGTTGAGGGGCGATACTTCGCCCAGCTCCTCGTAGACGAACCGAAGCATGTCGAGCCGCAGAGTCTCCGCCTGCATGACGTTGATGACGGACGGATAGAGCGCCCTGGGGAAAAATGGCTGATCCGCAAAGCCCTTCAACCGGCGAATGTTGGCGTGCGACTCTGCAATCATGGCATCAAGAACGTCAGTGAGCGAGTCGGCCATATCTTCTTCCGACTGCAATATAGCAAGTTCCCGCGTGGTTACCCCATGCCCCGAATGATGCATTACCACCGACCCTTGTAGAGGGTGCGCATGCGATGTTTCAACGAACTGTGCCGCGGCCGGTCACTCGGAATTCCGAGAGCCTTGGGTAATGACCCGAATTCGTGAGTGGCGACAGGTCATTCGCCGCTACTGCCGCACGCCGGCCACCGACAACAACCGCCCCGTAAATCCCTGTTCCGCGCGATAGGAAAAATAACGGTTGTTCTGGCAGCGCGTGCAGTCGCCGACCACGGTGATCGCGTCCGCGCGCAAGCCTGCGTCGAGGAGCTGCCGCCGGTTCGCTTCCATCAAATCCAAATGCAGTTGCGGACCCAGATTGCTGTGTCCCGGCGCGCGCGCCGTCAAAAACAGCAGCGGATATTTCTCGCGTACCGGATCGGAATCCGAAACTTCGGTGAACAACTCCGGCGCATATGCAAACTGGCTGCGAAATTCGCTGCGCACCTCTTCACCCACCGCATAGCAGCATCCGCCGATGCCTGGACCAATCGCCGCCACCAAATCCTGAGGACGGCTGCGAAACTCCGCGCGCATCCGCCCGACGCCGTTCTCCACAATCCGCTTGAGCGCCCCGCGCCAGCCCGCATGAAACGCGGCCACCGCTTTGCGCTTCACATCCACCACCAGCACCGGAATGCAATCCGCAGTTTGGATGGCCAGCAGCACGCCGGGCGCATTGGTCATAAAGCCGTCGCCCTTCCAGGGCTGCTCGCGTTTTAAATCGGCACGCAGCACGCGCCGCACCAGAGACGAATGAATCTGCCGCAGCGTGATCAGGTCGGCGTCGTCTGCTCTCAGCGCGTCCAGAAAACGTCGCCGGTTTTCGAGCACGTTGTTGCGCGGCTCCGACGCAGTGAATCCAAGATTCAATTCACCCGCGCGTTGTTCGGGCCGAAACGTTTTCGTTACGCCGCCGGTCCGTGTGCTGAAGCCATGCACCAGCCACGGCCACGCGTCCCAACCAGGCGCGCGCACAATCTCGACGCGCGACTGCACGACGCGCCGCGCGGTCTGCGGCTGAATCTGCGGCCGCTCGGAAGGCCGTGACGACCCGCTCCAACCCGCCTGCGTGCGTCGGCGGCGCGGCGTGAGGCCACCCACGTGCAGCAGCTTGTCAATCGCCTGCAGATCAGAAGAAACGGAGCGGGAAGTGGCCATCGACTCTTATTTTACCTGCGCTTTTCACCGGCGCACCGCGCCCAAAAATCCGCGCTACCTTGGCAAATCGGCCGCATAGATATTCGCAGTCGACATGCGCGCGCTCACCAGCGGCACATCGCCTGGCGCCAGGCCCGCGAAGCGATAATCGACCACATTCGCTGAGCGAAGATCGTGCAGATCCGCCACGCGTTCCACTTTGCCGGTAGCCACCACCGCACGATAAATTGGCTGATCCGTCTGCGCGAAATCGTGAAAGTAAATCGCGCTGTCGTCGTGCGACCACGCGGGATCGGCAATGTTTTGCTCCGCCAGCAAATGCCACCGCTGGGTCGCAACATCGAAGACCATCAGCTTTTTCTGATCGATGGACAGCGCAGCGATGGTTTTCCCGTTGGCCGACCAGCGCGGACTGAAGAATCCATTCGACTCCGACAGCGTAGTCACCGCCTTCGTCGCCAGGTTCACCAGATAGATGGCCTTAGGCTGCGATGCCTCAGCCATCAGATCTGGCAGTCGTCCGAAGACAAGCTGCTTGCCGTCCGGCGACCAGTCCGGATCCGCTTCGCTGCGATCCTCGTTCAGCACTTCCTGCAAATGGCCACCGTCCGCATCCACCGTGTACATCTTCCACGGCTTGCCCGGCTGGCGCGCCATCATCACCAGTTGCCGCGCATCGGGCGACCAGTGCACCATAAACACTTCCATCGGTCGGCCCGTCAGCTGCAGCCGGCCCGTTCCGTCGGCGCGGCTTCTCCACAGGGAGCCGTCGTCCTGCCGGATCCACGCTACCCAGTTGCCGTCGCGCGAAAACTCAACCCGCTTCGCATTGCTCAAACCGCCGCTGTCCGGCACAAAGAGACTCGCGCTGCGGTCGTAGCGCAGCAACTCCGACTGGGAATCCAGTCCGACAAAAAATGTGCGCCGGCCATTGCGTTCCGTGATCGGCCCCCGATAATCCAGCGGACCGTTGGTGATCGGAATGGGCGCCGCTGGTCCGCCGAAGAAACCGCCGTGCTCCGGGATTGCCCAGATGTTGCTGTCGCCGGTGCGCGCTGACTGGAAAACAAAATACCGGCCGTCCTGGGTCCAACTCCCGCAGCACTCCGCAGCCGGTGTGTTGTTCCAGTCCTGCAGCAGCATGTGCGCGCCGCTGCCGTCGCTGGCCACTTCCCATAACGCTGTGGTGTGGGTCTCGCTGTTCAGCAGCGTCAGCCGCAGCCGCGTGCCGTCCGGCGACCAGCGCAGCCAAAACGCTCGGCCTGGCAGCGTCACCAGCTTGTGGTTGTCGCTCCCGTTATCGCGCGCGATATAGAGGTCGTCGCCGGTCGCGTAAAGAATCCGCTGGCCGTCCGGCATCCACGTGGCGTCGTGCGCCACAATCACCGGTATCCGCCGCGCGGCTCCGCCAATCGTCGAGACGACCCACAGCGCCTGCTCCGGAGCCGTGGCCAGATGATTCCGCAACAGCAACCGCGAGCCATCCGGAGAAATGTCTCCCAGCGACGGCCCTGCCAGTTCATCCGGCAGTGGCAGGACTCCCGTCTCGCCGTCAGCGATCAGCGCCTGGGCCAGTACACCCCGGCCATTTTCAATTTCGGAGAAATAGAGACGCGATCCGTCCGTCGCCGTCCCAGCAAAGCTCTCAAACAGCAGATCGCCTGGGCCAACGCGTCCGGAAAAAGTCACCTGGGTCACACGAGGCGGCGGTGTGTAGTTCGCCCGTCCCCAAATCCCCGCAATATAACCGCCCGCCAGCAGCGCGCAACCGGCGAGTGCCGCAAACACCAGGCGGCCACCGCTCTGCCCTCGAGCGCGCTGGGCTTTCTCCGAGTCCGCCGCAGTCTCGGGATGCGCCAGCGGTGGCGCCAGACCCGTCAGGCTCGCGGCAAAATCCACGTCTGCTTGCGCCGGGGCCAACATCGGGTGGCCGTTCACCACCGTCACCGGGGCCAGAAATCGGTAGCCGCGCCGCGCCAGCGTCTCAATGAACCGCGGGTTCTCGGCGGAGTCCCCCAAAGATTCTCTTAATTTATTGATAGCGGTTCCCAGACTGTGGTCGAAATCCACAATCGTATCGTTACCCCACAACCGCTGCTGGATTTCTTCGCGGGTCACCACCTCGCCCGGACGCTCTAACAGACAGATCAGGACCCTGAACGGCTGCGCCTGTAACCGGATGCGAATCCCTGACTTACGCAATTCTCCCGACTCTGCGTCCGCTTCAAATAATCCGAATCGGAATCGGGCCGCCGTCTTTTCCTGATGCTCTGCTGGGATCGGCATACATGGGTCCCGCGAAGCAGGACATTACTTTGTAACTCTATTGATACATCCTGGTCAATGCACGCCCGTACCGTCCCGCCAGATGAAATGCCAGCCTATCCTCATGAAACAGGGGCACTTTTCTGGTGATCCACATTTGATTGAAAAAAGGCTCGCCGTGCATTGCGGGTCGTTGCCGTAAACGAGTCTAGTCACGCTGGCGTCGCAGTGTGCGGACCATATTGCTGCTGCGAGCCTAATGGCTTTTTGGGAGGCAACATGATTTTGACAACAACAATGAGATGGGGACGCTGTTTGGGCGCGCTGATGATGGCAGCCCTGCTGACGCTGAGCGTCGGGCGGCTGTCAGCCCAAACGGACACCGGTAAACTTGTAGGCACAATTACCGATCAATCGGGCGCAGTCATCCCCGATGCCACCATTAAAGTGACCGATCAAGCGACGAACCGCGTGGTCGCGGTCCAGAGTCAGGCCGACGGGACCTTCGTCGTCAGCGCCGTACCCATTGGCAACTATAAGGTGGAGGCGACGAAGCAGGGTTTCAGCACTGAAACCACTACGATCTCCCTGCAAATTGACCAGGTGAGAGAAGTCAGCTTCAAGTTGCAGGTAGGGTCCGGGAGCGAGACGGTGCAGGTCACAGGGGCGAGCCCTCTGATCGATACGCAGAGCTCGTCCGTTGGAGAAGTGATCGAAGGACAGCAAATTGTCGATCTGCCTCTCAATGGCCGCAACTTCACCACCCTGGCTCTGCTGACTCCTGGCGTGAGCCGTGGCCAGTACTCCGATAATGCGAGCGCTCCGAATAATAACGCCGAGACCTGGCGCAACGCCGATTCTGGCGCCGCTGCCCTGGCCGTCGACGGCCTACCGCCGCAATCCAACAACTTCATGCTCGATGGAATTGACAACAACGAGTCCCTGGTCAACACCATTGTCATCTTCCCGAGTATCGAAGACATCCAGGAATTCAAGACGACGACCAGCACGCCACCGGCTGAGTTTGGCCGTTCCGGCGGCGGCGTCGTACAGGTTGCCACCAAATCCGGTACCAACAGCATTCACGGCGCAGTGTATTGGTTCAACCGCTCCAAGGTTGGCGCCGCAGATACCTTCAACCTCACATCGAGTCCGCAAACGACGCCGGAATTGAGTCGCAACCAGTTCGGCGGCGCGGTCGGTGTACCTCTGTGGAGAGACAAGCTGTTCTTCTTCGGAGACTACCAGGGCTGGCGTCAAAGCTTGCCGGCCGGTATTACGACCACGCGGGTACCGACGGCACTGATGCGCACGGGCAATTTCACCGAACTGCTCAGCCCGGGCGGCACAGGAACAGCGACTACGGTTCCCATTCAGGCGATCTGCCCCAACCTTTATGCAGACGGCACCGTATTGCCGCAATTCGCCGCCGGCAACGGATACGTCTACAACCCGCAAACTTGCCTGCCCTTTGGCTGGGACACTACCACCAACCTGCCCGGCGCCGACATCAATATCGTTCCGGCTGCCGACCAGATCACGGCGGGTGTGAATTACCTGAACGCTTTCCCCAATCCGAATATTTCCGGGGCCAATATAGCGACGAACTCTCCGAACTTCGAGCGTCCGGTGTACAACGTTGAAACCCTGAACGACTACGACGCGCGCGTGGACTGGAATGCATCCACCAAAGACACTGTTTTCGCCCGTTACAGTCTGGGCCAGGACTTCCTGGACAACATTCCGTACCTGCAGGATGCCACGCACTTCCTGCCGTCAGGCAATGGCACGAATCCGTCGCACCCGCGGCAGGTCGCGACCGGATACACGCACACCTTCAGCAGTACCCTGATTAACGAATTCCACTACGGCTGGATTCGGGATCTTTCCGGATACGAGCAGCCGGATGCGAGCGTTCCGCTGGCCACCAAGCTGGGCATCGCGAATGCCAACACGTCTACCCTGCTGGGCGGCATGCCGATTATCGGCGGATGGTACGGCAACCTCAGCTACGTGGGCGATGGTGGTCCGTATTTGATCATTGAGCCGACCAACCAGGTTACGGATGCGATTACCTGGATCAAAGGCAAACATACTGCCAAGTTCGGCGCCAGCATTATTCGTCGCGATGTGAACTGGGATCAGGGCAACGATGCCAAGGGCTACTTCTGGATCGACGATGGCGACTACGGCGGCATGCCGGCTCCCACTTCCGGTCACGGAACCTTTACCGGCTATGAGTCCTCTGAATTGCTGGCTGGATTCATGGGCGGCTACGCGGCTGGCGCCTTTTCGGGGTACTACGATACGCGCAGCTGGGAAAACGGCTTCTTCGCCCAGGATGACTGGCGGGTGAGCCACAAACTGACCCTGAATCTCGGCCTGCGCTACGACATCCTGAGCTGGCCTACCGAAGCTCACAACCACATGTCCAATTTCAATCCTGCGACCGGCGAGTTGGTGGAAGCGGGAACCTCGGGATGGCCCGATGCTCTGATTAACACGCCACACAACGACTGGGGCCCGCGCCTCGGATTCGCATACGATGTGTGGGGCAATGGCAAAACGGTGGTCCGCGGCGGCTACGGCTTGTTCTACTTCATGAACCGTGGCGGCGTCGGCGAGGAACTCTCAGAGAATCCAGACTGGAACGGGACACAAACCTTTTACGCTTGCCCCACAGCCACGACGTGTGGGACCGGTTACCGCTTCACGCTGAGCGGAGCAGCCCCGAACGGAAGCAATAATCCGACCGTCGCAACCGGAAGTCTACCCTCAAAAGCCGGCGTCAGTCCGACCGACATTACCTCCTCGGACAACGTCGTCTACTACCCGAAAAATAGCCCCAATTCGAATATTAACCAGTGGAACCTCCAGGTCGAACAAGCTCTCGGCAGCCATACTTCCGTGGATGTGGCTTACGTTGGAGCGAAGATGGGCAATCTCGCGATGCAATTCAACGCCAACCAAAACGCCCTCGGCACAACCTCCAGCTGGTTCCCGGTCGGAGGCACCACCAACGCTGCGGGTGTGGGACAGATCAACGAGTATGCAATGATCGGTAGCGGAAATTACAACGGTCTGCAGGCAAAGGTCACGCGCAGAATGGCCGCTGGATTCCAGATCATCGGGTCGTACACCTGGTCGCACACGCTGGACAACGCCGATGACGTGCTGGCAAATGCACCCAACGGCGTCCTCGTAGGACCGAACGGATCGCCGTTGCTGCACTACCAGTACGGCAATGCGAACAACGATCAACGCCAACTGTTTGCTACCGGCGCCATCTACGACTTGCCGTTCGGTCGCGGAAGGCAACTGGGAACAGACATGCCCAGGGCGCTCGACGAAGTCGTGGGCGGCTGGCAATGGAACAACGTCATTGTGCTGGCCACCGGCACGCCGATGGACATTCAGGGAGCCCCGAACAGCCCCAACGGACGCCCGGACTATCACGGCGGTTGCAAGACCGGCGTGTCATGGGACGTTTGGATCACCTGCCCAACCGGAGCGTTCACGGCTCCCGCTGGGCTGGTTGGCGACCTGGAGCGCAACGCGTTCCCCGGGCCGGGAACTCACACCTGGGACACCTCCGTGTTGAAAGACTTCAGCATCACGGAGCGGGCAAAAATGCAGTTCCGCGCTCAGGTGTACAACCTGACCAACACGCCGCAGTTCCAGATCCCGGACACCAATTACAACAACGGGGACTTCGGCCAGTTGCTCAATCCTCGCCTTTCACCTACCAACCGCGAGATGGAGTTCGCGTTGCGGCTGTCGTTCTAAATTTGCGGAGCCGGGAAGCTTCCTGTGTTTCCCGGCTCTGTTTTCTCTTGAACCGCTTGCTTCGCGTCACGACGCGGGATGAAGGTCTCCTCGCTTCCACGAAGAACCAACGCAGTCCTGCGCTGCGGCTGCTCGAGCTGTCTCCTTTGGCTCGACCGTGAGCGCCAGGGGTCCACAGAATTGAAGCACCGGACTTGTGGGAATCCCACTCGGAACCAACCCTCTTGCTGACGGGAGAGAATTCGTGAAGCTGCTATGTTTAGCGGCGCTGATCGCCTGCGGAGGGCCCTGGTTCACGGCCGCCGCGCAGAACTCGCTCCCGCCGTGCTCTGCGAGTCCGGCCAATGCCGCTCCCTGCGTCGACAAAATCGATCCGCCCGATTGGTTTGCAGGGCTGCCCTCACCCATGCTGTTGCTGCACGGCGACCATCTCACCGGCGCCAGATTTTCCATCACCGGCAAAGCCGTCTCCATCGCCAAATCGCAAATTTCCTCGAACGGCCATTACGCATTTCTCTGGCTCGATGAAAAAAACGCGGCTCCCCAGACCGTCCGCATCCGCGTCGCTGCGCCTTCCGGTACGGCATCCGTTGCGTGGTCCATCAACCGTCGCAACTCCGCGCCGCACAGCGGATTCTCCTCATCGGACGTGATGTACCTCGTCATGACCGACCGCTTCGCCGACGGCGATCCAGCCAACGATCCCCAACCCGCTGAACGCGACCAGCCGCGCGGCTGGCATGGCGGCGACTTCCGCGGCCTCCAGCAACACCTTGACTACCTGCAACAACTCGGCGTCACCACCCTGTGGACCACCCCCGTCTACGACAACGACGGCGGACGCCAGGCGTATCACGGCTACAGCGCCA
>Ga0210396_10007842_pt1 | contig 10148 bp, 13 predicted proteins | sample IncBWH17OmetaG_FD_155466 | JGI IMG/M metagenome (GOLD analysis project Ga0210396, IMG submission 155466) | Forest soil microbial communities from Barre Woods Harvard Forest LTER site, Petersham, Massachusetts, United States - Inc-BW-H-17-O ... | reverse complement strand
CCAGCATCAAGTGCCCGGTGCTGGTGCCGGTGTCGGCCCACGGCTCGGCCAATGACCGAAACCGTGCCTTGGCGTCCGCGATGCGCTTGACGATGGCGAACAGGTCAAAGGTGCTGCGCGCCAGCCGGTCAATGCGCGTCACCATCACCACGTCGCCGGGGCCAGCCTGCCGAGCATCCGGTTAAGCTCGCGCCGGTCGGCCCGCGCACCTGTGACCTTCTCGCGGTAGATGTTCCGGCCGGTGCATCCCGCCGCCCGAAGCTGGTCAAGCTGGCTGTCGAAAGTCTGCCCGTAGGTGCTGACACGGGCATAGCCGACAAGGCGTTTTTCGGAGTGAGTTTCGGTCATATCTTATGCAAACCGTAAACCCTTGATTTTGCGGGGTCAAGGAAATTGCACGAAAGTCTTGCTAGTCGACTAGGAACTTCTTCGGTTTGATTTAATCCGGGACGAAATTCATTGCGATTCCGTTGATGCAGTAACGCAAATGGGTCGGTGGCGGGCCGTCGTCAAAGACGTGGCCAAGATGGCTGCCGCAGTTCGCGCAATGAACCTCGGTTCGGACCATGCCAAGGGTTCGATCAACGGATGTCTCCACAGCACCCTCGATCGGATCATTGAAGCTCGGCCAGCCGGTGCCGCTTTCGAACTTCTCCTTTGACGCGAATAACGGCTGGTTACAGGCGGCGCATGAAAACCTGCCGGGTCTCCTTTCCAGAAGCAAGGCGCAACTCCCCGGCGCCTCGGTCCCGTGAGCGCGCATTACGTCATACTGATCGGACGTCAGAATCTGGCGCCATTCCGCATCGCTGTGCGTGACTGCGTAGGCCTTACCCGCCATTGTCGGTTTCCTCTCGCGGCGCTATCTAGTGCTCGCCATGATAGCATCTCTATCCCGTTTATTCCGCCGGCCACGCGTGGATGCGCCGGCGTGGATCGAGGTCGTTGAATTGCAGCGCCGCCTTGCGACCGGCGACGCCTTGTTCCTTGTCGATGTGCGTCAACCCGAGGAGTTCACTGCGCGTCCGGGCCATCTGCTAGGTGCCGTCAACGTGCCGCTGGCTGATCTGCCAAGCCGGACCGAAGAACTCGCCGCCCGGCGGCAACCGATTGTGGTGGTTTGCAAAACCGATCGCAGATCCGCCCGGGCAGCAGCGGAGCTACTTGCCACTGGCTTCAGGGACGTCACCGTTCTTCGTGGTGGAACAGACGAGTGGCATCGACAAGGGCTGGCTCTCGAATAGTCTCGGATTGACAGGGCCTGTTCAGCACCGGCCGGCTCCGGATCCCCGTCTCAGGCGGCGACATCGATGACTTCCATCGACACGATCCGGTCGGGCTCGCCGGAATAGATCACGAGGCTGACCGTTTCGGTCGCGATCAAGGCGCTATGCGGCTGGCCCGTCGGGTTCAACGTGTAGCCGCCCGAGGCGCGCGCCGGTGCGCCCGATTTTGTCGCGCGGCCGCCTTCGAGATTGAACACATGCTCGTCGGAAAGGGCGACCGCGACGATCTTGATCAGCTTCCCCGGCGGGGGTGAGAATTTGCCGAGCCACGCGATCCCGCCTCCCTCCGCCCGACGGTCGCTGAGCACCTTGAGCTGTACGATGTCTTTGCCGTCATAGCGCGCTGCCGGTCCGTAAAACGGGATGCCTTGTGTCCACTCGGCCTGCTCTATATCGACATGGATCGAAACCATCCGTCCCTCCTTCCAAGCGTTGCTCACGGAGGGTAACAGGGTGATACTGACAGGGTTCTGTCAGGAGTCGACAATGCGCCGCGCCGACCGCCTGTTCGATATTATCCAGACGTTACGCGCGGCCCCGCAGCCGCTCACCGCAGCGGCGATCGCCGAGAAGCTGGAAGTGACGGTCCGCACGATCTATCGCGACATCGCTGCCTTGCAGGCGAGCCGCGTGCCGATCGAAGGGGCGCCCAGGCTCGGCTATGTGCTGCGCCGCGGCTTTGATCTGCCGCCCTTGATGTTCACGCTCGAGGAGACCGACGCGATTGCGATCGGCGTGCGGCTGTTGCGCCGCCTGCGCGATCCAAAACTCCAAAAAGCAGCAGAAAGCGTGCTCGCCAAGCTGGCCGCTGTGGTTCCGCCGGAATTACAATCGCAGCTTGTTGCGGCGCCGCTGTTCGTATCCGAGGGCAGCGCCCCGGCGGTCAACGGGATCGACCAGTCGCAATTGCGCAACGCGATCCGCGAGACGCGCAAGCTTGCGATCGCCTATGTCGACGAAGAAGGCCGCCGCACGCAGAGAACGATCTGGCCGATCGCGATGGCGTATTATGTCGACGTAACCCTACTCGGTGCGTGGTGCGAGTTGCGAGAAGACTTTCGCAATTTTCGGGTCGACCGCATTCTCGGCTCGCAGCTGCTCAACGAAAAATTCAAGGCCGACAGCGGCAAGCTGATGACCCAGTGGCTGGCGCTTTCAAAAGACCATTCCCGCGCCGCCGCGTGATCGCGCAGTTTGGGTTGCAAGTGGCCGATCGCTCTTGAACGTAAGGAGGATTTTCCTTACGTTGTGCTGCGGAGGCCATTCATGAGCACGCTTACCGTCACTGCCAAAGGGCAAGTAACGCTGCGCAAGGATCTCCTCAAGCATCTCGGCGTGCAGCCTGGCGAGAAAATCATGGTGGATAAGCTTCCGGATGGAAGGATTGAGATAAAGGCTCCGCGGGCCAAGGGTAAGATTGCTGATGTGTTTGATTTTTTGAAGCGGAAGAACGGCCCATCCTTATCGATCGAGGAAATCAGCGAGGTCGCGAGACGAGGTTGGGCTGGCAGGCAATGAAGATTACGGCCGATACCAATGTCCTCGTTCGTGCCATTACGGGTGACGACGAGCGCCAAAGCAAACTGGCGCAGGCGGAATTGGCAAAGGCGGATGGGATTACGCTGGCATTGCCGATGCTTTGCGAGTTGGTCTGGGTGCTGTCGCAGGCCTATAAAGTCCCCGCAGCCGAGATAGCCGAAGCGATCCGCCGCTTGATGAACAGCGCAAATGTCCTCGTTAATCGGCCTGCAGTGGAAGCGGGTCTGGCTATGCTCGATGCAGCCGGTGATTTCGCCGATGGCGTCATTTTCTATGAAGGACGCTGGCTGGGTGCAGAGACCTTTTTGTCGTTCGACAAAGAGGCCACAAAGCTACTGGCAGCTCAAGGCGGGTCCGTTCGTCTGCTGTCTTAGAACCCGGTTTAAAGTAAATCCTGTATTCGGAACGAGTCACCGGCAACCCCGCGAAAGGGGGGGCCAGGACGACCGCTTGACTTGACCGGGCAGGCAATATTGAATAATTTGACGATCGTTGAACCTTGGAATTGGCGGTTATGGATGAGAAACGCGCGATTGCAGCTCTCGGCGCGCTTGCCCAGGAAACCCGGCTTTCACTGTTCCGGCTGCTGGTCACTTGCGGCCCTGCGGGACTGCCGGCTGGTGTAATCGCCCAACGCTTGGGCGTCCAGCCTTCGTCACTGTCGTTCCATCTCGCACAACTCGCGCATGCCGGCCTGATCACGCAGCGACGCTCGAGCCGGCAACTCATCTACTCGGCCGAATACGGCACGATGAATGCTTTGCTGGCCTATCTGACCGAAAACTGCTGCGGGCGCGATACCGTGTGTGCGCCGCTGTGCGATCCCGCCAGCGGATGCGCGGGCACCGCGGCCAAGACCACAGCCGCATAAAGGAGGCAAGGTTGAATGAATGACGCTCAGATCAAGGAAATGGTGCGTACGCGCTACGGCGGCATTGCGGCGGCGAGCGAGACGAGCAGTTGCGCACCGGCCGCCGCATCATGCTGCGGCCCGGAGGGCGCGGCCATTTCGCACGATAAAGCGCGCCGGATGGGCTATTCCGAGGCGGAGCTGGCGGTGGTTCCCGACGGCGCTAATCTCGGGCTCGGTTGCGGCAACCCGCAGGCGATTGCCGCCATGCAGCCGGGCGAGACTGTCGTCGATCTCGGCAGCGGGGCGGGCTTTGACTGTTTTCTCGCGGCACGGCAAGTCGGTGACAGGGGCCATGTCATCGGCATCGACATGACCCATGAGATGCTGAATAAGGCACGTGACAATGCCGCCCGGATCGGCGCGGGCAATGTCGAATTCCGTCTTGGCGAACTGGAACACCTCCCGATCGCCGACAACACCGCCGATGTCGTCATCTCGAATTGCGTGATCAATCTGGTCCCCGATAAGGGGCAGGTGTTTCGCGAGGCCTTTCGTGTCCTCAAGCCCGGCGGGCGTCTTGCCGTGTCGGACATCATCAACACGGCTCCGCTGCCGGCCGAGCTGCAATCCGATCCCGCCCTGCTGTGCGGCTGCATTGCGGGCGCCGCCCCGGCCGAACGCGTGGAGAGCTGGCTGGCGACCGCGGGATTTGTCGATGTCCGCGTCGCGCCGAAACCCGAAAGCCGCGAGCTGATCAAGACATGGGCGCCGGGCCGGAACATTGAGGATCACATCGTCTCGGCCGTGGTCGATGCCCGCAAGCCTTGAGCGGTCATCGACCACGTCGCGATTGAACGCGACGTCGATGACATCGGCGGCTCAAAGGCTGGAGTTATCATAACATCCGTCACTGAAATCAGCCGGCGCCGCGCGGTGCCGGCGCTCGGCGCTTTCGAGCGATATCTGACGGTCTGGGTCGCGCTCTGCATCATCGCCGGCATCGTGCTCGGCCGCCTGCTGCCCGCGCCGTTCCAGACGCTCGGCCGCATGACAGTGGCCGAAGTCAACATCCCGGTCGCCGTGCTGATCTGGCTGATGATCGTGCCGATGCTGCTCAAGGTCGATTTCGGCGCGCTGCATCGGATGGCTGAGCAATGGCGCGGCATTGCCGTGACTATCGGCATCAACTGGCTAATCAAGCCGTTCAGCATGGCGTTGCTTGGCTGGCTATTTATCGGCTGGCTCTTTCGCCCGCTGCTGCCGGCAGGTCAGATCGACAGCTACATCGCCGGTCTCATCCTCCTGGCCGCCGCGCCCTGTACGGCCATGGTGTTCGTATGGTCCAATCTGACGAATGGCGAGCCGAATTTCACGCTCACCCAGGTCGCGCTCAATGACGCGATTATGGTGTTCGCCTTTGCGCCGATCGTCGGACTGCTGCTTGGCCTGTCCTCGATCACGGTGCCATGGACGACATTGTTCCTGTCCGTCGTCCTCTACATCCTCGTGCCGGTTATCGCAGCTTAGCTCTGGCGGCGTTGGCTGCTCGCGCGCCGCGGCCAGACGGCGCTCGCGAAGACCCTTCGGAAACTTCAGCCCATTTCTCTGATCGCGCTGCTCGCGACGCTGGTGGTGCTGTTCGGGTTCCAGGGCGAGCAGATCGTAAGGCAGCCGCTTATTATCGCGTTGCTCGCGGTCCCGATCGTGGTTCAGGTCTATTTCAACGCCGGCATTGCCTACGGGCTCAATCGCGCCCTCGGCGTCCCGCACAATGTCGCCTGCCCGTCGGCTTTAATTGGCGCGTCGAATTTCTTCGAGCTCGCGGTCGCCGCGGCGATCGCGCTGTTTGGCTTTCAGTCGGGCGCCGCGCTCGCGACGGTCGTCGGCGTCCTCGTCGAAGTGCCGGTCATGCTCTCCGTGGTGCGGATCGTGATGCGCACGCGCGGATGGTATGAGCGTCGGGATCGTGCTTTCACTACGTGACCTTGCCTAAAATGTCCGAAACTTGGCGGGCCTCGTTAACGTCTGCCAGTCGTGCCTCAATGAGTCAGCAGGGAGCGCATTCTAAGCGCGGGTCGCGGAGCCGTGATTGGTGAAACGCAACGTTGTCGTTGCTGCGCTTGGGACGACGCAGAACCTGGCGTGGGGATCGAGCTATTACCTGCCGGCGATCCCACGAGGCCGGAAACGGCTTGTTGACCATCGCCAAAGGCACGCTGCCTCTCGTGATCTTTGGGCCGGTCGGCTACGGGCTGCGCAATGGGATTCTTGCCGCACCGGCGCGCGCCGCGCAGGCGGCATCGCCGCTCATTTTCGGACTTCTGATCGATTGGCTCGGTGTCGGAGCGCCGGCGATTTCCGCGGGTATGAGCATTGCGGCTCTGCTTGCCTTACTCGGGCTCAGGGCGCGAACCTCCCCGCGGCAGTTCCCTCAAGAGCGTAGGGTCGCGGTCTGAAGATTTGGCCAGGGCCGCCCGCATGCGGAACGTGATTGTCAACCCTGCGCCCGGATGAACGCCTTGACCTTGGGGTAGGTCTCGGTCTGCCAGCGGCGGCCGTGGAATACCCCGTAATGGCCGACTTTGAGCTGCAGATGGTGCGTCTTTTTGACTGGTGGAATGCCGGTACATAGTTCGTGCGCAGCGACGGTCTGCCCGACCGCGCAGACGTCGTCGTTCTCGCCCTCAACGGTCATCAAGGCGGTGTGCTGGATTACATGCGGCTCGACCGGGTCGCCATGCACCCGAAAGCGCCCGAGCGGCAGATCATGGTCGTGAAAGACGCGTTTGATGGTCTGCAGATAGAAATCCGCCGGCAGATCCATGACCGAACTGTACTCTTTGTAAAAAGCGCGAGTCGCCGCCGCGCTGTCGCCGTCCCCCTTGACGAGATTGTGGAACATCGACCAGTGCGCCGAGACGTGCCGGTCGAAATTCATGCTGAGAAAGCCGGCGAGCTGCAGAAAGCCGGGATAGACCCGGCGGAAGGCGCCGGGATACCTCGCCGGCACCGTGGTTATGACGGTGCGGTCGAACCAGTCGAGCGAATGCGCCATCGCGAAGCGGTTGACCTCGGTCGGGTTCGCGCGCGGATCGATCGGGCCGCCCATCAGGATCATCGACGCCGGCTGGCAGGGGTCGCCGGCGGCCGCCAGCAGCGACACGGCGGCCAGCACCGGGACCGAAGGCTGGCACACCGCCATGACATGGATTTCCGGCCCCAACAGACGAACGAACCGGCTTACCACATCGACAAAGTCGTCGAGATCGAACCGGCCATAAAGCAGCGGGATGTTCCGCGCATTCACCCAGTCGGTGATGTAGACATTGTGGTCCGGCAACAGGGTCGCGACGGTGCCGCGCAACAGCGTTGGAAAATGGCCCGAAAGCGGCGCCACGACGAGGACCGTCGGCTCGTCGCGGGTCACTTCCTTGCGAAAATGCAACAGCCGGCAAAAAGGATGCGAGGCGACGACCTCTTCGGTCACGCCAACCTCCTCGCCGTCGACGGCCACCCTGCGGATGCCGAATTCCGGCCGGTCGTGCGACATTCCGGCATTGGAGAGCAGCTCCATCGCCGCCGCCGCGCTCCGCACCAGAGGCGCATTTTCGATCAGCGGCCATGGCTGGGTCAGCACGCCACGGAAAAACTCGGCCATCAAGCGAATCGGGGCGAGTACGTCGCTGTGTACCTGGTAAGTGTCGTAAAGCATATATCCTCGAATCTACCCGCCCCCGTGCTCGGGGACCTCCAAACTGTCGAAACGGTTCCCATTTTCGATCCATCTGAAGGCGAAATCATCCCATCGCAAAACTTTTGAGATTTCAAGGGTATATTTGTATTGCCAGTCATTTAGGCAAGAGCATGGGAGATCTCCTCCCCGAGCATTGCAACTATCGGGTGCAGTGTTTCAAAACTTGGTTAACGACGCCCTTTGATAGGGCAGATCAATACACTTGCTTAAATCGTGGGCGACTATGGCGGCCGAGACACGCCATTCAAATCGAATTTCGGTTTTTCAGTCGGAAGTTCAGCGCGGCGGGGCAGCCAAGCCGCCGCGGACTTCGTGCACGACAATGCCGGAAAGCCGCGGCGGCGGCGCGAGCCATCGGGGATGCGCAAGGCTGGTCCCGATATCGCTTTCTCCGGCTCGCCACCGCCGCGTAACCGCAGCCGATGAGAAATCGGCCATCTTGACGGCAAACTCGGCGGCGCTGACCTCGTGAACCAGATGCAGAATGGTCATCGTCGCATTGCTCGCCTCTGACAGGCATCGCCTGATGTCGACATCGCTGCGCTGCGTCGGGGGAAGCCGTTCACCGAGCAACGCAATTCTGCGGCGCAGATCGTGAGTGCGGCGCATCGCGGTGATCTCTCGCGCAGTCCGGCTGATGCCACCGTGCGCTCCGGGGACCGGATCATAACCATCGATCGCGAAGCAAAGAGTATCGGCAGGACGTGCGCCGTCCAGCGCCGAAACCGCGATTGCGCTGCCGCCGAAGAGGTGCTCGTCGATTGCGGTCGGCGGCAATCCCGGCAGCGGGGTGCCGGCCATGATGTGATCGGGGGTGAGCACGTGCCGGTCGTTATCGAAGAACGTCTCGGCTCCCGTCGTGAGGTTCAATGCGCCCAAAACAACTCGGATGGTTCCCGAATTGATTCGTTCGAAATCGACCGTCTCTGCGATCAGCGCCCGCAATTGGGCGGCGGAAACGACAGGCTCCTCGCTGCGAACCTGTATCGACGCGGGGCGCGGCCCTCCCGACAGAAAATTCGTCAGAGCCGATTTGGCCCACCGGGCGCGGCCGCGGGGGCGCCGCGCTGCCGTGCACTTGCTCAGCTCGCGCCAAAACTGGCGCAGCCTTGTCACGCCTTCGTGCGGCAGATTGCCGGCGATGATCGCGGCGTTGACAGCGCCAATGGCAGTGGCCGCGATCCAGTTCGGCCGCACACCGCATTTCTCGAGCGCCGAATAGGCGCCGGCCTGATAGGCGCCGAGTGCTCCCCCGCCCGACAGCACCAACGCGACCCGCTCGAAACGGGCCAAGCTCTTATCCGGTCGCCCTCGCGCCAAGACGCACTCCCTATCGTCAGTCGCCTACTTGCTCGATCAGTCAACGCCTGAAGACTACCCGCAGGATCCCGATCTGGCGCAGCCTGACATCATAGGAACTCCTGCCGGCGCGTCCAGTCTCGAAAGCCGCGCTCACCGTCCCTTCTTTTGCGAATGAATCGGCGGAAGCGATTTCAGGTAAACCGCGATCGCGCGCCGGTCGAAATCGTCGAGACGGGAGGTGTTGCGCACGACCTCGCCCATCGCGCCGCCGACGAAGTCGAATTCCGGGGTCTGGCCAGTCTTCAGCAATGACGTGATGTCCTCCTCGCTCCAGCTGCCGATGCCGGTCTGCGGGTCGGGAGTTATGTTCGGAACACTCTTGCCGTCCGGCCCGTCCGGGTTCCCGGCGAGAAAGCGGTCCGGCTCGGTCGCGCCGAACCAGTTGCGCGGCGTGTGACATTCGCCGCAATGAGCGAGCGCGGTAACGAGGTAGGCGCCGCGATTGTACGCTTCGGAGCGCTCCGGCGCCGGCCGGAACGGGCCCGGGCTGAAAAACAACAATTTCCATCCGTTTTGCAGGAAGCGCCACGAGATGGGGAAGGAGACGTCGTGTACTCGGTTGGCCTGCCGCACCGCTGGCAATGAAAAGAGATAGGCCTTGATCGCTCGCGCATCCGCATCGGTAATGTTCGTAAAGCTGGGATACGGGAATACCGGGAAATAATTGGCGCCGTCGGGGCGCACGCCGTCGCGCAATGCCCGCAGAAACTCGTCGTCGCTCCAGCGGCCGATACCAGTCTCCGGATCCGGGGTAATGTTCGGGCTATAAAAGGTCCCGAACGGCGTCGCGAGCGCCCGTCCGCCGGCATAGGGCTGTCCGCCATGCTCGCGATCAGTGTGACAGTCCTCGCAGCCGGCGGCGTTCGCGAGATAGGCGTCTCGCGACACCGGGTCTGCTGCCGTCGAGAGGCTCAGAACCGGCAGCAACGCAACCGCCGTTGCCCTCAATATTCGGTGGAAAGTACCAGCTGGACCGGCCGCCGATCTAACCCGATGCAAGGGAGGGGTGAGAGGCTCCTATTTCTCGATCTTTTCGCGGAACGTCGTGTGGCAGCCGCCGCAGCCGTTCTTGCCGAGATCGGTGAAGGCGGCTTCGATCGCGGTCTTATCGCCGCTGTTCACCGCAACTAGGAGCGCGTCGGCCTTGGCTGCAGCGGCTTTTTGGGCGTCGAGGAACTTGTTCCAGTCGGTCCAGATCACCGGTTTCGCGACATAGTCGCCGGTCGGGTTCGGCCCGTCGGTACCGGGGGGAAACAACTCCGGGATCTTCTTTGTGGTCTGCGTAAGATCGGCGGCAGCCGTTTTGGCTTGCGCCAGATCCCCCTTGCCGTCGAGGTAGGCCTTTACGGCCCCG
>Ga0210396_10007836_pt1 | contig 10150 bp, 9 predicted proteins | sample IncBWH17OmetaG_FD_155466 | JGI IMG/M metagenome (GOLD analysis project Ga0210396, IMG submission 155466) | Forest soil microbial communities from Barre Woods Harvard Forest LTER site, Petersham, Massachusetts, United States - Inc-BW-H-17-O ... | reverse complement strand
TTTTTTCGTGTCCGCGGAACGACGGACCAACAACATCGCTGAGATAACAGATCATCTGCGGAGCCGTCGGATCGCGGTTATCGTCTTCGATCCCGTTTTTCCGGACGATTACTACAGCTTCGATCGTATCCACTTCACACCCGAAGCGCATGCCAAAATAGCCGCGGAGCTCATGCCCCGGGTCATCACGAAAATTCAAGCGAAACAGACCTCCGCGAAAGGTGGCCGGCCCTTCTCAGGGCCGGCTAAATGAGCTAGCTAACGCTTCGTCAGAAGATGAGATTGCTCAAAAAAAGCCCCGCACCAAGGCAGGGCTTTTTGTTCAGCGCTTGTACGTCACTATCGGCTAAGACCCGAGCCGGGCCCGGTCGGCGTCAATGTCGATCCGCTGGGCGAACGCGACGGGGCGAGCGTGTTCCCCGATGGATTCGTCGTGGTATTGGGACCCGCGCGCGTGCCACCAGCCATACCGGTCGTCGAGCCCGGCCGGTTTGCCATCGAACTCCCGTTCACGGAACCAGGGGTCCCGCCGGCTGCCGCGGAACCGCCGACACTGGAACCAGCGCCCGACATACCCGCACCGCCGCCCCTGCTTTGCGCCAGTGCGAACGTGCTTGAGAGCGCAAGCGCTCCCGCTAATGCGATTGTCATAAGTTTCATCGTTGTTTCCCTTGTTGATGACCAAGAGAAAACCAGCCCAGGCTGCGGATGTTCCTACGCGGCGAACACGAAGATGTCACAGCGCCTGCTTCCAAGCGCGCTATTTCCCGAGCGTCGGAAGAACGCGCATCTTCCACAGATTCCAGATGCGATCGATCACGATGAAATTGATCTTGTCGCCCTTCTCGCCCTCGCCCGGTGTCAGGTAATTGACCTCGCCGCCCAGCGCCATGGCCTGCGACTGCAGCTTGGCATTGACGTCGGTGTAATAGGCGCGAAACACCGCCATCTTGACGGACGGACCCACGGTCACGTCACCGTGGCCGCGCATCAGGACCACCGGCTTGTCACCGAGCGTCTCTGCGAGCGATTTGCCGAGCGCGGGATTGCTGACCAGCATTTCGGTTTCACCAAAATCCTTTCGAATATCCCACACCGGCACACCGACCGCGAGGAAGGACGGATTGTGGAACATCGCCCGCAAAGGCACTTTCGTGACGGAGAAAGGAATGACGCCGGGAGAATGGGTATGAACCACCGACATCACATCCGGCCGGGCCTTGTAGATTTCGCTGTGAATGAAGCGTTCCAGGAAGACGGTCCGGCCACGCGCGTCCAGCGGGTTGCCGTCGAGATCGAACTCCATGATGTCGTCGGCGGTGACCAACGCCGGCGCCAGCGAGCGCGACATCAAAAAATGATTGGGATTGGTGGGATGACGCACACTTACGTGGCCGAAACCGTCGAGCACGCCGAAATCGGCGAGGACGCGGCTGCCGACCACGATATCCTCGAGCAATGCAGCATCGACGCCGGCAATTGGGGTGGCCGGCGTTTGCGCAGAGGTCGGCGCCGGACCTGACAGCAGCGTCAGTGCCAACGCCACGCCGAGCGCGAGCCGGACGCTCACGCGCGTCTTGATCGGTCCGCTGGAACAGATGGCCGATATCTTTCTAAGTGTCGCCGTCATCGTCGCCTCCCCATGAACCCTGAGTTTAGATCGTGCGTAGCACGGAAAACCGTTCGCCGGCACGCCGCAAGCCTAATGCATCGACGCTCGCCGGTTCTTCTACGACGGCAGCAACGCGCGCCGATGACGGTCCACGCCGGCATGACGCCACCATGTCAGCGACGACATCCTGCGGTCCTGAAAACAGCGCCTCGACGCTGCCGTCGGTTCTGTTACGCACCCATCCCTCAAGTCCGTGCGCCACCGCCCGATGCTCGACCCAGGCGCGGTAGCCGACGCCTTGCACCCTGCCCCGGATTGTTACCCGACAGATCGCGCCGCTCATCTTGTCGCGCTGCTCCCCTAACGTTTTAGTCCGAGAAATTCCGTGAGCCGCACTTTCACATCGGCCTCGCGCATGACCTTGTTCGTCAGTTCGGATGGCGCCAGGCGTTTGAGATCCTTCGGCGGCAATCCCTCACGCAGCGCCTTAAGCGTTTCGTAGACGGCCTGCGTCGCCGCGCCGATGGGCGCGTGGCCCTGTAGCGCGATCCTCACGCGCTTCTGCGCAAGATAGTCCAGGTCGCTCATCTCCTCGGGCGCGCCGCCAAGCACCATCGGTAGCGTCGTCGCGGCGGCGATCGCCTCCAGTTCGCTCCGGGTTTTGATGCCGGTGAAGAACAACGCATCGACGCCGGCGGCCTCATAGGCCCGGGCACGCGCGATCGTATCATCAAGCGAGGTGATCGACGCGGCGCCGGTGCGTCCCACGATCACCAATGAAGGGTCGCCCCGCCCGTCCAGCGCGGCCTTCATCTTGCCGACGCCTTCCCCCAGCGAGATCAGTTGCGTCTTCGCCTGCCCGTAAGCCTGCGGCAGCAGCGTGTCCTCGATGGTAAGTCCGGCAGCGCCCGCCGTTTCCAGTTCCTGCACAGTGCGGCGGACGTTCAGCGCGTTGCCGTAGCCGTGGTCTGCATCGACCAGCACCGGCAATGCCGAAGCGCGCGACATCCGGCGCATCTGTTCGGCAAGTTCGGTCAGCGTGATCAGCGCTATATCGGGATCACCGAGCACCGCGAGCGACGCCACCGATCCGCCGAACATGCCGACTTCGAAGCCGATATCCTCGGCGAGGCGGATCGAAATTGCGTCATAGACCGAACCCGGTCGCACGCATGCCGATCCCGCCAGGATCGAACGCAAGGCCTCGCGGGGTTTTCGGACAGTCATGGGTTAACCTCTTGAGGGATTCTCCGTCATTCCGGGGTGGTCCGAAGGACCAGACCCGGAATCTCGAGATTCCGGGTCTGGTGCTAGCGCCACATCCTGGAATAACGACTAGGCGAATTCGAGAATCAGCGCGTCCACCGCCAGCGTCGCGCCGGCGGCCGCGTGAATTTTCGTCACGATGCCATCGCGTTCGGCGCGCAGCACGTTCTGCATCTTCATCGCTTCGATCACCGCGAGCGTTTCGCCGGCCTTGACTTCCTGGCCTTCGCTGACCGCGATCGACACCACGAGCCCGGGCATCGGGCATAGCAATTTCTTGCCGGTATCGGCCGCTGTCGTCACCGGCATCAACCGCGCTGCCGTAGCCTCGGCGTCGGTGAAGACCTGGACCGCGACTTCAAACCCCTGATGCGCCAGCCGGAAGCCGTTGGCGATCGGCCGCACCTGCATGGCCAACGGATGGCCATCCAGGGTTCCCTGCCAGACGGGAGTGCCGGGCCCCCATGACGAGACCAGATGATGCGGATGGCCCGGCGTGCCGTCAGCGCCGATGAAGCGCACCGCAATGCCGTCGGCTTCGCGCGCAATGTCGAGCGCGATTTCGTGCCGCTCCAGCCATACTGCGCGGCGGCGTTCGCGCCGTACCGGACGGCCGATCAGCTGGCCGGAAATCTGCCGCTTGCGCTCGCCGACCACATGGTCGATCGCCGCCCCGACCGCCGCCAGCCGACGCGCGATCTCGCCTTCGGGCGCGCGAGCCGCAAATCCCCCGGGAAATTCCTCCGATATGAAGCCGGTGGAAAGACTGCCCTCGCGCCAGCGCGGATGATTCATCAGTGCGGAGAGGAACGGAATGTTATGGCGGATGCCGTCGATGTAGAATGAATCGAGCGCGGTTGACTGCGCCTCGATCGCAGCGATACGCGACGGCGCATGGGTCACGAGCTTGGCAATCATCGGATCGTAATAGATCGAGATCTCGCCACCCTCCTGCACCCCGGTATCGTTGCGCACGGTGATGCCATCGACGCGGCTCTCGACCGGCGGGCGGTATTTCACCAGCCGCCCGATCGAGGGCAGGAAGTTGCGGAAGGGATCTTCCGCATAGACCCGCGACTCCACCGCCCATCCGGTCAGCGTGACCTCCTTCTGCGCCAGCGCGAGCTTCTCGCCCGCCGCGACCCGGATCATCTGCTCGACCAGATCGATACCGGTGATCAACTCAGTCACGGGTGCTCGACCTGCAGCCGCGTGTTCATTTCCAGGAAATAGAAACTCTTGTCCTGGCCGGCGACGAATTCGACGGTGCCGGCGGAATCGTAATTGACGGCCTTGGCGAGTGCGACTGCCTGCTCGCCCATCTTGCGCCGTGTAGTCTCATCCAGCAGCGGCGACGGGGCTTCCTCGATCACTTTTTGATTGCGGCGCTGAATCGAACATTCGCGCTCGCCGAGATAGATCACATTGCCGTGCTTGTCGCCGAGCACCTGAATTTCGACGTGGCGGGGATCGACGATGAATTTCTCGATGAACACCCGATCGTCGCCGAACGACGATTTGGCTTCGGCCTTGGCCAGCGAAAACCCTTCGGCGACTTCGGACGTCGAATGCGCGATCCGCATCCCCTTGCCGCCGCCGCCGGCGGAGGCCTTGATCATGACGGGATAACCGATCTCGTCGGCGATCTTCACCGCGTGTTTTTCGTCTTCGATCACGCCGAGATGACCCGGCACTGTCGAGACCTTGGCCTTGGCGGCAGCCTTCTTCGATTCGATCTTGTCGCCCATCGCGGCGATGGCGCCCGGATTGGGGCCGATGAAAACGATCCCAGCCTCAGTTAGTGCGCGCGGAAAGGCTTCACGCTCGGACAGAAATCCATACCCGGGATGCACCGCCTCGGCGCCGGTCTTGCGGCACGCCGCGACGATCTTGTCGATCAACAGATAGCTCTCCGCGGCGGCCGGCGGTCCGATCAGGACCGCATGATCGGCCATTTCGACATGAAGCGCGTCGCGGTCAGCCTCGGAATAGACCGCGACCGTCTCTATCCCCATGCGGCGGGCAGTCTTGATGACCCGGCAGGCGATCTCGCCGCGATTTGCGATCAGAATTCGTTTGAACATGTGCTGGCTTACTTACCGACTTTACTTGCAACCTTCGGGGCGGGATCCGCCCCCGCAATCTGGCACGCGGGGCCGGAGGTAACAATTCCGTCGTACAGCAAAAACAGGGACAGGCAACGGCCTGATAGCGCGTAATTTGCGTTTTGGGGGGATTGCATCCCTGACCAGCTTTGGCATCGGGTGTGCCCACCCTCAAGGTACAACAGACTCACCCCGTGTAGTCGAGCAATCTCCGCGGTGTGGCGCAAACGTGGTGTGCGCCGCCGGCCAGCAACTCCTCTTCCGTACCAAACCCGTAGAGCACGCCCACCGCGGTCATACCATTGTTTCGGGCCCCGATCATATCGTGGCTACGGTCCCCGATCATCATCGCCTGCGACGGGTCTACGCCCATGGTCTGGAGCGCATGGCCCAGAAGTTCGGTCTTGTCCGTACGCGTGCCGTCAAGTTCGGAACCAAAGACCCGTTCAAAATAGTCCCGCAGCCTGAAATGATCGATAATTCGCTCGGCGTAAACACCGGGCTTGCTGGTCGCCACGAACATGCGCCGGCCCGATTTGGCGAGCACCGATAACGTGTCCTCGATCCCCGGATAGATTTCATTCTCGAACAGGCCGATGTCGCCGAACCGTTCGCGATAAAGCACCAGCGCCGCATCCGCGAGGTCGTCGGTTCCAAGCAGTTTTTTCAGGCTGGCGTGCAGCGGTGGTCCGATGCACCAGGTCAATTCATCCTCAGCCGGAACGGCATGATCAAGCTTGCCGAGAGCGTACTGGATTGAACGCGTAATTCCGGGTTTTGGGTCCGTCAGCGTTCCATCGAGGTCAAAATAGACTGCGTTCATCCTGGTCCATGTCCGTTGAGTTACTCCCCTCATATAGGGTTTTGTGGTTGCGAAGGACGGTACAGATCAGAATTATCCCATGCGATCTTGCAGGGTCGGAAGATCGCTGATCTGGCGGATAAGCCTGCGCAGAAACCCGCAAGGCACCGATGATCTGGTGATTCTCCTCCGCAAGGTCTCCTCGCAGGATATCGCAACCTACCCCGAGAAATTGAAAGAGCTTGACGGCGTCCGCGAGGTCACCATCGTGAGGCGGCCGAACGACGCCAGCGCCAATTCCACATGATTTTTGCCGGGCATACCGCGACAACGCGCGATCATGCTGTAAGTATTCGCCGGAAATTTCTGATAGGCAATGAGCGTGGTCACTGCTTCTCTCCGCACACGAACGGCACCATCGATGCGTTGGTTGATCCCAGCCTTGGCTGTTTCCTTGGCGATTTCCTTGGCGATTTTCAGTCCGGGCTGGGCTGCCGGTCCCATCGTCAGGGATGGCGGCACCCTAGAGCTCGCCGATACGACCTACCGGCTCGACGGCATCGACGCGCCGGCATTTGACCAGATCTGCATCGATAATCACGCCGACAGCTGGGCATGCGGCGTCGAAGCGCGCGATCAACTGGTTCGCCTGATCGGGGGCCGCCAGGTCCATTGTGAAGATCTGGGCAATGACGCCACCACCAAGAAGCGGCATATCGGCCTTTGTACCGTCGAGGGTGAAACCGTCAGCTTGAACCAGCTACTGGTTCGCCAGGGCTTCGCCCTGAACCTGGAGCCCTCTGCAAAGGGGCGCTTTAGGGAGGACGAAGCCGCCGCCAAAGATAACCGCCGCGGGCTGTGGAAAGGCTGCTTTGTCGCTCCGCAGGAATTCCGCACTGGACGAAAGGACGGCGCGTTGCTGGGCAGCTCGTGCAGGGCCGACAAGGACCGCGAAATACGAGGGGTGTTATTCCCCGATCAGCCCGCGATGCCGTCGGGTTGCAGCATCAAAGGCAAATTCGCCGTTCGGGCCCGCGTCACCGGCAATGTCGGTATCTACCATTTGCAGGCGTGTCGCTCTTATCCGGCGATCACGAAGCCGGATCGCTGGTTTTGTTCCGAAGACGACGCCCAGGCCGCGGGCTTCCGCAAGGCGTATAATTGCCGGGCGGCCGCTCACCCGCGGATGTAACAATTCTGTCATGTCGCGAAACTAAACAAAGGTCACGGCGCTCATGCCGGCAATCCGATACTTTGAGGGGATTTCAATGCGCCGTTCGGTCGTAATGCTGTCCGCTGGCCTGGTCTTGCTGTCGGCCGGCACGACATTGGCGCAAACCAATACGCCGCATAATCTCATCCTGTTCGTGCCGGACGGACTGCGCGGGCGGATCGTGACGCCCGAGCGTGCGCCCGCCATGGCCGATCTCCGCGACAAGGGCGTCAATTTCCGAAACGCCCACTCGATGTTTCCGACCTTCACCACCGCCAATGCATCGGCGATGGCGACCGGTCACTACCTCGGCGATACCGGCGATTTCTCGAACACGATCTATACGGGTTATCCGGTCGGGCCTGCGGACGGGACCGTCACGCCGTTCCTCGAGGTCGATCCGGTGATCCTCGACGCCGATCAGCATTTCGGCGGCGATTATCTGAACGAAGAAACCATCTTGAAAATGGCGCGCGCCAAAGGTTTCAGCACGGCGGCGCTCGGCAAGATCGGCCCTACCCTGATTTTTGATCATACCGACAAGCTCGGCGCCGATGGCCTGCATTCGATCGTGATCGACGACGCCACCGGCGGCAAGAACGGCGTTCCGCTTTCAGAGGAAATGAAGGCCGCCTTGACCAAGGCTGATCTACCGCTCGCAACGCCCTCGCGCGGCGACAACGCCAAGGCCGGCGACGCCAAGACACCGGGCACCCTCACGCCGAATACCGTCCAGCAGGCCTGGTTTGCCGATGTCGCCACCAAGGTGGTGCTGCCGATGTTCAAGGCGCGCAACAAGCCGTTCGTGCTGGTGTTCTGGTCGCGCGATCCCGACGGCAGCCAGCACAACACCGGCGACAGCCTCAACACAGTTACGCCAGGCATCAACGGCCCCACATCCTTCGCCGGCATCAGAAATGCCGACAACAATCTGGCGCAGCTGCGCAAGGCGCTCGACGATCTCGGTCTCGCCGCCTCCACCAATATCATCGTCTCCTCCGATCACGGCTTCTCGACGATCTCAAAGGAGAGCAAGACCAGCCCCGCGGCGAAGATTGCCTACGACGACACGCCGACGGGTTTTCTGCCGATGGGCTTTCTCGCCCTCGATCTGGCGAAGACGCTGGACCTGCCGCTGTTCGATCCCAACGACAAGAACGCGCGCGTGCCGGAGGGTGCTCACTCCAAGGCCGGCAACGGCTTGCTGGGACGGGATCCCGCCAAGCCCGATCTCGTGGTCGCCACCAACGGAGGATCCGACCTGATCTATCTGCCGAACCGCGACAAGAAGCTCGCGGATCGCACCATCAAGGCACTGCTGGAGCAGGACTACGTCAGCGGCTTATTCGTCGATGACAGGCTTGGCCGCTTCCGCGGCACGCTGCCAATGTCGGAGATCGGCCTGAAGGGCAAGGCGGTGACACCCAACCCGTCGATCGTGGTCAATTTCCGTTCCTACGTGGACGGATGCGACGAGCCGACCAACTGTTCCGTTGAGATCGCCGATACCGTGCTGCGTCAGGGCCAGGGCATGCATGGCAGTTTCGGCCGTGGCGACACCTTGAATTTCACGGCTGCGATCGGACCGGATTTCAAAGCCGGCTACGTCGACCCCCTGCCGGTCAATAATGCCGACGTCGGCATTACCATTGCCGCCCTGATGGGCCTGCATCCGGTCAATGCCGGCGGACTGACGGGCCGGGTGATGTCGGAAGCGTTGCCCAATGGCATCGTCCCGAAGGCGGCCGACGGAACCATTGTCTCCAAGCCCGCGGCAAACGGGCTGCGGACGATCGTGAAGTACCAGCGCGTGCTGTCGCAACGCTATTTCGATGCCGCGGGTTTTCCAGGCCGCACCGTCGGGCTCGATGTGGAAACCGGCAAACAAAAAACAGCGGGGCACTAACCCCGCCGCGGTGATCCGCGCCCCTCTACCGGTTTGGGGCGTGCTCACATCCCGATGTCGAACACGTTCCGCAGGTGGGTCAGCGGCAGTGCCGCGACGCCGACAATGGTGGCGACCAGCGACATCAGGGTGCGGTTGCTGCGGTGCTTGCCGCGCATCTGGCTTGCGATCCACTCCAGCACGTCAGTATCGACGCCGGCCGCCCGAGCGGGCGCCCAGCTCTCGATCGCAGTTTCCGGCGACAGGGCGACGGTGCGGGAAGGCACTGGCAGGCCGGACACGGAAGCGGCGTGATGCACCACCGCTTTGGCCAACAGGTCGTCGAAACGTCCGTTGTCGCTGCGCTCGGTGGCCGCGTCATTGATCTCAAACAGGGCCTCGGCTTCGGCCCGGCTGACCGGCTGATGCTCGACCGCGGTCGCCGTCAGGATCCGCGCACACCAGGCGGTGTCATCGGCATCGAGCGCGCGGGAGAAATGAACGCGGCCCTTGGTGGTGGGGCCTTCGCCGGTGATCACGCCGTCGCGCACGACAGTCAGGGCAAGTGCCGCAGTGTTCCGGCAGGAGATCTTCGACGGTTCGAGAACGGCGATCGGCTCGGCAACAATCACGACAGGGGCAGACATTGGTAGTTACTCTTTTCAGTCTCTTGTTCTGGGCAACCATTGCTTGCAGGCGTAAACGAGTGGTTAACGATTCGAAACTTGGACCGCGAGATTTTTAGATGGTTGCTTATTGGTCGCTGTGACGTCCGTCACGGTTCAAGGCGGCGCAGCCTCGTCCAGAGGCTATGGGTGGCGCAAGTGGCAATATGGGGGATTCTTGTTTCACAAAATAGTTGTGGCTTTTTCGCCGCACGGCGCGGACCGAAAGAAGATGCTAGGAATTTACGGCCCCGGGGAAGGATCTACCTTTTTTGCGGCCGCCGTTCACTTAAGAGGGTTCACCCCCTATACTGGGAACGGCGAATTCACCTGTAACTTGAATAAGATGAGGACGACACATGGCTCTCCAGATTGGCGCTGTGGCCCCGGACTTCGAGGCCGAAACCACCGAAGGCAAGATCAAATTCCATGACTGGATCGGTAACAGCTGGGCGCTTTTGTTCTCGCACCCGAAGGATTTCACCCCGGTCTGCACTACCGAACTCGGCGCTCTCGCGAAATTGAAGCCGGAGTTCGACAAGCGCGGCGTCAAATTGATGGGGCTGAGCGTCGATCCGGTCGACAATCACTCGAGATGGTCC
>Ga0210396_10007831_pt1 | contig 10153 bp, 7 predicted proteins | sample IncBWH17OmetaG_FD_155466 | JGI IMG/M metagenome (GOLD analysis project Ga0210396, IMG submission 155466) | Forest soil microbial communities from Barre Woods Harvard Forest LTER site, Petersham, Massachusetts, United States - Inc-BW-H-17-O ... | reverse complement strand
GATCGGCATCACCGCGACGGAATACGCGGCCGAAGCGGTGCTGATGCCGGCGCTGGCCAAGCTGCTGCCGGCCTATCCTGACATCAAGGTCGAGGTGGCGATCGACTACGGCTTAAGCAACATCGTGGCGGCGCAATACGACGCGGGCATTCGGCCCGGCGAACTGGTGGACCGGGACATGGTCGCGGTGCGGGTCGGCCGAACCTGCGCATGGCGGTCGTCGGTTCGCCCTCCTATTTTGCTTCGCGCAAGAAGCCGCGCACGCCGCAGGAGCTGACCGGCCACAGCTGCATCAACCTGCGCCTGCCGAGCCATGGCGGCGTCTATGTCTGGGAATTCGAGAAGAACGGACGCGCGCTGAATGTGCGCGTCGACAGCCAGCTGATGTTCAATGACGCGGGCGCATTGCTGAGCGCGGCGCTGAACGGCTTTGGACTCGCCTATGTGATGGAGGGGCATGCCCGGCCGCACATCGCCGCCGGCCGCTTGGTGCGGGTGCTTGCCGACTGGTGCCCGCCGTTTGCGGGCTATCACCTCTATTATCCAAGCCGCCGCCAGCCCTCGCCGGCTTTCTCGCTGCTGATGGATGTCTTGCGCTATCGCGGATGATCGTGTGATGGCTTGCGCGGCCACGCCACGAGGCGAGCTTCTCTTGCAAATTGCGCAGCCATACCTTATGTACGGGCTTCGTTTTTCGCAAACAGAGCGACCCAGGCGTCCAACAATGCGGCAGTCACAGCGAGCATCTGAGCTGATGATGACGGCAGGACTAATGTCCTCGTCCGCCGCGGATCTGCTTTGGGCCTGACCGAACCTCTCACCTGAGAATCGAAGCGGCCCGGAGCGGTAGCGGCTCCGGGCACTGACGCGGGCTCTCGCGGTGCTCCAGAGTCGTGCAAACCAGCACGAGAGCTCGAGCACCAAAGGTGTCCCATGTCCAAAGAGAAGTTCACCCGCCTGAAGCCCAACTGCAATGTGGGCACGATCGGCCACGTGGACCATGGCAAGACGACGCTGACGGCGGCGATGACGAAGGTCTCGGCCGATCACGGCTGGGGCGCGTTCGTCTCCTATCAGGACGTCGCCAGGGCGTCGGCTGCGCAAGGTACGCGTGACGACTCGAAGATCCTGACCATTGCGACGAGCCACGTCGAATACGCGACGGCGGCGCGGCACTATTCGCACGTCGACTGTCCGGGCCACGCCGATTATGTGAAGAACATGATCACCGGCGCAGCGCAGATGGACGGCGCGATCCTGCTCGTGTCTGCCGTCGACGGGCCGATGCCGCAGACGCGCGAGCACATCCTGCTCGCGCGCCAGGTCGGCGTGCCGCGCATCCTCGTGTTCCTGAACAAGTGCGATGTCGCCGACGATCCGGAGCTCGTCGATCTGGTCGAGATTGAGGTGCGCGATCTCCTGTCGAAATACGGTTTCGACGGCGACAACGCGCCGGTCGTGCGCGGCTCGGCCATCAAGGCGCTGCAGGGCGAGAAAGGTCCACTCGCGGATCAGGCGATCCTGAAGTTGTTCGAGGCGCTCGACAATTATATCGAGCTCCCCGAGCGGCCCAAGGATCGGCCGTTCCTGATGCCGATCGAAGGCGTGCAGTCGATCTCCGGCCGTGGCACGGTCGTGACCGGGCTGATCGAGCGCGGCACCGTCAAGACAGGCGACGAGGTCGAGATCGTCGGTCTCGGCGAGACCAGGAAGTCCGTCGTGACCAGCATCGAGACCTACCGGAAGATCCTTGGCGAGGGCGAGGCCGGCGACAATGTCGGCTGCCTGTTGCGTGGGATCGACAAGGCCGAGGTGCAGCGCGGCCAGGTGCTGTCGCGGCCGGGAGGGGCGAAGCCGCACACGACCTTCCGCGCGGAAGTGTACGTGCTGACGAAGGACGAAGGCGGGCGTCACACGCCCTTCTTCGGCAAGTATCGTCCGCAGTTCTACTTCCGCACCGCCGACGTCACCGGCACCGTCCAGCTCGGAGATGGCACCGAGATGGTGATGCCGGGCGACAATGCCGAGCTCACGATCGAGCTCAACAAGCCGGTCGCGCTGGAAGAGCGGTCGCGCTTCGCGATCCGGGAAGGCAACCGCACCGTCGGGGCCGGCGTCGTGACTGAGATCGTGGAGTAAACGGATGGGGGCCGGGCGACCGGCCCCCAAATGATCCGAAGGCGACATATCGACTGAAAGCTGGTACAATCGGGTTTTCAGGCTGCCCGACCTCGGCGTGACAACGAGCTCTCTAGCCCGTGCGGCAGCGCGAAGTGCATTTACAGCGGCGCTTCGCCAGTCCAGGTGAAATGGAGACCGTTCGCGTGGGAGAATAAATCTGACTGAAAAGGAGCCTTCACCGGCGATCAACGCCGGGAAGGTGCAAGATGAGGGAGGAAGTGATGAGGAACGACATCTCCCGTCGTGACGCCCTCGGGCTTGCGCTGTCCTCGGCCGCGTTCGCAGCAACCGGCGCTGCGGCGCAAACGCCGTCCAGCATCAAGGCTGCCGAAATTGCCCCACCGCTGCTGCCGATCGAGAAGGGCGCGTCCTTGCGCATGCTGCGGCCGGTGCGCTTCGTCCAGCCCGATGAGGACGTGTTCCGGGACAACGCAAAGCGCTTCACGGACAAGACCGGCGTCGAGGTGAAGGTCGATTTCGTCGGCTGGGAGGACATGAACCAGCAGACCGCGGTCACCGCGAATTCGGGCGCCGGGCCCGACATCATCATCGGTTTTTCGGACGCGCCGCACATCTATGTCGACAAGCTGATCGAGCTTACAGACGTTGCCGACTACCTCGACAAGAGATACGGCGGCTGGCTCGCGCTGGCGCTGCGCTATGGCAGGAAGCACAAGAGCAACACCTGGATCGGTCTGCCCTTCGGCGCCGGCGGCGGTCCGCTGGTGTACCGTAAATCCATCATCCAGGCGGCCGGCTACGACAAGGTTCCCGACGATCATGCCGGCCTCCTCGCGCTGTGCCAGAAGCTGAAGGCCGCGGGCAAGCCCGCGGGCTTCGCGCTCGGCAACGCCGTCGGCGACGGCAACGGCTTTGCGAGCTGGCTCTTGTGGTCGCACAACGCATCCTTGCTCGACGAGGACGGCAACATCACCATCAACAGCAAGGAAACCATCGCTGCGCTGAAATACCTGAAGGAGCTTTATCCGACCTTCATCGCCGGCACGACGTCCTGGAACGATGTCAGCAACAACCGCGCCTATTCGGCGCAGGAGATCTCGCTGACCGCCAACGGGGTGTCGCTGTATTTCGCGCTGAAGAACGATCCTGCGACCAAGGCGATCGCCGACGACACCGAGCATCAGCCCATCCCGAAGGGGCTCGCGCCGATCCCGCCGATGGGTGGGCTGACGCTGAACGCCATGGTGTTCAAGCACAGCCCCTATCCGAACGCCGCGAAATCGTTCCTGCAGTTCATGCTGGAGAAGGAGCAGTATGAGCCGTGGCTGAACGCCACCTCCGGCTACTGGGCACAGCCGCTCGCGGCCTATGCGGACGCTGCCGTGTGGTCCGGCGATCCCAAGGTGACGATCTTCAAGGACACGATGAAGAGTCATTACTACAACGGCTACAAGGGGCCGATCTCGACGGCGACGGGCGCGATCAACGCCGACTACGTGCTGGTGCAGATGTGCGCGTCGGTGGCGACCGATGCCATGACGCCGGAGGCCGCCGCAGCCGAAGCCGAGCGGCGGGCCAAGCGATATTTCCGGCGCTGAGGACACGTCATTGCGAGCGACCCGTCTCGCTCGGGTAGCGCGAGCTTCGCCGGGCAGCTCGCGATGACGAGGAGGACGTAGCGTGTCCGTAACGACGATACCATCCCGCAGCTTTGTGCAGCGGCGACCGAGCCGGCTTGCTCGCCTGCTCGACTACAAGCCGTTTCTCATCGTCGTGTGCCTTGCTCCGGCGGTCGGCCTGCTCACGGTGTTCCTGACCTATCCGCTCGGCCTCGGCGTCTGGCTTGCCTTCACCGACACCACGGTCGGCCGTCGCGGCGTCTTTATTGGCCTGGAGAACTTCCAGTATCTTTTCAGCGATCCGTTGTGGTGGGGCGCGGTCTTCTACAGCATCCTCTACACCGCGGTCGCAACCTTCGGAAAGTTCGCGCTCGGCTTCTGGCTCGCGCTGCTCCTCAACAATCATTTCCCCTTGAAGAGCGTGATCCGCGCCATCGTGCTGTTGCCCTGGATCGTGCCGACCGTGCTGTCGGCCTTGGCGTTCTGGTGGATCTACGATCCGCAATTCTCCATCATCTCGTACCTCTTGGTCGACGTGCTGCATCTGCGCAGTACCAACATAGATTTCCTCGGCACGCCGTGGCCGGCGCGCTTCTCGCTGATCGCGGCAAACATATGGCGCGGCATTCCCTTCGTCGCGATCTCGCTGCTCGCCGGCCTACAGACCATCTCGCCCTCGCTCTATGAGGCGGCGATGCTGGATGGCGCGAGCTCATGGCAGCGCTTTCGCTACATCACCTTCCCGATGATGATGCCAATATTGGCGATCGTGATGACGTTCTCGATCATCTTCACCTTCACGGATTTCCAGCTCGTCTACGCCATCACCCGGGGCGGGCCGATCAACTCTACCCATCTGCTGGCGACGCTCGCCTTCCAGCGCGGTATCGCAGGCGGCGAACTGGGCGAAGGAGCTGCGATCGCGGTGTCGATGGTGCCGTTCCTGGTGTTCGCGACGCTGTTCTCCTATTTCGGCCTCGCTTGCCGAAAATGGCAGCAGGGAGAGGCCAATGACTGACGCAGTCGCGCCATCGGCTGGCAAGGTCAGCGTCGCGCCCGAGCCGATGCAATGGGACTCGCGCGGGCGGCGGACGATCATGATCTACCTGCCGCTTGGCTGCTTCGTCCTGATCCTGCTGTTTCCGTTCTACTGGATGGCGATCACCGCGTTCAAGCCGAACGCGGAGCTGTTGAACTACAGGGAGCATAATCCGTTCTGGATTTCCTCGCCGACGCTGCTGCACGTCAGGCATCTCCTGTTCGAGACGTCCTATCCGCGTTGGCTGAAGACGACCATGTTCGTGGCCATCGGCTCGACCTGCCTGTCTCTGTTCGCAAGCACGCTTGCGGCCTACGCGATCGAGCGGCTGCGCTTCAAAGGCGGCGCCTATGTCGGCCTCGGCATCTACCTCGCCTATCTCGTGCCGCCATCGATCCTGTTCATCCCACTCGCCACCGTGGTGGTGAAGTTCGGCCTGTTCGACAGCCCGCTCGCGCTGATTTTGGTTTACCCGACCTTCCTGGTGCCGTTCTGCACCTGGTTATTGATCGGATATTTCAAGTCGATCCCCTATGAGCTCGAGGAATGCGCGCTCGTCGATGGCGCCACGCGCCTGCAGATCCTGCGCAAGATCACGCTGCCGCTCGCCGTGCCCGGGCTGATCTCGGCCGGCATCTTCTCTTTCACGCTGTCGTGGAACGAGTTCATCTACGCGCTCGCCTTCATTCAGAGCGGCGCCAACAAGACGGTGCCGGTGGCGATCCTGACGGAGCTTGTCACCGGCGACGTCTATCAATGGGGGGCGTTGATGGCGGGATCGCTGCTCGGCTCGCTGCCGGTCGCGGTCTTCTATTCGCTGTTTGTGGACTACTACGTGTCGTCGCTGACCGGCGCGGTAAAAGAGTAGCAGCGGCCTGCGGCGTTTGGTCCGGCTTCACAGACCTGCACCAGGCGGCCCGCATAACGCGGGCATCCGGTCACGTCAGTTCGCCATTGCGCCAATATCGGTTGATGTCACATGCAATAACGCTGGGCCCTTGATGAGGCTTCCAATCTGGGTTCAGCCGAAGGCCGCGCGTTAGCGCGGGGCTACTCGGAATCGAGCTGTCAGAAATTAGCAACCGTCTTCAGCCCAAACACCAATGCGTTGGGATTCGCAGTGGTGCCGCCGGGGTTGATGACGTACTGGATGTTCGGCCGCACCTGCAGGCCGGCGAGGGGCCGGTAAGTGTAGTAGAACTCCAGGCTGTACTCGTTGCTCTGGACCGCCACCGGGCCGAGGCCGGCCAGATTTTGCAGCTCTTCCGCAAACGCGACGCGGCTGTTGACGTGGGTGGTGCCGACCGCAAATCCGATGTCGTCCTCGGGCCGGGACTGGAATGGGCCGGTATAGGTCAGACCGCCTGCGATTTGATAATCGGTGGTCGCGGTCCGGCGGTCGGCCATCGTCGCGTTCAGAAACAGGCTCAGCGCACCCGCGGAACTGTCTCGCGACGGACCGATCACCTGCTGAACGAAACTGATGTAGGCGCCGTAACGCCCGCGGCTCTGCAAGAGCGGCTGTCCGGTGAGGACGGCCGGGTTGCCGTTGATGTCGGTAACCACATCGGGGGCGGTCGATGTGTCGTACCAGCCGCCGAACTTGTAGCTGCCCTGCAGGTTGCCGAATTTCGGCAGCCAGGCGAGCTCTGCCGGGATGAGGACGCCCGTGGACCCCGAATAGAACACCGGAAGCGCTGATTGCTGCACTTTCAGGTAATTGGGATTGGAGTCAAACACGCCGAGCTGAAAATAGCCAAAGCCCTGCAGGTTGAACTTCAGCCGGGTGGCCCAATAGCTGACTGGCCAGTTGAAGATGTAGTTGCCGACGAGGTTGCCGGGCTGCGCGCCGCAGAAGGTCAGGTTCTGGAAATCGCATGCGAACGATGCGAAATCCTCGCCGAAGGGAATCCGCCCGATCTTCCAGTCGACCATGCCGTCGATGAACTTCTGGTCGTACCAGAAATCCGTGAGCCGCAGCGTCTGGCCGCGTCCGAACACCTCCTGCACCTGCTGCAGCGTGCCGAGCTGAGCGTCATCGCTCAAATTGCTGCCGTTGCGGTCCGTCCATGTGACCTGGATCGTGCCGCCGGGCACGACACCCAGCTTGGCCAGATCGAACGTCGTGCCGAAGGTCCATTGATCGGTGTAGGCCGCCTGACGTCGCTGACCGCCCGTTGCATTGCCGGCGATCTCGCTGGTGTAGCCGAACTGGAAATCGATGCCGGCATTCAACAGCCGGGTTCTCGCACCGTCCCAGTCGCCGAACAGCCAGGGCACCGGCGTCGGCGCCGGGCTGGTCCCGCCGGCGGGAACCGTCAGGTCGGCGGCGTATGCGACGTTGCCGCCGACACAGGCTGACATCGCGAAGAGACCCAGCCAAAGGCAGAGCGCCGTTGGATGCTTCGCTCTGTCACCGGATGTCGCAATCATGACGATGCTCGCGGGTTCAATCCTTCAATGCGTAGGCGATGACGTAATCACCGCGCTTGGTGCCGAACGAGCCGTGGCCGCCGGCCGCGGTGACGACATATTGCTTGCCGTCGACCTCGTAGCTCATCGGCGTCGATTGGGCGCCGGCCGGCAGGCGATCTTCCCAGATCACCTTGCCGTCACGCACGTCGTAAGCCCGGATCGTGTACTCGTAGGTTCCGGTGTAGAATGCGACCCCGCCGGCGGTCGTGATCGGCCCGCCCAGCATCGGAACGCCCATCTTGAAGGGAAGCGGTAGCGGCGTGGTGTCCCTGATCGTGCCGTTGGGATGCTGCCAGACGACCTTCATCGTCTTGAGATCGATGGCGGCCATCGAGCCCCATGGCGGCCGGTAGCACGGCACGGAGAAGGGCGAGAGGAAACTCGAGATATCCACCCCGAACGGCGTGCCGTACATCGGCTGCACCCCGACCTCGCTACCGACCGGCTTCTCGGCCGTTGGCGCGGGAGGATTGAGGGGGCCGCGCGGGATGAGCTTCGACGCGAAGGGCAACGACATCGGGTTGGCGATGGCGATCTGTCTCACGGGATCGACCGCGATGCCGCCCCATTCGAACATGCCGAGATTGCCTGGGAATACGAGCGTGCCCTGCAACGACGGCGGCGTGAACGTGCCCTCATAACGCAATCGGTGGAACATGATCCGGCACAGCAGCTGGTCGAAGATCGTGCCGCCCCACATGTCCGCGCCGGTCAGCTTCGCCTCCGGGCGGAACGTGAGCTCGGAGAACGGCTGTGTCGGTGCGGTGCGATCGCCGGGCGCGGGTCCCTGCGGGACCGGACGTTCCGGCGCCGGCACGATCAGCTCGCCGTTCCTGCGGTCGAGCACAAACAGGTTGCCCACCTTGGTCGGCTGGATGATCGCGGGAACAACGCCCTTGGCCGTCGTCACATCGACCAGGCTCGGTTGCGAGGGAACGTCCATGTCCCAGAGGTCATGATGCACGGTCTGGTAAGACCAGGCGCGCTTGCCGGTATCGACATCCAGCGCAACGATCGAGCTGGAATAGCGCTCGACCAGTTCATTGCGATTGCCGCCCCAGATGTCAGGTCCGTTGTTGCCGGTGGGGATGTAAACGAGGTTCAATTTCGGATCGAACGAGGCCGTGATCCAGGAATTCGGCGAACCGTTGGTGTAATGACGCGTCGGTGACGGCAGCTCATTTTCGTCCGCCGCGGCGGAGTCCCAGGCCCAGACCAGCTTGCCGGTGTAAACATCGAAGCCGCGGATCACGCCCGAAGGCACTTCGACCGCATAATTGTCGATGACTGCGGCGGCCACGACCAGTATCTTGTCACTGACCACCGGCGGTGACGTCGGCTCGAAGAAGCCTGCCGTCGTGATCCCCATCCCCTGCTGCAGGTCGAGGATGCCGTGATCGGCAAAACCATCGCAGGGCTTGCCGCTGTCGGCATCGAGAGCGATCATGCGCCCGTCATTGACAGGCAGGAAGATCCGCCGCGGGCATTCGGCGGGCGCCGGACTGCCGCTGCTGTCGACGGCGCCAGCCGTCGTTTCGTGATAGGAGACCCCGCGGCAGGTCATGTGCTGGAACGTCTTGTTGAACGTCAGCTTGGGATCGTATCTCCAGCGCTCCGTGCCGCTCTTGGCGTCGAGCGCAAACAGGACCTGGTGCTGTGAGCAAAGATAGAGCGTATCGCGCACCTTGATCGGGGTGACCTCGAAGGTCGTCTCGCCGGAATCGTTCGGTGTCGCCACGTCGCCGGTACGGAAGGTCCAAGCGACCCTGAGGTTGCCAACGTTGTCAGGCGTGATCTGCTTCAACGGCGAATAGCGTTGTCCGAATTGCGTGCGTCCATATGCGCGCCAATCGCCATCTGGTTGCGGGTCTGCTTCGCTTTGCTGCACGGCAGAACCGGCCTCGACGATCGTGCCGTTGATGTCATGAGGGCTGGACAGAAGCCCGATGATGAGTACGGCCGAAGCCACGACGACGCCGACCCAGAGTGGCGCCGTCGCGCTTCGGTAAGACACCGCCTCGTTTCGCACCAGCCCGCGAACGATCACCGGCGTGAGAAGCCAGAGCGCCATGGGGAAGATGATGTCGCCGCGCGCCGCGAGCGGCCACCAGTCAAATTGCACCTCATAGACGGCCCACGCCAGCGTGCCGACCAGCACGATCGCAAACAGCCATAGCGCCTGATGGCGCTGTGCCAGCAACAACGCAGCCGTGGCGAGAATGCCGACACCGAGGACAACATAGAAGATGGACCCACCCAATGCGGCGAGCCAAATGCCGCCGCCCGCGAGAACCAAGCCGATCAAGGCATAGATGATACCCGTGATGAAGACGGCCCTGGATCGCTGCATGGCTGCTGCTCCGGTGCGGATGGGGACCGGGCCTGTCCCGCACGAGCGCAACAGACGGCGTCCACCTCGAAGCACTTTCGTCCAGTCAACCACAACTGGCAACCGTTGACTGCCGCGTTGATGCAACATGAGAGCGCAAAGTTGCGAGATGAGAGCGTGCACAAGCAAAATTCTTCAAAATGTACGCGCAGAGTTCAACAACAGGTGACACGGCTTGTTTCGCCTTGACGGCGTACGCGGCTCGCGCTGGGGCGAAGGCGATTTGAAACACGAAATCCAGACGTTCTTCTTTGCCGGCGAACCAGGCGCGCCATCCGTTCCGCACCGCCGACGTCACCGGCACCGTCCAGCCCGGAGACGGCACCGAGCTGGACGGTGCCGGGCGACAATGCCGAGCTCACGATCGAGCTCAACAAGCCGGTCGTGCCGGAAAAGCGGTCGCGCTTCGCGATCCGGGAAGGCAACCGCACCGTCGGCGCGGGCGTCGTGACGCGGATCGTGGAGTAGGCGGATGGGGGCCGGGCGACG
>Ga0210396_10007828_pt1 | contig 10154 bp, 6 predicted proteins | sample IncBWH17OmetaG_FD_155466 | JGI IMG/M metagenome (GOLD analysis project Ga0210396, IMG submission 155466) | Forest soil microbial communities from Barre Woods Harvard Forest LTER site, Petersham, Massachusetts, United States - Inc-BW-H-17-O ... | reverse complement strand
CTTCCGATCCGATGGAGTGGGTTCACTGCCATATCGCACGACATCCTATTCCGCTTCGCCAGTGGCGGAAGGACGTGCCAGAGGTCGTCTCAGCCATCATTTTGAAACTGCTCTCGAAAACGGCCGAGGACCGCTACCAGACGGCCGCCGGGTTGGTGGCAGACCTGAGAAAATGCCTTACCGAGTGGGAATCTTACAAAGCCATTAACTCGTTCTCCCTCGGCAAGCAGGACATTTCAGATCGGCTCCATACGCCGGAAAAATTGTACGGGCGCGATCGAGAGATCAAAACGCTTCTGGATGCCTTTGATCAGGTCGTCACCACCGGGAAACCGAATCTGGTGCTCGTGTCCGGTTATTCTGGTATCGGCAAGTCCTCGGTGGTGCACGAGTTGCACAAGGTGCTCGTTTCGCCGCGTGGTCTCTTTGCGTCCGGCAAGTTCGACCAGTATAAGCGCGATGTTCCTTACGCAACTCTAGCTCAAGCCTTTAACGACCTTATCCGTCTGCTTCTGAGTAAGAGCGAATCTGAGCTGCAAATCTGGCGCACCGCCTTTTGCGGGGCGCTAGAGCCGAATGCCAAGCTCATCGTGGATCTAATTCCTGAATTGAAGCTCATTATAGGAGAACAGCCGCCGGTGCCTGATCTTCCGCCACAGGCCGCGCAAGGGCGTTTCCAACTGGTGTTCCGCCGATTTATCGGGGTATTCGCGCGGCCGGAACATCCCTTAGCCCTCTTCCTGGATGATCTACAATGGCTCGATGCGGCAACCCTGGATTTCCTGGAGGATTTATCGACCCAGCCGGATGTGCACCACTTAATGTTAATCGGTGCATATAGAGACAATGAAGTCGATTCTACCCACCCCCTATGGCGCAGGCTGGAGGCGATTCGCCTAACTGGAGCGCGAGTGCACCAAATCGTCCTGGCGCCATTGGCCTGCGAAGATTTGGGACAGTTAATTGTGGATTCGCTTCACTGCGAACCAGAACGCGCTATCCCGCTGGCCCAATTGGTTCACGAAAAGACTGCTGGTAACCCATTCTTTGTTATCCAGTTTATTTATGCGCTCGTCGAGGAACAGCTACTCACCTTCAATCACAACGGTGCGCGATGGGTTTGGGATCTGAATCGCATCCACGCCAAGGGTTACACTGATAATGTGGTGGAGCTCATGGTCGGAAAGTTGAACCGTCTGCCCATCCAGACGCAGAAAGCGGTGCAGGAACTTGCCTGCTTGGGAAACAGCGCAGAGATCACGACGGTTTCCATCGTGCATGGAACATCAGAGGACCAGGTCCACTCTGATCTATGGGAAGCTATTCGTCTGGAGTTCATCACCCGTCAGGAGGGCGCCTATAAGTTTATTCACGATCGCATCCATGAAGCAGCTTATTCACTGATTGGCGAACACTCACGCGCCGAGACTCATCTGCGAATAGGAAGGCTGCTGTGGGCACACTTTACACCAGAAAAGAGGGAAGAAGCCGTCTTCGAAATCGTCAACCAGCTAAACCGTGGTGCGGCCTTGATCACCTCACCAGACGAGCGCGAGCGACTCGCCGAGCTCAACCTCATTGCGGGTAAGCGAGCGAGAGCTTCTACGGCTTATGTCTCAGCGCTCAACTATCTTGTTGTCGGAGCCGAACTGTTGTCTGACGACTGTTGGGATAGCAAGTATCACCTTATCTTCCCGCTGGAGTTGCTCCGGGCCGAATGCGAGTTCCTGACTGGACAATCGGCGGCTGCGGAGGAGCTCTTGAGTGCGCTTTCATCCCGCGCCTCAAATGCTGTCGATCTAGCGACCGTCACCTGCTTGCTTCTAGATTTGTATACGACTCTAAATGAGGGTGAGCGCGCGGTCGCCGTCTCTCTCGATTATCTCCGGTATCTCGGCGTCGAATGGTCGCCCCATCCGACAGAAGAGGAGGCACGGCGGGAGTACGAACGAATCTGGATACAGCTTGGCACGCGTACGGTCGAGGAGCTGATTGGATTGCCATTGATGTGCGATCCGACCTCCCTTGGGACGATGGATGTTTTGATCAAGGTCCTTCCGGCCGCGTTGTTTACGGATCCGAATCTTCTTTCGCTGACTGTCTGCAGGGCGGTAAATCTAAGCCTCGAGCAGGGGCACAGCGACGGCTCGTGCGTCGCATATGAGTGGTTTGGTGCAATATCTGGACCCCACTTCGGCAACTACAAGGCTGGATTTCGTTTCGGTCGGCTCGGTTACGAACTGGTCGAAAACCGCGGCTTGCAGCGCTTCCAGGCCAGAACCTATATGTGGTTTGGGCAATTCGTCATGCCCTGGACGAAACATCTCCGAGTCAGTCGCGAGTTCACGCAGCGAGCGTTTGATGCAGCTTATAAGGTCGGCGACCTTTACGCTGTGGGGGCCAGCTTCGAGCACCTCAACGCGAACTCTCTCGCGACCGGAGATTCCCTGGTTGAGGCACAACGCGTAGCCGAGAATGGCCTTGAATTTGCCGGACAGGCTCGATTCGCCTATTTCATTGACGTCATCGGTCCGCAACTCGCGCTAATCCGGACCCTGAGGGGTTTGACCAAAAAGTTTGGCTCCTTCGATGATGAGGCCGGTGTAGAGCGCCATTTTGCAAGCGTTCCGGCAGCTACGCTGCCCCAGTGCTGGTACTGGATCCGAAAGCTGCAAGCACGCTTTTTTGCCGGGGACTATGATGCGGCCCTCCATGCATCTGCAAAAGCACAACAGCTCCTCTGGACAGCGCCATCAATTTTCGAAACGGCCGAGTATCACTTCTATAGTGCGCTTGCTCATTCAGCGTCCTGCGATTCCTCCTTCGCTAAAGCTTCGGAGGACAAGTCCGCATTTCCCGACCGCCAGCGGCAGCATCTCGAGGCTCTGGCTGCGCACCATAGACAACTCGAAATATGGGCGGAGAACTGCTCTGAGAATTTCGAGAATCGGGTCGCTCTAGTGGGTGCGGAGATCCAGCGCGTCCAAGGCCAACCATTAAAGGCTGAACATCTTTACGAACGGGCAATCCGCTCTGCGTTTGAAAATGGCTTCGTCCACAATGAGGGGCTCGCCAACGAACTCGCGGCCCGTTTTTACGCGGCACGCGGATTTGAGAAAATCGCGCAGACGTATTTGCGTGATGCCCGATACTGCTATGCCCGTTGGGGAGCCGTCGGTAAGGTGCGGCAGCTCGCCGAGCTGTATCCGCAGCTCAGGGACGAAGAGCCGGTACCCGGGCCGGCGAGCACAATTGGGACCCCGGTCGAACACCTGGATCTGGCTACAGTTATGAAAGTCTCGCAAGCAGTGTCCGGCGAGATTGTCTTGGAGAAACTGATCGATACACTCATGCGTACAGCGGTTGAGCACGCGGGTGCTGAGCGAGGTCTGTTGCTTCTTCCGCGAGGTGTTGAGCAGCGGATTGAGGCAGAAGCCACCACCAATGGCGAGACTATCGTCGTGCGTTTGGGAGAAGCGGCCGTTGCTCAAGCTCCAGTGCCAGAGTCGATCGTCCACTATGTTGTGCGAACCCAGGAGAGTGTGATTCTCGACGATGCTTCAGCGCAGCCTCCGTTTTCTGCGGATACCTACATTCTCCAGCAGCACGCCCGTTCCATTCTCTGCTTGCCCTTGATTAACCAAGCCAAACTGATTGGCGTGCTCTACCTTGAAAATAACCTGACTCCGCACGTGTTCAACCCAACGCGGATCGCGGTGCTGAAACTCCTTGCGTCGCAAGCTGCGATCTCGCTTGAGAATACGCGTCTTTATCGCGATCTGGAAAAACGCGAAGCGAAGATTCGGCGTCTGGTGGACGCTAACATAATGGGGATCTTCATCTGGAACCTTGAGGGCCAGATTATTGAAGCCAACCAAGCGTTTCTCCACATGGTGAACTATAGCCGTGAAGATCTTGTCGCGGGGCGCCTGAGCTGGAGGAGCCTCACTCCGCCGGAATGGCGCGACGTTACTCAACGGGCCGTAGCACAACTAAACGTGACTGGGATTGTCCAGCCGTACGAGAAAGAATACTTCCGAAACGACGGCAGCCGGGTGCCCGTTCTGGTTGGCTCCGCCGTTTTCGAAAAAGGTCAGGATGAGGGCGTCGCTTTTGTGCTCGATTTGAGCGAACAAAAGCGCGCCGAGGAGGCTCTTCGGTCGAGCCAGACTCATTTGGCGGAGGCGCAGGCCGAACTGGCTCATGTCACTCGGGTGACAGCGCTGGGAGAGTTGGCTGCCTCGATTGCTCACGAAGTCAACCAACCACTTGCCGGTATGTTAACCAACGCGAACGCGAGCCTGCGCTGGCTAACCGGAGATCCGCCCAACCTCTCCGAAGTCGATGAAGCCATCCGCCGCATCATTCGCGATGGAAGGCGAGCCGGCGATGTCATCTCGCGGATGCGATCCCTCTTTAAAAAGGCCGGCACGGCCAAGGACCGGTTGGATCTAAACGAGGCGATTGAAGAAGCTGTCATCCTGACGCGCAGTGAGGCGCTTAGAAACAAGGTGGCACTACGAACGGAACTGGCCACCGACCTTCCTCCAGTGATGGGCGACAGAGTGCAACTAGAGCAGGTCGTTGTGAATCTGATTCTCAACGCCATCGATGCAATGGCCACCGTGGAGGATCGTGCGGGCGATCTGGTAATTACGACTCAACGCGGCGAGGGACACGAAATCCGGGTTGCTGTCCGCGACTCCGGAATTGGCTTAGATCCGTTAAATGCCGAACGGATCTTTGATGCTTTCCATACCACCAAGCCTGGCGGCCTTGGCATGGGTCTATCGATCAGTCGTTCTATTGTGGAAAGTCACGGCGGGCGCCTCTGGGCCGAATCGAATGACGGTCCCGGCGCAACCTTTCAATTTACACTTTCGAAGTGCGAGTAGAATTGCCCCTTGCGTCGATAGCGAGATATCGATTTCTTCCAGAGGGCGATTTGATTACTTAATTGCATATGCAAGTAGTACCTAAGAATGAAAGCATATGCAAGGATCCGGCCGGCCCGGTTTGACCGGTCTAGCCATTGCCGTGCTTAAACACAGGAAAAACTATGCCACTGGCTCTTATTGATGTTCGCAAAGGTAAAGGTATCGCTAACCAAAGCTTAACCACGAAAGTAGAGGCAGAATAATGCGTGTTCTGGTTGTCGGCGCAGGATCAACGGGTGGATATTTTGGAGGCCGGCTGGCACAGGCTGGACGAGACGTAACTTTTCTAGTTCGGCGGCACAGCTGATGTGCCGCTCTTTGAACCTGCTAGTTTTTGAATCGTAGTAGAGGCCCTGCGGCTCTTGGAGTCCTTTGATTTCGGTAGTCCGCTTAGAAGGGTTCTCTCCAGTCATGCTATCAACTGATCTGGAGCGCTCTCAACGTTGTGTTGTCGATCCGACCGGTAACCGGTATCTTATCGGTGGATTGGAACCAGCGGATCGCCCTCTGTGTTTCGGGACCGATCACGCCGTCAACCGGACCGTGATAGTAGCCCAGCTTGGCTAGCTCTTGTTGAACCGCAAGCTCGACGTTAAAATACTCATTGTTGTCGTAGTACGAATAGGGGTAGTAGTCCGGATATCCATAGCCGGTGGCACTGAAGCCGAAAAAGCCCCCGTCAAAATCGCGAAAGCGCCGATCGCGAAAATCGCGATCACGCCCGCGAAATTCCCGGTCGCCAAAGCGGTCGTGATCTCCGCGACTGGTAAAAAATCCCCGCGTCCCGTTGAATCCCGGACTAAAGGCATGCCCGGTGAATCCGCTAAACGCATGACCACCACCGAATCCGTGACCTCCACTACCACCTCCGTGTCCGCCTCCGGCCCCGCCGCCTCCACCTCCGTGACCGCCGCCCCCCCCACCACCTCCGTGAGCAAATGCAGACGGGGGCATCATCGCTAGGATGCCGGCCAAGACCAGACCGGCAAGTGAACCTTTGATTAATCTCATAAACAACCTTTCTGGAAAGACCGTGGTCTCAGACGGCCTAAAAAGGTAATTGAGTGTTCTGATCCCATATCAACCAGCTCGATAGATGTCCGGAATCGTTCTGGAGAAAGCCTGTTGCCATCGCTTACCCCCAGGCTCCCCGTTTCGGTTCTCAGGCAGCCTCTTTTAGGGGGCGGACACTCACGGCAGATAATTCGCTTCGGATCGAATTGGCGAACTGATAGAACTCACCAGGCAGTCCTCCAAGCTCGCCGCTGGGAAGGGCCCAGGAAAACATCCGCTGAATTCGGAGCCCAGGAATGGTAATCTGCCGAACGAGTCCCAGAGCAATTTCCTTTTGAATGTCCCAACAGGAAAAGAAGCCTACTCCAAGGCCGCCAATCACCAGTGATTTGACCGCTTCGTTACTTCCTAATTCAAAACGCTGATCCAACTTCCTCGGATTCACTCCGCCATCCTTCAGCGCACTTTCCACAACCGCTCGCGTACCCGACCCAGATTCGCGCCAGATCAGCGGGAGAGCCTCGAAGTCGCGAACGGACTTTAATCGTTCAATTGCGCGGCGGAGTTTTGGGTCGGGAATTCGAGGGGCGCAAACCGGAACGATCTCATCAGGCATGAACTGCTCCAGGTGCACACCCGGACTACGTTGGTGGCCCTCGACTAACCCAAGCCCAACGCGCTGTTCTCGAAGATGGTCCAGCACTTCATCGGTGTTACCAACGACCAGATGAAGAGCGGCCGCCGGGTAGTAGTGATGGAAGCGAACAAAAATCCTCGGCACAAAATATCTCGCCACAGTTGTGCTTGCCGCCAGAGTCAGAGTCCCGTTCACTTCCCGGGTCCGATCCAGCTCGTGCAAAATCTGCTCGAGTTCGGCAAAGACGTCTTGAACTCTTTCCCGAAGATGAGCGCCCCGCTCGGTTAAAGAGACTCCCTTAGCTGAGCGTACAAACAGAGTTGTTTCCAGGCTGGCTTCCAACCTGCGGATGTGGCCGGTGACGGTCGGCTGTGAGAGATGAAGCCGGCGAGCTGCTTCCGAGATTTGGCCGGCTTCAGCAACCGTCAAAAAGGTTTGCAACAAAATCGAAGGTATACGGCTAACATCCACAATGACGATTACAGGGAGTCACGGAAACAGCGCATGCCTTGAAGGGAGGCTGCCGTGAGTACGGATCGAAGGCAGGGAAAGGGAGATCGTTAATCCGGGTGCCGGGTCATCCTTTGACGCAGCAGCGTCATTAGATGTATCTGGCAATGGGCACTGAATTCCTCCAGCATTATCAATCATCTGGTAATGGCGAATCCCGGTGAAAACCACTTTTCGAACATTTTTCTCGCAGCCCCAATTGTGGGCGACCAGCTTGAAGATGTTGAAATCCGATAGAGCCTGGCCTGGCATCGACACTTCATCGCCGGATTTCTAAATCTAGAATGCCGAGATATAGGTATTACATCTGGCAATATCTATGTCAAATCACTATGAATCCGCTGAGTGATTCGTGATCGACCTTTCATCTGGCAATCTATCATAGGCGTCCGGAATAGAAGGCCCGACCTCTTTTGGCCGAGTCGCCGTGCGTTTGCTAATTAAAGACCAATACTCCCTTAGATTTATTCCCTGAAAGCGCTTCGGGATCTGGGTTTACGTTACCGGCTGATCTCCGCGAGCCGACGATCCGGATGATGGCTCAAAGGCCTCGGGCCCGACGCACGCTTACTTCAATCCGGTCGGCGGACAGCATCCATGGCCTTCTACCTCAACTGGATCAACCCGGGATAGGTGTGGACGAGCGGGAGCTCGTCCCACCGCCAGAAATCTCATTATGAATACTATCCAATCCATAAAAGCCATCCAGTATCGCGCCTACGGCGGCTATGCGGAGAACAGGTTCGTTGATCTTCCGGGCTCTCCGATGCGGCGGAAGCTGTTCGTTACCTGATCGAGGATCGGGCGTTCGGCCGTGTGCTGATGCGGGTGGGGGACTGAGGCGGGGCGGAAGACGTTGCAAGGAGGCAAGGCGCTCCAAGGATGCCAGACGCATCGGTGGGCGCCGCACGCCGCCCACGTGGGGACACAGCTCCTTACCGTATTTAAAATTCCGTTTGGTGTGCGGACATGTAGGAACTCAATTCACCGAAGAGAACGGTGTCGGCTCCAGGAACGAATTGGCGATGCTTGCAACGATCGGCCCGTCCTTCTCCGTGGCGGCCCGCACTGCGAGCCACTCCGGATCAACAACAAACGCGTTCCATTTCGCCTCGCGTTCGGCGAGACTCTCCCACGCGAGCAAATAAGTTAACGTACTGCTGTCCGGCCCAACCAGCGTGGTCCAAAAGCCAGCCTGCCGGATGCCATACCGGTCCCAGATTTTGAGTGTATGGTCGCGAAAGCGGGCAAGAATATCCGGCAACCGCCCCGGTGTTGCCGTATAAATACGAAGTTCGTAGATCACAATCTTTTCTTTCTTAGTTGGAGAAATAAACTCACGCAAAGACGCAAAAGCGCAAAGACTAAGACATAGGCAAATCTGGCGCAAAATACGGGGACCTTGTGGGACTAATAATTCTTAACGAGCGCGTTCTTTGGCAGCTTGGCGTGAGATTTTCTCTGAGGCCGGCGAATCGACCGGTTCCGTGACGCTGTTCCCCATCATGGGACAGAGACTTAGGCAAGGTCCCCTTGGCCATGCTTCATGAATAGTCAGTAGATAAAAAACGCCATTTTATGGCGACCGCGGAGACGCTGATTAGCGAACGTGATTCTGAAAACCAATTCTACCGGGAATTTGGACTCCTAGTGAAGATGGGGCGATTCCATGAAGAAGCGGGCGATCAGTTATGTTGTAGCCTTCATCGTTCTGCTATCCCAATGTGCTGGGGAGGAGAGCATCCGCGGATTCCGAGCAGTCGATCCGGTCGGTCTAGAGAGGAAAGTTCCAAGAGGATACGGACAGGTCTTCGTGGAAGCTGGGCGCGAGAACAATATCGATCCTGTCTTCCTCGCCGCGATTTCCGCTCATGAGTCAGGCCAATGGAAAAGTAGGATCGCCCGCCGGAAGAACAATTGGATGGGGTTAATGTCGCGAAAGGGACCCAAAAGTTTCGGGACACCTCAAGAGTCGATTTTTTATGCAGCCGAACTCTTGAACCGAAAGCCGTTCCAAGGACGGAATACCCTTAGCGAAATCGCGCCGATCTACTGTGCAAAAAACCCCAAATACTGGGAGTCGTCCGTTCTTCATTGGAAACATGAATTGCAGGAATGGCAAACCGCCGCCAGCGAAAGGGAATAATATTCCGTTTGGTCCCGATTCCCGGGTTTCGCAGGCTCTTCCTATCTCTGACTAAAGAATCGGGAACAATTTAACCGTCTCACCGGATCCTGAAAGGAGCTTGCCTCTTTTAATCTGTTATTTTGTGAGATTCCTTTCGCTGGAAGAACCAAAGGGCTTCAACTCGAGATTAGAGTACGCCGCCATCGGAACTGCAAAAGACCAAGGGCCACGAGATCCGGATTTGGCATTTAATAATTTTCGAGACCTGAAAAGTGATTTACGCTTGGCCAAGGACAAAATTGAAATTTAGCGTGTAACCTTTGCCGTCGGCATTACGCTTGAAGTCCTGAATCAGTGTTTTCTTCACCCCGAACACTGCGTCCTCGTCCAGATGCGAGGCACCTTTGGGGAAGAGGTGGGTTGTCAGCCGCTTGTAACCTTTCGCTGAGATCATGAAATGCAGATGGGCTGGGCGCCAGAGCGACCGCCCCGTCAGCCGCATCAGCTCGCTCACCGGCCCGTCGCTCGGGATCTGATAACCCTTAGGCATTACCGACTTGAAATGGTAAGTCCCTTCGCAGTCAGAGCGGAATCTGCCGCGTAACTCGAACTTTTGCTTATGCGGATCCTGGCTCGAATAGAGCCCGTCGTCACCTGCCTGCCAGACATCAATCAGTGCATTAGCGATGGGCTTGCCTTTGAGGTCCTGAACTTCACCCATCACATCCAAAGGCTCACCGGGGGGTTGGCCACAGACCGTGGCCCCTTTCGCCAGCTCCGGTACATCAGGTATATAAAACGGCCCCAACAATGTGGCCTCTGTCGCCCCGTCGGCTGTGCCGTCGTTGAGCTCGATCACCGTCATCTCTAGGCCCAGCACATCGGAGAGCGCAATGAATTCCTGGCGCGTTTCGGTACAAAACTTACC
>Ga0210396_10007826_pt1 | contig 10155 bp, 10 predicted proteins | sample IncBWH17OmetaG_FD_155466 | JGI IMG/M metagenome (GOLD analysis project Ga0210396, IMG submission 155466) | Forest soil microbial communities from Barre Woods Harvard Forest LTER site, Petersham, Massachusetts, United States - Inc-BW-H-17-O ... | reverse complement strand
GTTCACTACCAAGCCGGCGGGAATGAAGAAGCTCGTGCCCGCGGAGCGATCCAGCAATAGCAAAATTCCACCGGCCAGCAGCACACCGAAAGCCAGCAAGCCCAGAATCGCGGTGACGAACCAGCCCCACACGGTGAGCGGCATGCGCATCAGGCTCATGCCGGGAGCGCGCAGGTCAATCGTGGTGGCGATGAAATTCAGCGCGCCGAGCAGCGACGCGAGGCAAAAGAGCGAAATGCTCACGATCCACAACGTCTGCCCCCAACCTTCACCAGGTCCGGTGATTTCGCCGAGGCCGCTGAGAGGCGTGTAACCCGTCCAGCCGCTGATGGGCGCGCCGCCGGGAACGACGAACGCGGCGATGATGCAAACGAAGGCCAGGAACGTGACCCAGAAAGAAAGCATGTTCAAGCGGGGGAAGGCCATGTCCGGCGCGCCGATTTGAATGGGCAGAAAATAATTGCCGAAGCCGCCTTGCGGCGCGGTGGTCAGCACGAAGAAGACCATGATGGTGCCGTGCATGGTAACCAGCGCGAGGTACTGCTCTTGCGACATCTGCCCGCCGCTGACGAACGGCAGCGTCGCGTTGGGCCACACCAGGTGAAAGCGCATCAGCAGCGAGAGTACGATGCCGATGACCACCGCCGTCAGCGCCAACAGGAAATACTGGATGCCGATGACTTTGTGGTCCACGCTGAAAATATATTTCTGGATGAAACCGCTGGGCTCTGCCATCGGAGCGTGCACAGTTGATCCACCTGTGTGCGCGTGCGAACTCATGCGTGGCCTCCTGGAAATTGGGTCCGGTTCACTGGGTGTTTCGTGGAACGAATCGTGGGTTGGGTCATGTTGGATACGATCACTGGCCCGCCGCCTGCTGCTTGAGGAATGCGTCGTAGTCCGCGTCGGAGACTACGTTCAGATAACTGTGCATGCGCGAATGGCCCAGCCCGCACAGCTGTGTGCAGACCACTTCGAACTGCCCAATCGTATTCGCGGTGAAGTGGAGCGGAATCACCATACCGGGCATGGCGTCCTGCTGAATGCGCAGCTCGCGCACGTAAAAATTGTGAATCACATCCTGCGAGCGGATCAGCAAATTGATTTCGTGGTTCACGGGAACCGTGAGCGTGGGGACTACGATGTCGTCTTTGCCCGTAGGATCGTTCGCGTCAATGCCCAGCGGATTTCCGGTGGAGGCGCTGATCTGTTTGGGGTCGAGCCTGCCGAATTTTCCATCGGGACCGGGATAGCGGAAATTGAAAACGAACTGGTTGCCGGTGACTTCCACTTGAATCGCGTCGGGAGCTGGCGGAGCGAAGCGCACTTCCGCCCAGGCTTTGTGGCCCATCAGGCCGAGTCCAAGAAAAAGTACGATCGTGGCGGTGGTCCAGATAGCTTCCAGAGTGTTGCTGCCGCGCGTGAAATGCGCTTTCTGGCCGTGATCGCGAAACTTGAAGACGGCGAAGGCGAGGCCGAGCTGCGAGAGGATGAAAACCGTGGCGGTAACAGCGAGCGTCAGATCATATTGATGATCGATCTCCGCGCCAACGGAGGTGATCGGTGCGGGCCTGACTGCCCAGGGAAAATTCGAGGCGAAAACGTAAACGGTGATGGCCACCATTACTACGATGATTAACGACAGCAGGGCCGGGGTTGCCGCAGAACCACTATTGCGCTTCCTGATCCGCATCGCTCTTGCTCTCCTGACTACGTTGGCAAAAAAGCGTTCGATAGGACCGCAGGTCCGAATGCAAAATCAAAACAGCACATCATATACAACGCGGCATGAATATCAAGAACGATTGTGGGTAATGCACCGGTGTCCGATTCCTGCTTAACCACGAGTTTCCGTCGGTTTCACGCCGTTGCCATAAAGATTGGCCGCCTCTATAATCGCTCCACGGAGGCACATTCCGTGAATCGAAGCTTGGGCCGTCTCTTCGTGGTCATCCTGGCATTCGGGATGTTCTGTGCGCACCGCTCGTTGGCTTGTTCATGTGTCCATTCGTCTAAAGCTACGGGCAATTGCGCCGATTTGAAAGCAACGGGTCCCAGCTTCGTCGGAGCCGTTATTGATATTGAAAACCCGCCCGACGAGCGGCGATTCGCTGATCTAAGCGGTTTGTCCCGCTACCGATTTCGAGTGGATGAAAATATCAGTGGATTCGAGGAGAAGGAAGTTGATGTTTACTCAGGCCGGGGCGGCGGGGATTGCAGTTACCATTTTCGGAAGGGCCAATCGTACTTGGTGACGCCATACAAAGGAACGGCGGACGAAATGGCCTTCTACGGGGCTGAACCTGGAAAGTTAATGGCGGGGATATGTACGGAAACGCAGCCAGTAGCGAACGCGTTCGCTCTGCTTGCGGAACTCAGGGCACGAAAACGTGGGTCGGTCGTCGAGGGTGTTCTGCGAACGATGGAACAGCCGAATGACTATAATCACGAGATGCCCGACATTACTGTGGAACTGCGGGGTAAGGACACTACGCTCTCGACGCAGACCGACACGGGCGGTATGTACCGCTTTACTGGTATTCCCTCAGGAACGTATCAGCTCGCGGCAAAATTGCCGCCGGATTTTCCGCGCCTGGCGAACACGCCGAAAGATGCTCCCCCGTCGATTACGATCATCAACCAGGTATGCTACGCAAAAGATATCTATGCGCTGCCCGCGGCGCGAATCGCGCCGTAATTACGCAGGCTCGCGGCTCCCTGAGAACTCCTGACTCCTGATGAATCGCGTAGCCGCGGTTCGGCCCGGTTCAGGATTGTGCGGGCTGGAAAATTGTGGAAGCGAAGAAATTCGTGCGGGGGCATGAACATCGCCCGAAGCGGCAACTCTCGGGCCTGGATTTTGGTGCGGTCGAGTGGATTCGAACCACCACGGTATTGCTACCGCCAGCCCCTCAAGCTGGTGCGTCTGCCAATTCCGCCACGACCGCATTCCGACGAGGACGAAACGAAGTATAGCAGAAGCCCCTATTTCTTAGGAGCGGGGTTCTGCGCGGGTTGCTGTTGGCTCGGCGTCGCTGGCTGCTGAGCCGGTGTTGGCTGTTGTGCCGGCGGTTGCGCGGGCGGTAGCTGAATCTGAATCGGCGGAGCCGGCGCGGGCTTCGCGGGAACCGAGCCGGACTTCTGCGTCTGTTCCAGGATCGAGCCGGTGCCGGGCACGTCGCTGGGGGCGCGCCGTACGGAGAGCGTGAGCGACGTCATCATGAAGACGATGGCGCACCAGGTGGTCGCGTGCGAAAGAAAAGTGGCCGCGCCGCGCGGACCGAATGCGGTCTGGCTGCCCGCGCCACCAAACGCGCCGGCGAGGTCAGCAGCCGAGCCGCTCTGCAACATGATGACGATGATCAGCACGAAGCACACGAGCACGTGCAGCGTTACCAGAACGAATGACACGCGCCAGCCGACCGCGATCAGTCCGACGGCTACCAGCAACGCTAAACCCCATTTTGCCCAGGACGGCATTGCAAACTCCCTATGCACGGGTGCAATTTCCAGGCGCACCCGCGGCTACAAAATCCCTGCTAAATTCTAAAAAGTTACGCTTAGAAATTCACGATCGCCGCAAACGACTTCGCGTCCAGGCTTGCTCCGCCCACCAGCGCGCCATCAATTTCCCCTTGCGCCATCAGACCCTTAATATTGTCGGGTTTGACGCTGCCGCCGTAGAGGATGCGAATTCCGTTGGCCTGCGCGGGCGAAAAAACCGTGGCGGCAAGCTCCCTGAGGTAGCGGTGAGCGTCCGCAGCCATTTCGGGCGTGGCGGTCTTGCCGGTGCCGATCGCCCAAACCGGCTCGTACGCAAGGAGAATACGCGAGAACTCGTGCTCGGTCAACGCGTCCAGGCCGCCTTCAAACTGGCGTTTCAGGATGGAGTGCGTCAGGTGCGATTCGCGCTGCGCGAGGCTTTCGCCGACGCATACGATGGGCGTGAGCTTGGCTTCGAGCGCGGCTTTCACTTTGCGATTCACGGATTCGTCGGTTTCGCCGAAAAATTGGCGCCGCTCGGAGTGGCCGATCAGCACGGCCTTACCTCCGGCGTCGTGAATCATGCGCATCGAAATCTCGCCGGTGAACGCGCCTTCACGTTCCCAGTGAGCGTTCTGCGCGGCGATGGTGATGGGGCTGCCGAGCGCCGCAGCTGCCGCGGCTGCGAATGCGGTGAATGGCGGCGCGACGATGATGTCGCATTCGGGAGTCGCCGGCACCAGCGGCTTGAACGCCTCGAAGAACGCACGAGTTTCCTCGAGCGTCTTGTACATCTTCCAATTTCCGGCGATTACTGGACGGCGCAAAGGTTTCTCCTGAACACGAGCTTATCGCCTGGCGTGAATGTGGGCTTCATGGTTTGTTGGTGAGCGCTTCCACGCCGGGAAGTTTTTCACCGGCGAGGAATTCCAGCGAAGCGCCTCCGCCGGTTGAGATGTGCGAAATTTGCGATGCGAGGCCGGATTGTTCCACGGCCGCGACGGAATCGCCGCCGCCCACAATAGATGTAGCGCCCTTGCCGGATGCAGCCGCCACGGCGCGCGCAATCGCCAGCGTCCCTTGCGCGAACGCGGGCTTTTCGAACATGCCGAGTGGGCCGTTCCAGACGATGGTGCGCGCGGTGGAAATTTCCCGGCTGAATATTTCGATCGTCTTGGGACCAATATCCAGGCCCATCCATGCGTCCGGCGTTTGCGCGATGTCCGTCACGCGCGTTGCCGTGGAATCAATCGATTCGGCGAGGACATGATCCACCGGCAGAACTAGCCGGAACTTACGGCGCTCGGCTTCCGCCAGTAGCTCGCGCGCGAGGTCGAGCTTGTCGTTTTCCACGAGCGACTTCCCTATCGGCAACCCCTGCGATTTCAAGAACGTGTATGCCATGGCGCCGCCGATCAGCATCGCGTCGGCCAGCTTCATCAGATTCTGCACCACTTCGATTTTGTCCGAAACTTTCGCGCCGCCCAGCACCGAGACGAACGGACGATCAGGATGCGAAATAGCTTTGCCGAGATAGGCCAGCTCTTTTTCCATCAGCAGGCCGGCGGCGGATTGGCGCACGAATTTTGTGATGCCGACGACAGATGCGTGTGCACGATGCGCCGAGCCGAACGCGTCGCAGACAAAGAGGCCGTCGCACAGGGCCGCAAGCTTGCGCGAAAATTCGGGATCGTTGGCTTCCTCTTCGGGATGGTAGCGCACATTTTCGAGCAGCAGCACTTCCCCATCGCGCAGCGCTTCGCTTTTTGCTTCTGCTTCGGGCCCGATGCAGTCCGCCGCGAAGGCCACGGTTTTCCCGCCGAGCAATTCCTGCAGACGCGCGGCGACGGGAGCGAGCGAATACTTGGGATCAACCTTACCCTTGGGCCGCCCGAGATGCGATGCAAGTACGAGACGCGCGCCGCGTTCCGCCGCCAGCCGCAAAGTCGGCAACGTTTCGCGGATGCGCGTATCGTCGCCGACTTTTCCGCCGGACGTGGGGACGTTGAAGTCCACGCGGATGAAGACGCGTTTACCTTGCAGTTCCAGGTCGCGGATGGAAAGTTTGTTCATGGCCCTGGCTGCTACTTTGCCAGGAATTTAATCAGGTCGCGGCAGCGCGAGGAGTAGCCCCACTCGTTGTCGTACCAGGCCAGAATTTGGACGCAGTTGTTGCCGACGACGCGCGTGTAGCCTGCATCCAGAATCGAAGAATGTGGGTTGCCGCGAAAATCAACCGAGACGAGTTCTTCAGTCGAGTATTCCAGGATGCCTTTCATTGGCCCTTCCGCGGCCGCCTTCAGGGCCGCGTTCACTGTCTGCACCGTCGCGGGATTTTCGCTGAACACGGTGAGGTCCACCACGCTCACGTTCGGTGTCGGAACGCGCATGGCGTAACCGTCGAGCTTGCCTTTGAGCTCCGGAATCACCAACTGCAGCGCCTTGGCCGCACCTGTGGACGTGGGAATCATCGAAAGCGCCGCGGCGCGCGCGCGGCGCAAATCCTTGTGCGGCAGATCGAGCAACTTTTGATCATTTGTGTAGGAATGGATGGTGGTCATGGTGCCGGCAGTGATGCCGAAAGTATCCGAGAGCACTTTCGCGACGGGCGCCAGGCAATTGGTGGTACAGGAAGCGTTGGAAATCACGTGATGCTTCGCCGGATCATACGTCTTATCGTTCACGCCGAGAACCAGAGTGGTATCCGGATCGGTGGCGGGCGCGGAGATAATCACTTTCTTCACGGTGCCGCGAATATGTTTGCGCGCGCTCGGGCCGTCAGTGAATAACCCGGTGGATTCCACCACGATGGTCGCGCCCACCGAAGACCAGTCCAGCTCGCCCGGATCCTTCACGCGGAATACTTTGAAGCTTTTGCCATCCACGGCGATGGAATTGTCGGTGTGCGTGACTTTATTCGGCAGGTTGCCGAGGATCGAATCGTACTTCAACAGGTACGCCAGCGTCTTGGAATCGGTGATGTCGTTGACGGCCACGATTTCGATGGCTGGATCGCTCAACGCCGCGCGAAAAATGTTGCGTCCGATGCGTCCGAATCCATTGATGCCCACCTTGATTGCCATGAATCCTCCGGGGATTGGCGCTGCGCGCCTTCGTGTGCAGAAATAGTGTAGCAGCACTATCAGACGGAAAATGCTAGGGGTTGCCTGGGAAAAAGTCAACGCGCCATCAATCGAATTCCTTCACGCGCACTACTTTGTCTCCGATGAAGGTGACGAAAGTGGTGCGCGCAGGGGGCGTGCCATAAATCCAATCCTCGGTTTCGCTGCCGTCCGGATCGCGCTCCCGCACCTTGTGTCCGGGACGGCCGAGCGCGGCCAGCACCATATCGTGATTCATGCCTTCCAGCGCCTGGTGATCCTGGATCGCTTCCTTGAATTGCGGCGGCAGCGTGTCCAGCCAATTCACGGCGCCTGAATGCTCTTTTGTGAAATCGAGAAAAACCTGGAGATCGGTCATCAAATCGTCCGCGCTCATATCCGGAACAGACTTGCCGAAGTCGAGCACCAACGTGCCGCCATTATTTTTGTGCTCCCCGGAAGTTGCCAGAGGAGTCTGCATCGTCTGGCCGACGCCGACCTGGAGATGATCACGAATGTTGAAGCTGCTCTTGCCGCCGCCGTTGATCTCCACTACGATTTCCTTGTTGCGAAATTCGATTCCGGTAACCTGAACCGTGTCGCCGGGATTTGCCGCCGGGCCGTGCGAGTGAAGAGCATTTCGGAGTTCGTTCTCATCGAGCTTCTTGCCGACTTCAACCTTGAAACCTTTCTTCCCCGCCGGAATGGGCTTCAGAACTTTGGCGAACTCACCGGACACGTAACGGACAATCTCCAAGCGGGATTGCGGTTGCAGCGGCGTTTGCTTGCCGGAAGTTTGCTGGACGACGGAAACGTAAATTTCCGGCATGGGCCCGGGATCGGGCAGCGAACCCAGGGTGGGCGAGCCAGCCAGCACCGGAGTGCGGTAGCGGTTCACGTCGGAAGTATCGGCCAACAGCGCCAGCGCCGCAGCCAATACGATGGTCGTTCGAAAGTACATGGCGGTCCGCCTGCGCCTATTCTATTGCGTTTTGGGTCTTCCGTGAATATAGATTCGTGCCGGGCTTGGGGGGTTGCAGCCGTACCCCTGGCTCGAGCTTGTGGCGGCGCTAGCTGGTGGCGGCGCGGACTTTTGCGACTGAGGCGGCCTTTTCTTCTTCGATTTTCTCGTGGGCCAGGTGGGGCTCGAAACAACGGCGGCAGCGCGCTTCATACATGTTGCCCGCGCCGACAATGATCAGTTCTTCGGATGCCACCAGACGCTGCGTGTGCACGGCAGGATTGCCACAGCGCATACAGATAGCTAGAAATTTGACGATCTCTTCGGCCACTGCCAGCAGGCGCGGCATCGGCTCGAAGGGGCGTCCCATAAAATCCGTGTCCAGACCGGCGACGATCACGCGCTTGCCCATGTCCGCCAGTTTCACGCAGCCTTCCACCACCGATTCGCCTAGGAATTGCGCTTCGTCAATGCCGACCACCTCGGTACGTGGCGCGACTTTCGCCAAAATGTCCGCGCCGTCTTTCACCAGCTCGGAATCGAGCTCCAGGCCGGAGTGCGAGACGATGCCATTCTTGGCATAGCGCTGGTCAATGACGGGCTTGAAAATTTGCACGCGCTGCTTGGCGATTTCGGCGCGGCGCAGCCGGCGGATCAATTCTTCACTTTTGCCGGAAAACATCGGCCCGACCACGACTTCGATCCAACCCATATTGCCCTTGACGATGTCCACGCGTCCTCACCTCTTGGCGTTAGGCTAACACATACGATTGCAAAATTTCAGGTGCTCGCGCCGTGGTCGCTCGCAGCATAGAACTCGCGATTGAAAAATGGCGCGAACGCGTTGATCACCGCGACGCGAAAAGAATCCTGCCGCGTGGTCAAATTGCGCGTCAGGATGCCCCAGGCGCCTTCGGCGTCGCGAATATTGTGGCCGCCGGCGAACGCGTCAATAGCCTGCGAAAGCTCGACGCCATCGTCAACCACGGTTTCCGCCAGCGTTTCCGGCACCAGCGCCGCGCCAGACTGTCCGAAGGAGCCGCGGCCGGAGCCGTCGGTAACGTACGCCCAACTTTCCAGGAACACCCAACGATTGCTCGCTTCGCTAACTACATCAAGTTCGGGCACGACCTCGAGACTGGGAATCACGTCGAGCCCAGCGATTACATCGAGGCCACCTTCGAGGCCCACAAAATATTTCCAACCTTCATTTCTCGCGCGCGCCATTTGCACCAGGGCTTCGGCGCGCTGGCGGGCGCCGGCCATCAGATCCTCACGCGTAAGCGGAGTGTGTCGCACGCCGCTGTCCACTTCGACGCCCACAACTTCGAACGATGGAAGGAAATCGGAGACGGTGCGAATCGCCGCCAGCGCTTCGCTGACCGCATTCACTTTCGGGCGGCGCGTGCTGCCGACGGCGACCAGGATTTTCTCCATGCGCGGCGAATTCTATCAATCTTTCCAGAGATGGTTCTGTTTTTCTCGCGCAAAACGCGCCGTGAGGAATTCTTTCAGGTCTTCGACGGAACCGAACACCTGATCGGAACATCCCAGCATCCAGCCGCTGATTTCTGGCGTCGGAAGAGTGGTCACCAGGTACACCGGGATTCCCTTTCGATGCGCGATGGTCAATTCGGCGGAGGTGCCGCCGCTCTTGGCCAGCGCGTCCCAGTAGCATATGAGGTAGTCGGCGTGGTTTTCGATGATGTCGAGATCGAACGCGATGATTTTTCGCACCACGCGGCGGAAACGCTCGACGTCGCTGGATTTCCACTCGCGGAAATGCGCGGCTTCATCTGCGCTTAGGTTCTTGCGTTCATCTTCGGCGGGATCGTACACGCGGTGGCCAAGCTGCTCGCGCAAATACGGCGTTAGCTTGCGGCGCCAGAGCCTGCCGCCGTCTTCTGCATACTCGATCGGACCACTAAGATACGCGAGCATCTGGGTTGAGCGGGTGGGACTTTAACATGAGGTGACACGGACGGCTATCAGGACCCCGGCGCCTGTTCGTTGCAAAAGTGGAGCGGGATAAGGGAATCGAACCCTCGCCTCGACCTTGGCAAGGTCGCGTACTACCACTATACGAATCCCGCTTTCAACAACTTACAGACTTTTCATCGCCAACTACCATGCTTGTTCACTTATTGGAGAGGCTGATTCACTGATTCCAACGGAAAGCCACGATGCCAGTGCGGAGCCAATCGTGTTCAATTCCTAGTCTCCTTTGAAATCAACCGCTGGCAAGCGTATCCTAGCGAAGCCAACGAGTCAAGACAGGCGGTTAAAACACGTTCCCGACGGCCTTGATTGCCTTAGCCTCTTTGACTTTCTGCTTTGCTGCTTCGCTGAACTTCCCTACCGCAACAAGTGCGTCGGCCATGTCGGATGTGTCCGTGATGTTGTAGCGTTCAAACATCCGCGCCGACTTGTGACCCGTGACCTTCATGGCAACCGTGGTGGAAACTTTCGCGCGAATCAAATTACGCGCCGCGCTCCGGCGAAAATCATGCGGATGCAGACCGACGTACCGCTGTGTCTTCGGGTCAAGGATACCCAGCCCCAGTCCGGCGCACACCTTGTTCCACACCCGGCGAAAATTGGTGGACGTGA
>Ga0210396_10007825_pt1 | contig 10156 bp, 9 predicted proteins | sample IncBWH17OmetaG_FD_155466 | JGI IMG/M metagenome (GOLD analysis project Ga0210396, IMG submission 155466) | Forest soil microbial communities from Barre Woods Harvard Forest LTER site, Petersham, Massachusetts, United States - Inc-BW-H-17-O ... | reverse complement strand
GCGTTCGCCTCGAATACGAAATGGCCAGCGATTGAGGTGCTCTTGCGCGCCATGCCACTCGAGGCAGTTATGCTCTTTGAGCGCCTCGGGCGTCGGCGGTGCGCCGTGGCGTTCAATGTAGGACGGCGCCGCGACGACGACGCGCTGAAGGTCGCAAAGTTTACGTGCCCTGAGCTGAGAGTCGCGTAGCCGCCCCATTCGGACGGCGACGTCGACATTGTGTCGATCAAGTTAACGATCGCATCGCTGAGCGAGAGGTGCACCTTCACGCTTGGGTGAATGGCCAAGAAAGTCGGTAGCAGCGGGAGCACCTGGTCGGTGCCGAACGCGAGCGGTGCGCTGACCCTCAAGTCCCCCGCGGGCATGGAATTGCCGGCGAAGGTGTTTTCGGCGTCGTCCAAAGCACCGAGGATCTCGCGGCAGGTCGCGAGGTAGCGCTCTCCTTCTTCGGTGAGCCGGTGCCGACGGGTGTTGCGGTGGATGAGTTTGGCGCCCAGCCTGCGTTCGAGTTGCGCGATGGTCCGGCTGACGAAGGGCTGCGAGCTTTCGAGCGCGTAGGCGGCCGCGGTAAAGCCATCGTGCTCTACGACGGCCCGGAAGACTTGCATCTGCAGCAGGCGTTTATCTTCCATCGGCGCACAATCCGGAATACCGAATGCCTCTTTCCCTTCAGGGGCGTCCGCTAATATATATAGGAAAAAGGATCTTTGCCCTTGAATGACGCGATCGCCGATACGCCACTGCTGACGGATTCCGTATACCAGCGCCTTATTGAAGAGATCGTGGACGGCAAGCTGTCGCCTGGCCAACGAATACGGCAAGCGGCGCTGGCCGAACGGCTTGGCGTCTCGCGGGCGCCCGTCAGCCACGCCCTGCAACTCTTAAAACAGCACGGGCTCGTACGAGAGTCGGGAAAGATGGGTGTCGAGGTGACGCCGGTTAGTTCGGATCGGGTGCGGGATTTTTATCAAATCCGCGCGCGTCTGGATGGTCTTGCGGCTCGACTGGCCGCTGCACGCACGAAGGTCGGCGAGTTGTCGTCCAAGGACATCGAACGGCTTCGACGCATATTCAACGCGGGCGCCGCGGCGGCCGTGAACATGCCGATGTCGCAGCAGGTGCGCGCGGACGTCGCATTTCACCAAGAGATCTACGAGATCTGCGGCAACGCTTCGATCGCGACGACGATGGCTCCGCTTTGGTCGCAGATCCAACGAGCGATGGTACTCGTGCTCGAGGCCGGTCCGGAGCGCCAGCGCGCCTGGGGCGAGCATCGCGCCATCATGGGCGCTATTCTCGACGGCCATCCGGAGGAAGCCGAGGAGCGGGCCTTCCTCCACGCCGCCAACGCCGGCGTCTTCACGGAGAACCGTTTGCGGGGAGCGCGCTAGGCGCTTGTTTCTGCTTCCGATTCGGCCAGTCACATTCTCAGCGTCAGACAGCAGGGAAGTGAGCCGTATTTCAGTATCCTAAATCATATTGGAATACCAAAATAATTAACGGTATGAATTTTATCGTAGTATTATCAATTAGCTAATAATTTAATCTTGACTTATTCCAATCATCTACCAAATTTGGTATTCCGAAATAGTCCAAGCCGGACCAAAATTCCGGCTCGTGTGGAAACGATGCGAAAGGAGAATGGCCCGTGAACGTCATCACGAAGACACCCGAAGGCAATGGAGCGACCAAAACGGTCGCTTCCGCGAAATCCCACATGCAACCCTATGGCGGCTACTACGCCAACCGCGTGCCCCAGCACGATCCGGAACTCACCGAAACCGGACCGGGCACTTCGATGGGTGAATACATGCGCGGCTTCTGGCACCCCATCTGCATGTCGGCCGAACTCACCGACACGCCGCACTATCTGAAGATCCTGGGGGAGGAATTGGTCGCATTCCGCGACAAGAGCGGCCGCATCGGCGTGCTCCATGCGCACTGCGTTCACCGGGGCGCGAGCTTGGAATATGGCCGCATCGAGGAACGCGGCATCCGCTGCTGCTACCACGGCATGGTGTTCGACGTGGACGGCACCTGCCTGCACGTGCCCTATCCCAAGGGCGAGGAGAAGGAGGCAGAGAAGTTCGGGTGCTCGATCCGCCAGGGCGCCTACAAGGCCTTCGAGCGCAACGGCCTCGTCTTCGCCTATATGGGGCCGCCCGAGAAGGAGCCGCCTTTCCCCGAATGGGAGCGCAACTTCACGGTCGCGGAGACGGACGAACTTGTTGCGTACAGCAATTGGCAGCACTGCAACTGGCTCCAAGTGCAGGACAACGCAGCAGACAACTATCATCCGACCGCGCTGCATAACGGCACTTACGTCGTCGACGGCCACTATCAGGGAACGACATTCAACGAGGTCGGCGCCGCGTCGATGGAGGTCGGGCCGGACATGCAGTTCATTCCGGTTCACGACGGCCGCGGCCTTGCCTGTGCCGGAGCGCGGCGCGTCGACAAGGATCGCTTGTTCGTCCGCGTCCAACATCAAGCTCTGCCAACCTGTCGCTTCACGCCTATACGTCGGAGGACGGCTCCGCCCGCAAGCACTTCAGCCGCTTCCATATCATCCGCTGGACGGTGCCCGTCGACGACGAGAACAGCAAGATGATCGGCTGGCGCGTGATGGGACCGGGCATCGATACCCGGGGCGTCGGCGACAAATCGCTCGTCGGCTACGAGACCATCGACTTCCTGGAGGGACAGGTGGCGATGCGACGTCCCGAGCGTTTCGGCAAATACAAGCTGGAGGATTTTCCGCCGATCCCGCCCAACCATCGCGAACGCGCGAACTACAAGGACTGTCAATACGCTCCCGGCGACTACGAGGCGATCATCAGCCAGCGTCCGATCGCCGTCCATGCGCTCGAGAACCCGACCAAGTTCGACGCCGGTCTTTATGCCTTCCGCAAGATGCTGCGCGACGCTTTGCGCGGCCTGAAGACGGCCGCTTCGCCCGAGAACAGCGCCGTGTGGCTACGCTCGGTCGGCGGCGAGCCGAACAGCTATTGCTGCGGCAACGTGCTGGACGTGCCGGAAGCGGAGGATATCCGCGAGGAGGTCGCCAACCGGCGACGCATCGCCCGCGGCATCGTCACTTTGCTCACCGAGAGCGACAAACTCTCCGGGGAAGAGCGCCGCGCGTTCGTCCTCGAAGGCATGGACGAAATCGAACGCACATCGGGAAAAAAATGAGCCGATGCGCCCGCTCGTGCGGCGACTGCATCTTGAATCGCGCCGCACGGTCGGGCTCGCTTCGGCCGCCAGCCAGAGAAATTGTCATGAACAGCCCGATCCTTACCCGTGAATTAATTCCCGCGACGGACACGCTCGAACTCCTCGTACATCAGATCCGATACGAGGCGCCGGGGATAAATTCGTACCAACTGGTGGACCCTCTCGCCAGACCGCTTCCCGAAGTGACTCCGGGCAGCCACATCGACGTCCATCTCCCTGGCCCTATGGTCCGGCAATATTCGCTCAGCAACGACCCGACGGATCGGCGCCGCTACGTCTTCGCCGTCCTGAAGGACGAGGCCGGGGGCGGAGGCTCCAAGGCGGTGCACCAAACCGTGCATGTCCAGGACACGATACGGATCGGCATCCCACGAAACAACTTCGGCTTGGATGAGACGGCGTTCAAGTACATCCTGCTGGCGGGCGGCATCGGCATCACGCCCTTGAAGGCGATGTGCCATCGTCTCGCGGCGCTCAATGCGAATTTCGTGCTTCATTATTGCAGCAAGGCTCCGGAATACGCGCTTTCAAGAACGAACTGATGCAGTTCAGTCCGCGGAACGCGGTACGCTTCCATCACGATGGCGGCAATCCTGCCAACCGGCTCGACATCGCGGCAATGCTCGCTTCCTACGAGGAAGGCACGCAGCTCTATTATTGCGGGCCACCGGGCTTCATGAAAGCCTGCGCAAACGCGACCCGCCATTGGCCAAAAGGCAGCGTGCATTTCGAGCACTTCAAAGCTCCCGTAGTGCTTCCTGCGTCCGACACAGATGAGGGGCGATCCGGCCCCGACGAATTCGACGTGGAAATCGGCAGCACCGGGCAAAGAATTCACGTGTCAGCAGGCCAGAGCATCGTCGAGGCGCTCGCGGATACCGGCATTGAAATCGAGACATCCTGCCTTTCCGGGCTCTGCGGCGCATGCAAGGTCCGCTATCTCGCCGGCAAGCCCGATCATCGCGACTTCATACTCAACGACGACGAAAAGGAAAGCTATCTCACGACCTGCGTCTCGCGTTGCCGAACGGGACTGCTCGTCCTCGATCTTTGAAGCAGGATCTCCCCGCCGACGGTTGGGAACCGTGCGCGATCCACAGCCACGGATTTCGGCGCCCGCACTTCGGAGGAAAGGAAAATGGCGCTCAAAGCGATGTTCTCACAGGCAGTTTCGAAGCTCGAAGGTTTCGTAAAGAATGCCGGCTGCGCATTGACGATGGCCTCGCCCTTGGTCCTCTACGGCCTGCGTTTATCAGCCTCCGTGATTCTGGCGCTGTTCGTGCCCTACCGCCTCGAGTTCGACAGCGGATTCTGGGCCGGCATCACCGCTACCGTCGTCTGCCAGCCGAGCCTGGGTTCTTCGCTCCGCAAAGCTCGCGTCCCCGCGATCGGAACGTTCGTCGGAGCCGTCGCGATCCTGCTGTTGACCGCGGCCTTTCCGCAGAACCGGCCGGGTATGCTCCTCGGTCTGGCCTTATGGATCGGCGTTTGTGGATTCTTCGCTTCGGTCCTGCGTCACTTCGCGAGCTATGGAGCGGCTCTGGCCGGATTCACCACCGCGGTCATCTTCGCCGACGTCGTCAACGCGCCTGGCGATACGTTCATCGTGGCGGCGACTCGCACCTCCGAGATTTGTGTCGGCATAGTCAGCGTCACGGTCGTCGTCATGCTGACCAGCGTTGGCGACGGTAGAAGACGGCTGGCCGAGAATTTGTCTCGTGTAGCGCAACAGACTGCGGCCGGACTGGCCGACACACTCGCGATCGGCCCGGACACAGCCACCTCCCGCTCCCGACGCCGGGACTTGATACGCAATGTCATCGAATTGGAAGGGCTGATCGAAGAGGCGAAGGCCGAAGCGCCCGATCTTCGTCATCGCTCGCAAATCCTTCACGCTGGTACGGAAGGTCTATTTTCCGCGATATCCGCGTGGCAGGGGATCGCAAATCATTTCAACGCAGTGTGGGACGATGTGGGCGGACGCGATGCGGCGGGCTTGCATCCAATGGTCCTGGATGCGACCGGCGGCGATTGGATCGATCGCGCGGAATGCGTGCGCGAATCCTGCAACGCGGCGGCCAGACAGGTTCTGGCGATTCCGGTAGACGAGGTGGCGACCCGGCTGCTCGTGGACCGCGTCGCAGAGGCGTTGCTGGACCTGCAGCGGGCGGCGAACGCGCTGGTGCTCGTCGTCGCTCCGGGCAAGGAAACGCCCGAAATCAGCGGTAGCCGTGATTGGCTCTTCACGCCAGATCTGCTTCCGGCCGCGGTCAATGGACTACGGGCCGTGGTGATCGTTCTCGCGAAACCGCGTGGGCCGGCGGTCAGGCAGTGGTGACTTTCGCGGCTGTGTCGGTGACCGTGTTCTCTCCGAATGCGGACTTGGCTTATCGCAGCGCCATCGGTTATTCGACCGGAACGATCCTTGCCGCCGTGCTCGCCGTCTTCGTGAACTTCGCCATCCTGCCGGCGCAGGACAATTTCGCGGGACTTTCGCTGACGCTGACCTGCATTCTCGTGCCCCTGGGCGCACTTGCCGCCGGACCGTGGGAAAAAGCCCTGACCGCCGGCTTGGTCATCAACTTTCTGGCGATCTTGTTGCCGTCGAACCCGCCGAACTACAACGATCTGGGTCATTTTCTGAATTCCGCGTTCGCGGTCGTCATCGGCACCATAGCGACCGCCGCCGCCATGCGCTTGCTTCCGCCGTTATCGCCAGCATGGCGTGCCCGCCGCCTGGTAGCGCTCACCGCAAGGGAACTGTGCGCGATGGCCATAGCCGCCCGTTGGCCGAGCCGAACGGAATGGATCAGCCGCGCGTGCTGGCGGCTTCAAGCGATGCCCGCGCAAGCCACGCCCGAGCAGCTTTCGCGGCTCGAATCGGCACTCTCCATGGGAGAAGCGTTGATCTATCTACGCAACTCCCGCTTGAAGCTTTCGGAGCGCACCGTTCTCGACCAGGCCTTCGCGAGCTTGGCTGCGGCCGACCAGGAGTCGGCCGGTGCCTGGTTGTCCGAGTTCAATGTGCAGCAAGCCGGGGCCGCAACCTTGGTCGCGATGCGCAGCCGCGCGGCGGCCACCTTGATCGTCGACGCGCTCACGCGTCGTCTCGGATTCCTCGGGGCTGCGAAAGAATTGCGGTGGCGCTAGGGACTTTGGCTGAACCTATGATCACGGATCTCAATCTGGTCGGCGTCTATGTCGCTCCATTCGTCCCGATGGCGATCGTCTCGGCAATGATCACGATCGTGCTTCTGCGCATAGCCGACCATTTCGGCATTACCCGCCATGTCTGGCATCCTCCGCTTTTCAACAGCGCGGTCTACGTCATCGTGTTGTCGCTCGTCGTGATAGGCTCCGTAGGACGATGACAATGACTGAGTTGGAAGAATCCTTCGGCGCCGAATTGGAACTCCGCGCCCGCGAGGGGGCCAGGAGCCTGGCTGACCCATCCAGCCCATCGACCGCAAGCATAGGGGCGACGCGTCGAAATCGCGCCTCCGCAATCGCCACCGGGTTCGCGCTGCTGCTGGCCGGACTATTGGCCTGGAAGATGTGGGACGCGTACATGCTCGGACCGGGGACGCGCGACGCGACGGTCCGCGCCTACGTCATCGCGGAGGTTCCCGAGGTCTCCGGCCAGATAACGCGTTTGCCCGTGCATGCGGACCAATATGTCCGCAAGGGGGACCTGCTGCTTGAGATTGACCCTACCAACTACGAGATTTCGGTCAGCAACGCGGAGGCCGTGGTCGCTCAAGCCAAGGCGAACGCCGAAAACCGGCAGGCGCAGGCCGCGCGTCGACTGAAGTTGACAACGCTCTCGACATCGGTCGAGGAGCAGCAGAGCTACGTCGCTCAATCGCACGTGGCCGACGGGGAATACCAGCAAGACCTGGCAAGTCTCAAACAGGCTCAGGTGAACCTGAAGCGGACGCGGATTTTCTCGCCGGTGAACGGCTATGTCACCAATCTGACTGCGCAGGTCGGAGACTACGCGACTGCCGGTCAACGCGTTCTCACGGTCGTGAACACCGACAGCTTCTGGGTCGAGGGATATTTCGAGGAAACCCAGATCGAGGGCATTCATCTCGGGGATCCCGTCGAGATGTCGCTGATGGGCCATAGCGGCTTGCTGAGAGGTCATGTCGAGAGCATTTCGCGCGGAATCGAAGTCGCCAACGCTCAATCCGGCGACGCCGGCCTCGCCTCAGTCAATCCCATCTACACGTGGATTTGTCTCGCCCAGCGCGTGCCGGTCCGTATCTCGATCGACGAGGTCCCGCTGTCCGTCACGCTGGTCGTCGGGTTGACCGCGACGGTGCGTGTCGGCGATCCGGATCATCCACCGGCAGCACCTGACCAAAACGCGGAAAAGAAGTGAGACCAGTGACTCGACTAGACCGCAGCAGAGATCGCTGGTCACTATCGACCGATTTACGCCGGCTCGTGATGTGAAGCCGGTTCAGGTTTCGGCGCAAAAGATGCCTGCGCTTGCCGCACCCGCGGGATCACTTCGGGGGCAATCGCCACATCCCGCTTCGAACGGCTGGAATTGCAACATGAACAATTCAATACCGCGGCGCCAAAGGCCTTTTATGCGATCCTCTGCGAGACGTCTTGGCGCGCAATATGCGCCGCCTTCAGGCTACCCGAGGGAGGCGCGATCGAGAGGAGACGGAACCGAGGATGAAGGAAAAACGAAGGAGATCCTGATCGGGCGCACCGGCGAGATCGTTTCGAGCCTGCACGAAGGAAACCATATCGGATTGCATCACGAATATGTCCGGGGTTGGTTTCCGACAGGCACCGGAGGATGCCGCGATCGAAGACCACGTTTTGGCAGCCGCGAAGCGTCCGCCGCCTTTTTAATGCTTGATTGCGAAGAAATTGTACTTTCTCTTCAAATGGACAGGTTACTGCCCCAGTACTGCCCGGCCAGTTTGAAAGAAGAAAAACAAGGAGTTAGTCGAGTGTTGGGCCAAACAAAACGCATTTTGGTAACGGGTGGTGCCGGCTTCTTAGGTTCTCATCTATGCGAAAGGTTGCTTAATATCGGCCACGACGTGCTGAGCGTGGACAATTTTTACACCGGGACTAAGAAAAACCTGGAGGCAGTACTGACTCTGCCTAACTTCGAGATGATGAGGCATGACATTACTTTTCCTCTGTACGTCGAGGTGGACCAGATATTTAATTTAGCCTGTCCAGCGAGCCCTATTCACTATCAATATGATCCAGTCCAGACGACCAAGACCAGCGTCCATGGCTCGATCAACATGCTCGGGTTGGCCAAGAGATTGAAGGCGAAGATCCTTCAAGCATCTACCTCAGAAGTGTACGGTGATCCTGACATCCACCCGCAAGACGAAACATATTGGGGAAGGGTTAATCCAATCGGGCCGCGTTCCTGCTATGATGAAGGCAAGCGTTGCGCTGAGACATTGTTCTTCGATTATCGCAGACAACACAATTTGTCTATCAAAGTGGCGCGCATCTTCAACACGTATGGTCCTCGGATGCGCCCAAATGACGGGCGCGTAGTTTCAAACTTTATCGTGCAGGCTCTTACCAATCAGCCGATCACAATCTTTGGCGATGGAAAGCAGACACGCTCGTTTTGCTATGTCGATGACCTTATCGATGGCCTTATCAGGCTAATGGATACCACTGACGATATTACGGGACCAATCAATCTCGGAAATCCAGCAGAATTTACGATGATCGAACTGGCAGAGCTCGTCACCGAAATGACGGGATCAAAATCGAACATCAAATTCGGCGCGCTTCCGATCGATGATCCGAAGCAACGTCAGCCCGACATTGCACGAGCGCGCGAGACGCTCTCCTGGTCGCCGTCCGTGGAGTTGCGCGATGGTCTCGCAAGAACGATTGCTTATTTTGAGGCCTTGCTGAGCGAGAACCGCGCCGGTGTGGCAGCATGACGAAGACCGTGTTGGTCACCGGTGGCGCGGGATATGTAGGCTCCCACTGCTGCAAAGCGTTCGCCAGGTCCGGCTGGAACGTGGTGACGATCGACAATCTCTCACGAGGTTGGCGAGACGCTGTGCGTTGGGGGCCTCTGATAGAATGCGATATTCGCGATTCGGTCGAGGTGCGTGGCACCCTCGAAAAGTACAAACCGGATTTGGTCGCGCATTTCGCTGCCTTTGCATACGTTGGCGAGTCCGTCGATAACCCGGCTATTTATTATGACAACAACACCGCCGGAACGCTTGCGCTGCTGAACAGTATGTGCGCGACAGGGTGCCGCCGTCTGTTGTTCTCCAGCACTTGCGCCAGTTACGGGATCCCTCAATACACCCCCATCGATGAGGCACATCCGCAAGCGCCGATCAACGCCTATGGTTGGTCGAAGATGATGATAGAGCGCATGTTGGAGGACTATTGCAGGGCGTACGGCATGGCATCCGTTTCGCTGCGCTACTTTAATGCCGGCGGCTGTGACCCGGAGGGGGAGATTGGGGAGCGCCATCAGCCCGAAACGCACGCCATTCCATTGTTGATCGAAGCCGTACGTCGCCCCGACCGGCCATTTACAATTCTGGGAACCGATTTTTCCACACCAGATGGCACCGCGATCAGGGATTATATCCACGTGAGTGATTTGGCGCGGGCGCATCTGCTCGCGGGCGAGATGCTGATCGCACGAGGAGGCGCTCATGTCTTCAACCTTGGTACGGGGATCGGTACCAGCGTGCTTGAGCTGGTCGAGGCCGTGAAACGTGTTGCAAAGAAGGATCCAGTCGTGCGCCGTGGTCCGCGTCGGCAAGGGGATCCGCCAAAGCTTGTCGCTGCCTTCGACAAAGCTGAGCGAGAGCTGGATTGGATGCCGCGGCAATCGGGAATCGACTTCATTATAGAGACGGCACTTATGTGGAGTGATCGTGTCCGTTCG
>Ga0210396_10007824_pt1 | contig 10157 bp, 10 predicted proteins | sample IncBWH17OmetaG_FD_155466 | JGI IMG/M metagenome (GOLD analysis project Ga0210396, IMG submission 155466) | Forest soil microbial communities from Barre Woods Harvard Forest LTER site, Petersham, Massachusetts, United States - Inc-BW-H-17-O ... | reverse complement strand
CCTTACGCGCACTGGATCACGCCGGAGGGCATGCCCAAGCGCTTTGACACCTGGTTCTTCCTCGCGGCCGCGCCGCCGGACCAGCTCGGCGCGCATGATGGAAAGGAATCGACCGACTCCATCTGGGTCTCGCCGCGCGAGGCGCTGGAGGGCGGCGAGAACGGCCGTTTCAAGCTGCCGTTTCCGACCACGCGCAACCTGATCCGGCTTGGCAAGCAGGCCAGCGTGAACGAGGCGCTCCAGGACTCAAAGGGCAGGGACATCGTCACGGTGATGCCGGTGATGACCCGGCTCAACGGCGGCCGGCAGCTCCGCATCCCCAAGGAAGCAGGCTATGACGGCGAGTTGTTCGAGGTCGGCGCGGTCGGCTAGGACAGTTCGTTTCTCATCGAAATGTTTTCGCGCTTCCATCCTGTAGATTTGGCCCCGATTGAAATCGGGACCGAAAATGACGGACGGAAGCCATTCGCCGCGCGCCAGCATGCCAGGCGAGCTCGCGCTGCTCTTGTTGCTCGCCACACTCTGGGGAGCCTCCTACAGTTTCATCAAGCTCGGCGTCACCACCATTCCGCCGATCACGCTCATCGCGCTTCGCACCCTCATTGCGGGTGTGCTGCTGCTCCTCCTCATGCGCTGGCGCGGCATCTCCATGCCGACGGACATGGCGACCTGGGGGCGCTTCGCGTTTCAGGCGTGCCTCAACAGCGTCATCCCCTGGACGCTAATCGCCTGGGCCGAGCGTTCCGTCGATGCGGGGCTGGCGACCATCCTCAATTCGTCCGCGCCGATCTTCACCTTCCTGTTCACCGCGCTCGTCACCCGGCACGAGGCCTCGCCGCCGCGCAAGCTGTTCGGGGTGATGGCGGGCATGGCGGGGATCTGCCTGATCGTCGGGGTGAAGGCGTTCGATCATGCCGGGCAGGAGCTATGGGCAGAGATCGCCATCGTCGCTGCCACCCTCTGCTATGCCGCCGGCGCGATCTTCAGCCGCGGCTTTGCCGGCCTCGATCCGATGGCGCCGGCAGCCGGCTCGTTGCTCTGCGGCACGGCGGTGTTGATCCCGCTTGGCCTCCTCGTCGAGCAGCCCTGGACCGCGTCGCCTTCCGCGAGCTCGGTCTGGGCGCTGCTCGGGCTTGCGGTGTTCTCCACCGCCGCGGCCTTCGTGGTCTATTTCCGGCTGATCCAGACGCTCGGCTCGGTCGGCACCACCGCGCAGGCCTATCTGCGGGTGCCGATCGGCGTAGCGCTGAGCGTGACGTTCCTCGGCGAGCACCTGTCGTCGACGGCCTGGATCGGGCTTGCCTGCGTGGTCGCCGGCGTCGCGGCCATGACCATTCCATCGCGCCGGAGGCCATCGCCGAAAGTCGCGTGACGCGGGGCCTTGCCGCCCGCCGCCACACCCGGCATCCTGCCTCGCACAATCCGGACGGATTACAAGTCCGGAACAGACAAGGGCAGGGGCGTGCGATGGTCGGGCGGTGGTTTGGCATCCTGGCAGGTGCGCTGGCCGCACTCGCTTCCTCGAACAATATGGCCGCTGCACAGGACGATTTCCCCAATCGCCCCATCCACGTCGTCACGCCCTATGCGCCGGGTACCGTGGCCGACGTGTTCGGCCGGATTGTCGCGCAGGGCATGGCGACGCATTGGAATGGCGCCACCATCGTGTTCGAGTCCAAATCCGGCGCCAACGGCTCGATCGCGGCCGAGAGCGTCGCGCGCGCCACCCCCGACGGCTACACATGGCTGATCGTGACGACCTTCTTCACCGCAAGCCCGGCGCTTTACAATGATCTGCGCTGGGACCCGCAGCGCGATTTCATCCCCGTCGGCGAGATCTGCCGGGCACCGAACGTCTTTATTGTGCCGGCAAGCCTGCCGGTGAAGAACGTCGCCGAGTTCGTCGCGCTTGCCAAGTCGAAGCCGGGGACGCTGACCTACGGCCATCCGGGCAAGGGCACCACCGGCCATCTCGGCTTCGAGCTGTTCAAGAAGGCGGCTGATATCGACGTCACCGGGGTTGGCTATCGCGGCTATCCGCAGATGATCCCGGACATCTCCTCCGGACTGGTCAGCTCGAGCTTCTTCTCGGTGAACCAGGCGCTGAGCGTGGTGCATACCGGGTCGATCCGGATCATCGGCACCATCAATGACAGCCGCACCAAATATTTCCCTGACGTGCCGACCCTGGCCGAGCAGGGGTTTGCCAAGGCCCAGGTGACGCCGTGGTTCGGGATCGTGGTGCCCAAGGGCACGCCGCAGCCGATCGTCAAGAAGATCGACGAGGCGCTGGAGGCCTCGCTGGCGACCGCGGACACAAAGGACAAACTCGACAAGGCCGGCTGCGAGGCCACCAGCGCGCCGCTTTCGGCCTTCGCCGACGTCATCAGGGATGACGTTGCGCTGTGGGCACGGGTCGTCAAGGAGGCCGGGATCACCGCGGATTAACGGTCTTCGTGGGCCGTTGCCCCCGAGGAAGTGGCACTGCTGCCATCATGCGGCCGGAAAGGGTGGTCAGAATCGGTTAACTCCGATTTGGCGGCCATTCGCCGCCCGCCTGACCGGTCCCCCCGGACAACGGATTTTGTATATATTGCGGGCTGGAGGCCCGGGCTCAATTATCATGCCAGCAGCGTTTGCGGCGATTTTACAGCGTTTCCGATCATTTTCGCTATCGATCGGCCAACTGACCTTTGGCAGCTTCCTGCTGCTGCTCGCCATTATCACAGCAACCAGCATGGCGAGCGTGATCGCCATCCGTCATATCGATGCGACCTTTGCGGAGCTGCAGCGGCTGCAGGATGTCGGCGACCTCGCCGAGGAGATCGACCGCCGTTTGACTGAACTGCGGCTCGCGGCACGCGACTTCGTCACCGATCCATCGGCACGGCCGGAGCGGGTCAGCCAGGCCGCGACCGAGCTAACCGAGGTTCTGAAGAAGACCCGGCTCGGACTTGCGCCCGAGCAGCAGGACATGATCGACGGCGTAAGCCAGCGCCTTGCCAACTACCGCGATGGCATCGAGCGGGTCTCGGGCTTGATTGCGCGGCGCTCGGAGCTCCTTGCCGCGTTGCCTCCGGCGCGGGTGAAGTTCGAAGCGGCGATCGGCAAGGTCCCCGAGCGGAGCCTGGCCAGAACCCTGTCCCTGGCGCAAAACGAGATCACGTCGGCCTTGCTGGCGCATGATCCCTTCGGCGCCGAACAAGCCGCTGAGCGCATGCGGGCGCTTCAGATCGACGATCCCGCGATGCGTGAAGCGACCAACGGATATGTCGATGCCGTCATCGCCATTACCGGCGCCGAAAGCCAGATCGCCAAGCTCGACCAGGATGTGCTGGGCGCCGAAGGCCGGCAAATCGGTCGGGTGACCGAATTGTTGCGCGCCCGCAGCGCGCAGCAAGGCCGCGTGCTGTCGCATGACTTTGCCCGCACGCTCGCCGAAACCAAATGGCAGAGCATCGTGCTCGGCATCATCGGCGTGCTGATCGGGATTTTCGCGGCGACGTTCGTCGTCCGCCGCACCGTGCGGCCGCTGGCGGACATCGCGCGGTCGATCCGGGCGCTCGCGGCGGGCAACAAGGATGCGTCGATCCCGGATACCGATGTCAGGAACGAGATCGGCGACATCGCGCGCGCCGCCGAGGTGTTCCGCCGTACGCTCTCGGACGCCGACAGCGCACGCGAGGCCGCGGTGCGCGCACTCAGTGAGCAGCGGCTCGCGGAAGAAAGCTACCGCAAGCTGTTCGAGGCCTCCATCGACGGCATCTATGTGACGACGCCGAGCGGGGAACTGCTCAACGCCAATCCGGCGCTGGCGCGGATCATGGGATATGACACGCCGGAGCAGCTCATCAGCGGCGCCAGCAGCGATATCGCGCACAACGTTTATGTGCATCCGGCCGCGCGCGAGGAATTCAAGCGCCTGATGCGGCGCGACGGCATGGTGCGTGAGTTCGAGTACCAGGTCCGGCAGCGCAACGGCAATATCCTCTGGCTTTCGGACAGCGCAACGGTGGTGCGCGACGACGACGGGGAGGTGACGCGCTATGAGGGCGCGGTGCGCGACATCACCGACCAGAAACGCGCCGAAGACGCGATCGCCGAAGGCCGCAGGCTGCTGCAGCAGGTCATCGACACGGTGCCGGCGGTGATCAACGTCAAGGACCGCGATCTGCACTATGTGCTGATGAACCGCTACATGGCCGGCATCTTCGGCATCGACCCTTCGGAGGCGATCGGCCGCACCACGACCGACCTGATGTCGCGTTACGGCGCGGCGAAGACGGACGAGAACGATCAGCGCGTGCTCAAAACCAGAGACGGCCTCGGCTTCTACGAAGAAGAGTATATGGATTCGTCAGGTCATGTCAGGCAGTGGCTGGTCAACAAGCTGCCGCTGCTCGATGCCGAGGGCGAGATCGAGAACATCGTGACCGTGGCGCTCGATATCGGCGAGCGCAAGCGCAGCGAGCTGGAGATGCGCAAGGCGCGTGACTCCGCCGAGACCGCGCTGCGCAATCTGCGCGAAACCCAGGCCTCGCTGATCGAGGCGGAAAAGCTCGCAGCCCTCGGGCGGCTGGTGGCCGGCGTTGCGCATGAGGTCAATAATCCCGTGGGCATCAGCCTGACGGTGGCCTCGGCGCTGGAACGGAAGACGTCGAATTTCACAGCCGAAGTCGCCCGTGGCGATCTCCGCCGCTCGAGCCTCAACGATTTCCTGGCCACCAGCCGCGATGCTTCCTCGCAACTCGTCGCCAATCTCAATCGCGCGGCCGAGTTGATCCAGTCGTTCAAGCAGGTCGCGGCCGACCGCAATTACTCCGATCAGCGCAGCTTCGATCTTGCCGACCTGACCGAGCAGGTCGTGATGAGCCTGCGGCCCGGCCTGCGCAAGCACAACCTGACGCTCAACGTCGAGTGCCAGCCCAATCTCATCATGAACAGCTATCCCGGCCCTTACGGCCAGGTGCTCACCAACCTGTTCCTCAATGCGGTGGCGCATGCCTTTCCGGATGGCAGGGCCGGGACCATCGAGATCCAGGCGCGCGCCTCCGGCAAGGACAATGTCGAGATCATCTTTTCCGACAATGGTTGCGGCATGTCGCTCGACGTCCGCCGCCGCGCCTTCGATCCATTCTTCACGACGCGGCGCGACCAGGGCGGCACTGGCCTCGGGCTGCACATCGTCTACAGCATCGTCACCAACCGCCTTGGCGGCCGGCTTGATCTGGATTCCGAGCCGGGACGCGGCACGCGCATCCAGATCCTGCTGCCGCGCATCGCGCCGCTGGAGCAGGCAGCGGAATAGGAGGATCGCATGCGGGAAAACTAGTCGATGTCGGCGAGCCTGTGCAGTGTGGCGCCAAAGATCTGGCTATGCTTGCCGACGAGGGCGGTTCCAGTCATTGTCGCACGGGTGGCGGTGAACGTTCCGGATACTCCGATCCCGACCGGCGCCGCTCCGCCGAACAGGGGATTGTCGTTGCCGCGGGGCGTGGTGTGACGCTGCACCAGGACCTCGCCCTTGAAGGTGTCGTCCTTCACCGTGTAGGTTCCGGTATAGAAAAGATAGGCGTCGCCGCCGACGATCTTGCCGTCGCGGAACACGATCACGCCGCTGCCTTTGCCGACGCGTCCGTCCTGCAAACTGACGTGGATTGAATAGAGCCCGTTTTTCATAATGTCCCGGTGCCGGCTCCCGTCGTCGCCCAACGACAGCCGGTTCCCTCTTATGCCAAACAGCGGTGATTAGCGCAACGTGACAGGTTGACTTCCATGAATTGCCAAAATGCGATTCGCTTGGTGATGCCCGCGAGACACGGAACCGCGAGCGAATCGCGTGCTGCGACGAATTGGCCCGCTTAATGCATGAATCTGCTCGCACCCTGGGGTAGGTGCAGGAGCAGGAGAGACATGAGCAACTGGATCGATTCCGGCGGCGATGCGCCGCATCAGTTCGGTGACGCGTACCTCAGTAAGACCAACCCGATTCGCAACACCGCGCGCTGGAGGATGCCGCTTCGAATCGTTTGTGCATTGTTGCTGTCAGCGTCGGCCACGACATCGATGCGTGCGCGCGATGTCGACGGGCGCTACGCGGCGCAGAACCCGGAACTGCATCAATGGTTCGAAGGTCTGCGCAGCGGCAAGGGTCCTTGCTGCTCGGATGCCGACGGCGCTTCGGTGGCTGATGTCGATTGGGAAACCCAGGACGGACACTACCGCGTGCGCATCGACGGCGAGTGGGTCAACGTGCCCGATGAAGCCGTGATCACCGAGCCGAACCGGATCGGCCGTACCATGGTCTGGCCGATCCGCGGCTATCTCGGTCTATCGGTCCGCTGCTTTATGCCGGGGAGCATGACGTGATTCTGTCGGGATGAAGGGCTCGTCCGCCGACGTGTCCGGCGAAGCTTCAGCGAAGCCGGAAGCCTTGGCGTAGGCGGATACCGGGATCGATGACCTAGGGAACGTCACGCGTATTTCTTGTCGCGCTCCAACAGCTCGATTGAGATTCCCTGCGGGCCGCGGATGAAGCAGATGCGCACGCCTGGGCGTATCGTGGTCGGCTCGCGGGTGAACTCGACGCCCTTAGCCTTGATCTCGGCCGCGACCGCGTCGATGTCTTTGACCGTCAGGCCGAAATGATCGAGGCCCTGATAGGGCGTGGTAGGCGGCGAGTTGACGCCGTCGCCTTGCTCGACCTTGGCGATGAAGACATTGGCGCCGCCGAGCTTGACGTCGATGCGCCCGGGGCCGCGGACGATGACGCCGCCGAGCACATCCTCAAGCCAGGCCGCGGTCGCCTCCGGATCGGGGCTGCGCAGATGGACGTGATCCCAGGTGACGATCGGCATGGCTTGATTCTCCCATTGGTTTGCTTCGGACAGGGCTTGGACGCCCGGCGTCCGCGCATTGGCCGCGATGCATTCAGCGGCGGACGCGATGTTATCGGCCGCACTGCGGCATGGCCATCCCTTCGAACGCAGAGCACGGCAGCCACCTGAAATTTGCCTGCTTCCCCTGCAACTATTTCTGCGTTAGCGGATTGAATGGACGTGGCGGACCGTGCAGCGGCAATCGTCTCAAACAAGCCGTACGGTGACGCCCGTGCGGCTTTTTACTTGCGGCGCAGCAGGCGCAGCGCCGCTGGGGTTTGAGGGCTTGGCAATGATGGAAGGTGCGACCTCCTGGTTCGATAAGGCAAGGCGGCTTGGCCGCAGTCATCTGGCAACGCAAGCGGCGGTGTTATTGCCTGTCGTAGTGATTGCGGGGCTGACGGCGTGGACGATGCTTTCAACGCCCATCAGCGCTCGAAGCCAGGACGGCAGTCAGGAGACGATGAGCACCACCCAAGGCGCGGCCGCGCCGCAACGGAACGCTGCTCTCGATACCGCTCCGGCCGCATCGCCAAGCGTCGCGCCTACCGACCCGCCAGCCGTCAACGGTCTGAAAATCTCCTCGCAGTCCTGGCGGCGGGGAGGGCTGGGATCGAAGGCGCTGGTGACCTTCACCCTGCGCAACGACAACAACTATGCGGTGAGGGACATCGAGATCGCCTGTGCTTTCAGTCGCCAGGACGGCAGCCATCTGACCGACCGCAAGCGCGTAATTCCCGATGCCGTGGTGAATACGAAGAGCCGGAAGACCTTTGCCCAGATGCACATCGGATTCGTAAACATTTATGCAAACAAGGCTAAATGTGCGCCGATAGCTGCCAACCGGATTTAATACCTATCGCATAAAAGTGAGCGCACACGTTGAACCGGAGGGCCCCCTCCGGAACCAACCCATATGTCCCCAAGTTAGCCGATTGATCCGCGTGGGCGCGGGCGGAAACGGTGTTCCTATGCCATTGCTGAGGTATTTTATTTTTGTCGGCGGGAGTTTGCTTGCCCTTTTGTTGGTCGTGAACGCTACTTTACCGGCGGAGCCGCTGCAGGAGACCCCGACCTCGGGCTCCGACCTGCCGCCCGTGCGGATCCATAGCGATCGCAAATTGCCGGATCGCGTGGTGTTTGACACCAGTGCTGTTCTGCCGGGCCAGACGCAGGCAGCGACTGTCGTGGTTGCCCAGGCCAAGCCGCAGCCGCAGGTAGCGATACAAGTGCAAGCTCCGGTGCCGCCGGCGATGGCCGAGATGTCGGCGAAGGCGCGGGTGCGCGAGGCCTTTGCGCAACTGCCGCAGGAAGACGACGCTTCTCAGCCAACCATGACCGACATGGCGACGGTGGTCGTGCCTGAGCCGAAGATGTATCCCGCGCGTCAACTGGTGAAGCACAAGCTCGTCGCAAGAGCTCGCAACACCCGTCCGATGGTGGTTGCGCAGCAGCCGCGTTCCGGCGGATTCTTTACCTGGTAAATCCTGGCTGATGACCTGCGGCTGGCTAGCAGCCGTGGCAAATGCTCTTGATCTTCGTGTTTAAGAGCTTGTCTTCTTCCTCTGACGCCGCTCTCACATAGGCGTCATTGCCATGGCGGCGATTGCCCGCAAACGAACCGCCGCCATCGCCACCATGCATCTCGTGACCGCCGAGGCCATGGTGAAAACTATGGCCACCGCGCGCCTCCGCCGGTGCGGCTATCGCCATCGACAAAATCAAGATGGAACCAGCCGCGGCGATAACACACGCGGCACGTGAACGACTGAACTTCACTTGCAGATAGGGCATGGGCCTCTGAATAACACGGCCTCTCAGGCGAGCGGCTTCACGTTTCTCTGAAGAGCAGCGTCCGGCGGCACCTTCACGCGTTCATGACCTATTCAGGCCGCGGATTAGAAAACTCGCGCAGACTTATTGGAGGTGTCTGATGAAGTATTTTTTGAGTGTCGTCATGGCGGCAGGTTGGCTTTGTCTCGCGGTGGCAGCCTTTGCCCAATCCACTTCCACGCCGCAGGCCACGCCCACGCCGGCTCCCTCTGCCGCACCGGCAGCAGCAGCCCCGGCTGCCGCGCCCAATCCCTCGACGGCAGCCACGGGCGGCGGCAAGCGCGCTGACTGCCTGGTCGCCGCGCAGGGCAAGAAGGGCCAGGACCGGCAGGACGAGATGCAGCTTTGCCTGGCGCAGGGGCATGTCGATTGCCTGAAGCAGGCGATCGACCAGAAGGTCGTCGGCCCGCAGCGCAAGGATTTCATCAAGAACTGCATGCGGGAAGAGCAGGGGCAATAGCCGGCTTCGATCTGCTCGCTTGGCCGTCGATGGTGCAAACTCGATCGTCGCGACCGTAATCGACAGTGTACCGAACCCGAGGTGAAGCCAAGGTCGACGTGTTCGACTACATCGAACGCTTCTACAATTCCAAGCTTCGGCACTCAACGATCAGCTATCTGAGTCCTATGGAGTTGAAAAAGCAGGTTGGGTTAGCTTGAGTGCATGTGAGCTGAACCGGGTGCAGTCCAGCCGGCTCCAGCTAGCGCCTCGGCAAACTTGTATAGTTGTACGGCTTGCTTTTCGTCCGTCGCTATGTGCCTTATGATTTCGCCCAGTTGACGCTGGCCATCGATCGCTTTGATGAGTGCGCCCTCGGGCCCACGAACCGGATATGAAGTCCGAGCGCGTTGGCGATTTAACGAAACACCTCGGTGCAGTTTCCCACCCCTCCGACAAAGACACGACTTTATCACGACAGCCGAGGGTAACTTCAATACAGTGGACGACTCCACTTTTGAGGGGCTTACTTGAAAGTTGAATTCCGCCAGGCACTCTTGAATGCGAGCTGAAGGTGGGAGCGTCGCGCTTATTGATTCAAAAAGACTTCGTCCCGTGTCCCCCAACCTGTCACACAGTGACCTGCCACCGAACATTCATCCAACAGCAGTTAGAGTCTCGGGGTTTTGTACGCCGAGTGGCGCGGGTGGAGCAACGGGCGATCGGCGGAGCTGGTCGGGGTTGCGCAGCCGATCGCCCGTTGCGGTGAATGTGGCGGCGTAGGCCGCGGGTGTCAGGTATTTCAGCGAGGAGTGCGGGCGCTCCCCATTGTAGTCGGCAACCCATTTGGCGACCTTAGACCGAGCATCGTCGAGGTCGAAGAACAGCGTCTCGTTCAATAGCTCGTCGCGCATGCGGCCGTTGAAGCTCTCCACGAACGCATTCTGGATCGGCTTACCTGGCGCAATGAAGTGCCAGTCGATACCGGTCTCCTTGCACCAGGCCAG
>Ga0210396_10007822_pt1 | contig 10157 bp, 8 predicted proteins | sample IncBWH17OmetaG_FD_155466 | JGI IMG/M metagenome (GOLD analysis project Ga0210396, IMG submission 155466) | Forest soil microbial communities from Barre Woods Harvard Forest LTER site, Petersham, Massachusetts, United States - Inc-BW-H-17-O ... | reverse complement strand
CGCCGCGGCGCTGCTCGGCGACCCGCCGGTGCTCATGCTTGACGAGCCGTTCAACGGCATGGACCCCGAAGGGATCGTATGGATGCGCGGGTTCCTGCGGTCGCTGTCCGCCCAGGGCCGGGCGGTGCTGGTCTCCAGCCACCTGATGGGCGAGTTGCAGGACACCGCCGATCATCTGGTCGTGGCCGGCCGCGGCCGGGTGATCGCGGACGCCAGCGTGGCGGAGCTGATCGCGACCGCGTCCGGAGGCCGGGTGTCGGTCGCCACCACGGCACCCGGGCGGGCGACGGAGGTCCTCAGCGCCGCCGGGGCGCAGGTCGCCGCGGCCGGTCCCGGCCCCCTCATCATCGCTGGCCTGGAGGCCGAACGAGTGGTGGCTCTGCTGTCGCGCAATGCGGTGCCCTTCTCGGAGGTGTCCGCGCACCGGGCGACGCTGGAGGACGCGTACCTTGAACTCACCAGGGACGCGGTCGAGTTCCGGGCCGCCCCGTCCGAACGGGCGGCGCGATGACCGTCACTCCCTACCAGTCGCGCCTGCGGGAAGGGCCCTACGGGTTCGCGGACCTGTTGCACGCGGAGTGGACCAAGTTCCGCACGGTACGCGGCTGGATCATCGCCGTGATCGTCGGGGGCCTGGCCATCGTGGCCCTCGCCCTGGCGCCGGGCCAGCAGGGTTCGTGCAACGTCTCCAGCTGCACCGCCCCGGTGGGACCGGGCGGGGAAGAGGTGTCGGACAGCTTCTACTTCGTGCACCAGCCGCTTTCCGGAAACGGCAGCATCACTGTCCGGGTGACCTCTCTCACCGGCGAGATCCCGGTGCTTACCCAGGGCGCGGCGATGCGGGCCGGTCTCGTCCCGTGGGCCAAGGCCGGGATCATCATCAAGGCGAGTACCAGCCCGGGATCGGCGTACGCGGCGATGATGGTCACCGGCAGCCACGGGGTGCGGATGCAGGACGACTTCACGCAGGACATGCCCGGTCTTCCCGGCGCCGTCTCCGCGACCTCCCCGCGCTGGCTGCGGCTGACCCGCTCTGGCGACACCATCACCGGCTACGATTCCGCCGACGGCACCCACTGGGCCCAGGTCGGCACCGCCACCCTGGCCAGTCTGCCGCAAGTCGCCCAGGTCGGCCTGTTCACCACCTCGCCTGGGTACCTGCAAACCTCGCTCGGCGAGGCGAGCGTCAGCGGCGGCAGCGTAGCCACCGGCGTCTTCGACCACGTCGGCCTGAGCTGGCCCAGCGGCGCGTGGGCCGGCGACAACGTAGGAGGAGGAGGCGGCGGCTCGCCGGGCGGTACCGCGGGCTCCAGCCAGGCCGCGGGCACGTTCACGATCACCGGCGCCGGTGACATCGCCCCCGTGGTGGCCGGAGGAGGGGGCGATGTCACGATCGCGCAGACTCTCGTGGGCACGTTCGCCGGCCTCATCGTCCTGGTGGTCGTGGCGGCGATGTTCATGACCGCCGAGTACCGGCGGCGCCTGATCCTCGTCACGCTCACCGCGGCTCCCCGGCGCGGCCGCGTGCTGGCCGCCAAGGCCGTCATCATCGGCACCGTCACATTCGCGGCCGGGCTGGTCAGCGCCGCCATCGCCGTGGTGCTCGGCCAGCGGGTCCTGCGCGGCAACGGCGCCTACGTGTACCCGGCGAGCGCGCTGACCCAGGTGCGGGTGATCGTCGGCACCGCGGCCGTCCTCGCGGTCGCCGCCGTCCTCGCGGTCGCCATCGGGACGATACTGCGGCGCGGCAGCGGGGCAGTCGCGGTGGTCGTCGTGGTGATCGTCTTGCCGTACCTGCTCACCGTGGCCGCGCCCATACTGCCGCCCGGCCCCGCCGACTGGCTGCTGCGGCTCACCCCGGCCGCAGGGTTCGCCATCCAGCAGACCCTCATCCAGTATCCGCAGGTCACCAACACCTACACCGCCGCCTACGGCTACTATCCGCTGCCGCCCTGGGCTGGCCTGGCCGTGCTGTGCGCCTGGGCCGCGCTCGCCCTGAGCCTGGCCGTCTTCCTGCTGCGCCGCAGGGACGCATGAGGCGCGCACCAGCGCGAGGCACGCGGCGGCCGGACCCGCAGTACGCGGGGCGCGCGCTGCACGCGGAATGGACGAAGGCGCGCACCGCGGGCAGCACGATCTGGCTCCTGCTCGCCATCATCGCCACCACCATCGCGGTCGGCAGCGCGGTGGCCACGGCGACCCGGTGCCCGGCCGCGGGCTGCGGCCAGGATCCGGCCAAGGTCAGCCTCTCCGGCATCGACCTCGGCCAGGCGGTCGTCGCCATCCTGGCCGTGCTGGCGATCAGCGGCGAGTACGGCACAGGCATGATCCTCCTCACCCTGACCGCGATACCGCGGCGGACGACCATGCTGGCCGCCAAGGCCGCCATCCTGACCGGCCTGGTGATGGTAGCGGGCACGGTAGCGGTCCTCGGGTCGTTGCTGGCCGGGCGCCTCATCCTGCCCGGCCACGGCTTCATCCCCCCGCACGGCTACCCGCTGCTGTCCCTGGCCGACGGGCCGTACCTGCGCGCTGCCGCCGGGTCAGTCCTGTACCTCAACCTGGTTGGCCTGCTCGGGCTCGGCATAGCCACCGCGATCCGGGATTCCGCCGTGGCCATCGGGATCGTCCTCGGCCTGCTGTACCTGTTCCCGGTCGCGGCAGCCGCCGTCGCGAACCCCCACTGGCAGCGCCACCTGGAGCAGATCGCCCCCATGTCCGCCGGACTGGCCATCCAGGTGACAACCGGCCTGCGCGGTATGCCGATCAGCCCGTGGGCGGGCCTCGGCGTGCTCGCCGCCTGGGCCACGGGAGCGATGCTGGCCGGCGGCCTGCTGCTCCGGCTCCGCGACGCGTGAGCCGGGCCGGTCGGGCGAGTGATCTGGTCAAACCACCTGTTGACCCAAACCCCCCGCCAGGCCGAATACCCCCGGTAGATGGCAGTCATCTGAAATTCAGGAGCTAACAGGTGCGGGTGGGGTTGACGGGGCCGCCAGCCTGCAGTGCGACGCCCGACCGCGGGCATTGTGCGGGCGCCGTGGTCCCCCGTACCCCAGATCAACCACAGGACCCGGATCAACCGTCATAACCGCAAAGTTCCCCGCCCGGCGTGACACCAACGACGCCCTGTGATGACCGTGACGAGCAACGGAAGACCGAAGCTGTCACCCGCTCATCCCCGCCCCAACGGTCAGTCGGCAGGCGGGCCGCACGTTGTCGGCCATCGCCGCGGTAAGGGTCTCCCGCCTGGCTGTGATCGGCTTTGGCCCCTGGCCCGCCGCCCCTGCCTGCATTAGTTGGCGTGGAGCTGTTTGACGGAATTGCAGCAATGCTGCATAGTAGTGATGTGGGCAACTATCATGGCTATGCGGCGGTCCAGGGGCGGGGGACGGTGGCCTTGCCGCCGGAGCTGAGGCGCAAGTACCGGCTGGATGAGCCAGGAGCTCAGCTTGAGATCATCGAACGGGAGGATGGCGTGATCGAGCTTCGCCCGACCCTGCCGGTTCCCGTCGATGAGATGTGGTTCTGGACGGAGGGCCACCAGGCGGCTGAGCGGGAGGCGGAGGACGATCTGGCCGCTGGCCGCTTCCGTACTTTCGACGACGCCGGGAGCTTCCTCGCCGACCTGGAGTCGCTCGCGGCCGACACGAGCCAGTGAAGTACCGCTCGCTTGAGTCCTTCAGGAACGACTTCCGGCGGCTTCCTGCCGAGCACCAGCAGGTGTTCCTGCAGATACTCCGCGAGTTCTTTCTCCCCGCGATCGAAGCTGGGTCGTTCAGCGGCACGCCTCCTTGGCCCAAACGGCTGCGGATCCACCGGATAAACAACACCGAGATCTACTCGCTGACCTGGAACTTCGCGTCCCCTGACGGCCGAGCGACCTTCCATCTGGACAAGATGGACGAAGGTGAACCCCTCCTGGTCTGGCGCCGGATCGGCGACCACGCCATCTACAAGAGTCCGTGACGCACGGGTCCTAGACGTCGAGACCAAAAGCCACCAAAATGTCCTCGTGAGTTCGCCCGCTGTCAGCGCACCGGAGCACTCCCGGATGCCTTCGGCCCCTACCTTCGCGTGATGCTCTCTCGTCGCAGGTTCCTCCAGATCGCGGCCGCCTCCTCTGGGCTCGCCGTCACCGGCGCCGACCTCCTCTCCCAGGCGGTCGCCAACGCTTCACCCGCGATCCTGGCCAACGGTTCGCGCGGGGTCCGGCACGTGGTCATCCTCATGATGGAAAACCGCTCGTTCGACCACTTCCTGGGCTGGTTGCCCGGCGCCGACGGCCGTCACGACCTGACGTTCGTGTCCGCGGTCGACGGCAACACCTACCCGAACTACCCGCTCGCCCCGGACTTCCAGGGGTGCGGGTACAGCGACCCGGACCATAGCTGGGAGGGCTGGCTCGTCGAGCACAACTACGGCAGGCTCGACGGCTTCCTCCAGCGGCCGACGACCCCGGCGAACAACCCGGGCGTGAAACTGGCCGCGGCGAACACCTTCCCGATCGGCTACTACACCAACTTCCGTCCCAACGGGATGCGCAAGGCCGTGCCCGACCTGCCGGTCATCGGCGCGCTCGCCGAGCATTACACGACGCTAGACCGCTACTTCTGCGCCTTCGCGGGGGAGACCTTCCCCAACCGCTTCTATCAGCACGCGGGCCAGACCGACCGGGACCACAACTCCGAGGTGGCCTCCACCCTGCCGACCATCTGGGACCAGCTCTCCCCGATCCCGAACTCCAACGGCATCCCGACCGGCGGCTACTACTACCGCGACTCGCCGTTCCTGGCCCTGTGGGCCAGCCCCGCGATCGAGCCGGGCGCCACCTTCAAGTACCAGGCGTTCTTCCACCCGTTCTCAGACGCCGACGCCGCCACGGCCGCGCTGTCCGCCGGCACCTCGTTCGTCGCGGCCTGCCAGAACGGCACGCTGCCGAACGTCTGCTACATCGACCCCGCGTTCGACAACGAGGCGACCGGCACGTCCGGGGACGACCACCCGCAGGGAGACATCCGGCTGGGCGAACGCTTCATCGCCGACGCCTACCACGCTCTGGCCGATAACGGCTACCTCGACAACACGGTGTTCATCATGACGTTCGATGAGTGGGGCGGCTTCTACGATCACGTGCCTCCGCCGCAGGTCATCGACAACACCAACCCGGCCAATGTCATGCACGCCGGAGACAGCACCACCCCGACCGACGGCCAGCTCGTGCCGAACTACCGGCAACTTGGCTTCCGGGTCCCGGGCCTGGTGATAAGCAACCTCGCGCTGCCGCGCCGGGTCGTGCACGAGGGCCCGTTCGAGCACTGCTCCAGCCTCGCGCTGATCGAGTCGACCTTCGGCCTGCACCCGCTCACCGCTCGCGACCGGCACGCCCGCAACCTCCGGAACGTCCTGCTTCCCTTCGCCGTGCCGGCCGGCGACGCGGTGCGCCCGTCCGCCATCCCGACCAGCTCGGACGTGATCGGCCCGGCGATCAGCCCGCCGTCCGAGTCGCTGCTGCAGGTGCTCGAGGGCACCGCGTCCTTCGACCCGGCCGACATCTGCTCGGGCGACAGCGTCCAGTCGGTGTCTCCGGCCCCGGTCAACCATCCACCGCGGCCTCAGACCTTCGGCGGCATACCAGGCCTGACCGGAACCTCCGGCATGGCCGACCTGTTCAAGTCCTACAACTCGAACGACACCGGGTCATGACCCGTCCGCCGGCAGCCCGAACGCCGCGGGGTGCAGCACACGGGCGATGGCCACGACCGCCCCGGCGGTGGTCAGGGCCCGCGACGACCACCGCGGCCACCAGCACGCGCGGCGGCCGGATCTGCCAGACGATGGCGCCGGCCAGCGTGTGCTCCGCATGACGGGGCAGGCCGGCGATCAGCCACGTGCGTGCGACTCCTGGTAGGCGCGGGCGGCGGCGGTGATGCGAGCGGCCGCGCCCGGCAGGCCGGCCCAGTGCGTGTGCAGGTAGGACGCGTGTACGCGGCCGCGGACGAAGCCCTCGGTGACGGCCGATCCCGACGCGGTCCACCGCCACGCGTTGGCCGCTCCGTCCGGTGACCGGACGGCGGTGCGGTGGAACTCGTGGCCGTGGGCGTGGGTCCCGGCCGGTCCGAGCGGTGAGGAGGTGGCGGCCACGGCGTCGCGGTAGCCGAGCGTGAGCCTGCTCGTCATCGCGCCCTCGACCTCGAGGACCCCGCACATCGGGTGCCCGTCGAGCGACCGTGACAGGTACAGCAGGCCGGCGCACTCGGCGATGACCGGCGCGCCCGCCCCGGCCAGCGCCGCGACCTCGGCCCGCAACGACGCGTTGGCCGACAGGTCCGCGGCGTGCTCCTCGGGGAACCCGCCCCCGATGACCAGGCCATGGACCTGATCCGGGAGCTTCTCGTCGCGCACCGGGTCGAACGTCACGACCTCGGCGCCGGCCGCGGCCAGCAGTTCGGGGTGCTCGGCGTAGCCGAAGGTGAACGCCGCGCCGCCCGCGACCGCGATGCGCGGCGGGGGAGCGGTCACCACGGTCCGTTCGGCAGAAATGTCGGGGGTGTCCGGGAGCGCGCCTGCCGTCCGGGCCAGCCGGAGTACGGCCTCCAGGTCCACGCCGCTGGCGATGACCGCGGTGAGCGCGCCGACCGCGGCGGCGGCGGCGTCGCCGCCCAGTTCGGCCGCGGGGACGAGCCCGAGGTGCCGGGACGGCACGGCGAGCTGGTCCAGGCGCCGGATCACGCCCAGGACCGGGACGCCCGCGGCGCCGGCCGCGTCGCGGAGCAGGCGCTCATGGTGCGCCGAACCGACCCGGTTGAAGATCACGCCGCCCAGCGGGGTCCGGGCGTCGAACGTCGCGAAACCGTGCAGCAGGGCGGCGGCCGACGAGCTCACCCCGGCCGCGTCGACCACCAGGACGATGGGCGCGCCGAGCAGCCGCGCGACGTGCGCGGTCGACGCGAAGTCCCCGCGGCCGGACGCGCCGTCGAACAGGCCCATCACGCCCTCGATGATCGCGATGTCGGCCGGGGCCGGGGTACTGGCCCCGTGGGTGAACATCGGCACGATCTGGTCCTCGCCGACCAGCCACGGGTCCAGGTTGCGGCCCGGGCGTCCGGCCGCCAGCGCGTGGTAGCCGGGGTCGATGTAGTCCGGGCCGACCTTGTGCGGTGAGACGGCCAGGCCGCGCTGGCGCAGCGCGCCGAGCAGGCCGGTGGCGACCGACGTCTTGCCGTGACCGCTGCCGGGGGCCGCGATGACGACGCGCGGTACGCTCACCACTCGATGCCCCGCTGGCCCTTCTGGCCGGCGTCCATCGGGTGCTTGATCTTCGTCATCTCGACGACCAGGTCGGCGGCGCCGATCAGGTCCGGGTGCGCGTCCCGGCCGGTGACCACCACGTGCTGGTACCCGGGCCGGGCGGTGAGCGTCGCGACCACGTCGGCGACGTCGATCCAGCCCCACTTCATCGGGTAGGTGAACTCGTCCAGGATGTACAGGCCGTACCGCTCGGCGGCCAGGTCCCGCTTGATCTGCGCCCAGCCCTCGCGGGCGTTCGCGGCATGGTTTTCAGCGGTACCGCCGTCGGGGTCGCCGCGCTGGATCCACGACCAGCCGTCGCCCATCTTGTGCCAGGCGACCTCGCCGCCCTCGCCGGTCTGCTCGTGCAGCCGGCCGAGCGCCCGGAAGGCGGCCTCTTCGCCGACTCGCCACTTGGCGCTCTTGACGAACTGGTAGACCGCGATGCCCCAGCCCTGGTTCCAGCCGCGCAGCGCCAGGCCGAACGCCGCGGTCGACTTCCCCTTCATCGCGCCCGTGTGCACGATGAACAGCGGCCGGTTCCGCCGCTGCCTGGTGGTCAGCCCGTCGTCAGGGACGGTCTCGGGTACTCCCTTGGGCATGGTTCAGGCCACCATTTCCCGCCGGTAGGCGCGGACCGAGCCGGCCAGGGCGGCGACCGACAGGTCACCGAGGTCGTCCAGGCTGAGGTACTCGCCGCCCAGCGCCTGCGCCAGGGCGCCGGCCAGCCGGAGCCGGACCGGGCCGCTCTCGCAGTCGACGACCACCGACGCGACGCCGTCGTGGCGCAACCGCAGCGCCGCGGCCTGCGGGTCGCCGCCCGCGGTGTGCCGGCCGTCGGTCACCACGACCAGCAGCGGCCGGCGCTGCGGGTCGCGCAGCCGCTCGCGGCGCAGCGTCGCGTGGGCCTCGGTGAGCCCGGCGGTCAGCGGGGTCTGCCCGCCGGTCGGCATGGTGGCCAGCCGGCGCGCGGCCGCGTCCACCGACGAGGTGGGCGGCAGCAGCAGTTGCGCGTCGGCGCCGCGGAAGCAGACCAGGCCCACCTTGTCCCGGCGCTGGTAGGCGTCGAGCAGCAGGGAGAGCACCGCGCCCTTGACCGCCTCCATCCGGCGCCGCGCGGCCATCGATCCGCTGGCGTCCACCAGGAACAGGACCAGGTTGGATTCGCGCCCCTCGCGGCGGCGCTCGCGCAGGTCGGCGCGGTCCAGGACCAGGCCGGGCCCGGCCCGTCCGCGCCGGACCTGGTGCGGCGCGCTGGCCATCAGGGTCGCGGTCAGGTGCAGGTCCCGCAGCACCGACTGCGGCGGGCGGGCCCCGACGGTGTGCCCGCCGTCGGTGTACGCGCGCGAGCGACGCCCGGTGGCCCCGTGCCCCTTGCCGGGCACCTCGAGCCGCCGCGCGCGGAAGGTAGCCCCGGTCGGGGCGACCGATTCGCGCCCGGCCGTGCTGGGGGCCGTCTGCCGGCGTGGCTCGGCGCCCGCGCCATCACCGGGCGGCTCGGTGCCCGCGCCATCGCCCGGGCCGCGGGCGGGGTCTTCCGCCGGTGCCTGCCCGTCGGGCTGCGGGGGAGTGCCGTCCTCACCCGGCCCGGGGTCGGGCGGCTGCGGGTCGGGTTCGTCGTCCGGGCCGTCCTCACCGAGCGCGTCGTCCAGTTGCTGCTCGTCCAGGCCGGGCGCGTCGAACGGGTTGCGCCGGCGGCGATGCGGCAGCGCCAGCCGCGCCGCGGCGCGGATGTCCTCGCGGGTGACGGCCGTCGCGCCCCGCCAGGCGGCGTGCGCCGCGGCGGCCCGCGCGATCACGATGTCGGCCCGCAGTCCGTCCACGCCGAAGCTGGCGCACACCTCGGCGATCCGGGTTAGCACGGCATCGTCGACCACCACCGAGGACAGCCGGGCCTGGGCCGCCACGATCGACGCGGCGATCTGCACCTCTTCGTCCGCGAACCGGGCGGTAAACGCCGCGGGGTCGGCGTCGAACGCCATCCGCCGGCGCACCACCTCGGCCCGGGTCGCCGGGTCGCGCGGTGCGACCGCCTCGACGGTCAGCCCGAACCGGTCGAGCAACTGCGGCCGCAGCTCACCCTCTTCCGGGTTCATGGTGCCGACCAGCAAGAACCTGGCCGCGTGCTGGACCGACACGCCGTCCCGCTCGACGTAGCTGGTGCCCAGGGCCGCCGCGTCGAGCAGCAGGTCGACCAGGTGGTCGTGCAGCAGGTTGACCTCGTCGACGTACAGCACGCCCCGGTGCGCCGCGGCCAGCAGCCCCGGCTGGAACGACGTGACCCCCTCGGTCAGCGCCCGCCCGACGTCCAGCGACCCGGTCAGCCGGTCCTCGGTCGCGCCGACCGGCAGCTCCACCAGCCGGGTGGGTCGCGACTGCGCTTTCGCGCCGGCCGGGTGCGGGCCGTCGGGGCACAGCGGGTCGGGCGCCGCGGGCGAGCACGAGAAACGGCAGCCCGCGACGACCTCGACCGGCGGCAAGACCGCGGTCAGCGCGCGGACCGCGGTCGACTTCGCGGTCCCCTTCTCGCCGCGCACGAGCACCCCGCCGATGGCCGGCGAGATCGCGTTGAGAATGAGCGCCAGCCGCATGTCCTCCATGGCGACGATGGCGCTGAACGGAAACTGGGTCACGGCCACAGCCCTTCAGCCGACGGGTATCCGCGCCCGCCGACGGCGACGACCACCGGACGATGGCCCGGCGGCACGGGTGCCGATGGCCTGGCTTCCCAATGATTGCCATTGGGTCACAGTGGCGGGACCGCCCCGGATTTCGCACCGGTGTTCCTCAGCAGCCGTTCGCCCGCCATCTTCTCACAGCCGTGCGGCAAACTGTACGGCGTGCTCTCCCAGACGGTGACCGTGGTCGGC
>Ga0210396_10007820_pt1 | contig 10158 bp, 10 predicted proteins | sample IncBWH17OmetaG_FD_155466 | JGI IMG/M metagenome (GOLD analysis project Ga0210396, IMG submission 155466) | Forest soil microbial communities from Barre Woods Harvard Forest LTER site, Petersham, Massachusetts, United States - Inc-BW-H-17-O ... | reverse complement strand
CCGTTTAAATTCGGCCCAGCCGAAGGCCCGGATTTCTTTCGGTCCCATGGATGGACACCCGTTCAAGTCGAAGGTTTTCTTCACACCGCCGCCCGCTTCAGAAGGCCGCCTCTTCTTCTGCGGTTCATCGCAAGAATCTCCGATGTGCGCAACTGGAAAGCGAATCGTCCCTGGGCTGGCGCCTGCCTTCTGCAAAAACGCTCCACTGCTCAGGATGCACGGGAAAAAACCTCATGAGCGGTGCCTCGCCTGAACTTCCAGGGAAAAAATTAAGGATCGGGGTCGATCTTGGCGGCACGAAGATTGAGTTTGTGGCCCTCGAAGCCGATGGCCGCGAACTTCGCCGCTTTCGCGTGCCGACCCCGAAGGGCGATTATGACGCCACCGTGCAAGCCGTGCGCGAAGGCGTTCTGCAGATCGAAAGGGAATTGCAGCGCAGTGCCACCGTTGGCGTCGGCATTCCGGGCACCATTTCCGGCATCACCCACGCCGTAAAAAATGCCAACTCCACCTGGATGAACGGCAAGCCGTTCGATAAGGACTTAGGCGCCGCGCTGAGCCGCGAGGTGCGTTGCGCGAATGACGCCAATTGCCTGGCGGTTTCCGAAGCCACCGATGGAGCAGGTGCCGGTCACCACATCGTGTTTGCGGTGATCCTCGGGACGGGTTGCGGAGGCGGTGTCGCCGTGAACGGGCGCGTCCACAATGGGCACAATGGGGTCGCCGGCGAATGGGGCCACACCACGTTGCCGTGGATGAAGCCCGGCGAGTATCCTGGCCCGGATTGCTATTGCGGTCATCAAGGGTGCGTGGAACTGTGGATCTCCGGCACCGGCCTGGAGGCGGATTACGAGCGAGCCACAAAAACGAAAATACTCGGAAAGGAAATCGTGGCGCGCTCTGAAAGCGGGGAAGCGGCCGCGCTGGCGTGTCTGGAACGGTATGAAGACCGCCTGACGCGCAGCCTGGCGCAAATGGTGAATATTCTGGATCCCGACATCATCGTGCTGGGCGGCGGAGTTTCGCAGGTGCCGCGACTTTATCGCAATGTCCCCTCACGATTGAAGGAATACGTTTTCGGGCGCGAGGCTGATACGCCAATCGTCGTCGCGAAACATGGAGACGCCAGCGGTGTTCGCGGCGCGGCCTGGCTCTGGCCGCTGGAACCAGGGGTGCGCGCACAACTGTAGCTCGCCCCTTTAGGGGTGAGGCTTTTCCATCCGATTCCCGGACCATGACATTGCCTCTGAATTGTTTTACAACGGCGCGATCGGGGATGTGGCTATGGAAACCCTCAGGCCTGAAGGCCCGAGCTACAACTAAAAAAAGCCCCCAGCAATTGCCGGGGGCTTTCGGGAAAATACCTGCGATCTCTCTTACGTGGTCAACTGCCCGCGCCGGATCAACCGGACACAAAGCGCCAGCATTCCGCAAATGAGCAGCGCCAGCGTTCCCGGTTCGGGCGTCGGCACAATGAACTCCTGCACCTGCCCGGTCAAGGCCAGCTGCCCGCAATTGGTGACGATTTCGAAATTGTTCAGGTTGATCGCGCCGTAGTCCTCGCTCGCCAGCATCAGCCAGTTCTGCACGTCCGGGTTGCCGTTGCCGCGCGAGTTGGGATTCATGATGTCCCACAATGCATATTGCAGGTTCACCAGATCGCCGGGGTTGGACGCGAACTGCGTCGTCAGCCACGCTGCTTCTTCGTAAGCCAGTGCGGGGTTGCCAAGAACCGCCGAACCGGTAACGCTGCCGTAGCGCGTCTGGGAAAAATTGCTGGTGTTGACGGCCGTGGCAAGATTCGTGACGTTCGCCCACCACTGCTGGCCGAAATTTACTTCGTTAATGATGTCATCGCAGAAGAGCGTGACCGTCTGGCCGTTCATCGTTCCATAGTACGGACTGACGTAATACTGGCCATCGTTCGCGCCGTTTACGCCCTGAAAAACCATTTGCACCGGCCCATCCGCGTAAGCGAACGGCACGAGCAACATTCCCACCACCAAAAGTCCTAGCAACCTGGCAAATTTCATTCGTGTCTCTCCATGGTCTCAGCAAGGCTGCGGGCCCCGTGGAAACGATGGGTGCAAGCCAGTGGCCAGGATCATCAAAATGCGACGCGTTGAAAACTAAGGGATTAGGTCTCCTGAGGAGGAAGGTTCTCGAAGCGAGTGAAAAGAGTTGCCCTTGATGGGATTCGGCGAGGCCATTATTCCCCATAAGATAATCATAATAATGGAGATATGGGTACTATCGATGCCTTAGGAAGATCGTACTAAAACTCGGTCGTTTCTATTACCTCTTCGCTGTAGAGTTGGGAGGCCAGAAGACTACCCCGCCTGGCCTCCCCCTCCTTAAGAGTGACTGCTATTTTCCCGCCGCCTTGCTCATCTTGGCAGTGAACGCCTCAGAGCGCTTCTTCATCTCCTCGGGTGCAACGTCCTCTATGTGCTGAGCAAGCCCCCACCGGTGTCCGAAAGGATCGCGAACCTTCCCATAGCGGTCGCCCCAGAACTGGTCCTCCAGGGCCATTTCCACTTTGGCGCCCGCTTTCACGGCGCGGTTGAAGACGGTGTCAACGTCTTCCGTGTACAGGAACAGGTTGCTGGAGTTCGGGGCATCCGCGGGCGGCGCGGCGCTCATGCCGGGGAACTCGTCGCTCAGCATCAGGTTGGAATCGCCAATCTGTAGCTCGGCGTGCATGATCAGGCCGCCCGGCCCGGGCATGCGCACCTTTTCCTTGGCATGAAAGACCTCCTTGTAGTATTCGATTGCCCGGGCCGCACCCTTGCAAACGATTGCGGGAGTAATGGAATGAAATCCTTCAGGAATTGCTTTAACAGCGCACATAATGCCTCCTTCAGATTTTTTGGCTTGGGCGCGCAGGGAGGTTGAAGCAACGGGAGGGAACTTCACAGTTCACTCTGCGCGTGGACTTCCTGAATACTCCCCGGGCATGGCCACGTCAAGAAGGAAATCCACGAAAAGAATCGGAGTATGATTTGGGCCTGCCCGGGGACCTCGAGCATCCAATCAGCCGTACATCTAGCGGAGGTGCGTGGTGCGCTATGACTTTTTGCTGGAAACGTATGCCACGGAACGCGTCAAGGTCTTAAGTGTTTGGAGTGAATTTCGAGACACGGATCTCGAGGTTCGCCCGAATGCCGGCGATCCCCGCGGCCGCAGCGTCCACGAGCAGATGGTTCATCAATGCGTCAGCGAGGATTTCTGGCTGCGCACGATGCTTGCCGTCGACGTTTCCGCGCCGCCGCTGCCCGCACAGGAAACCCGCGTCGAGTTTATCCGGCGTTATGCGGAAGACAGCGCGAAACGCCTGACCGTCATGCAAGCGAGGGACGAAGCATGGTGGGAGAGCGAAACCACTTTTTTCGGCGTGAAACGCTCCGTCGCCTGGGTGATGACCCGCCGCATCGCGCACACCGCGCACCATCGTGGCCAGCAGATGGCCATGCTCCGCATGCTGGCTCGCGATCTGCACAGTAATTACGGCCCCACCGCGGACACGGGAGGACTGATGCAGCAGCACGCGCCGACGATCTACGCCTACCCGGGTCTTGATGAATTGCTCCGTGATTTACCTGCAAGCACGCACAAAACAGCACTCCCTGGTGCGCAGGGAAAACCAGTCACCGAACGCCCGAAGGTGTAGCTCGGGTCTTCAGGCCCGAGGGTTTTCGATGTCATGCCACGATTTTGCCTGCGCTTTGGAAACCCTCACCCCTGAAGGGGTGAGCTACAGGACTAATATTCGCGGTAAAGTTCGGGGAATTGCTTTTTCAGGTTTTGAATTTTCGGCAGGTCGTTGATTACGATGTAGGGATTGTCGGTGTGGTGCTTCAGATAGTCCTGGTGATAGCCTTCCGCGGGATAAAATCCGTTCAGTGGCACCACCTGGGTCATGATCTTACCGGAATAAATCTTCGCCGCATTCAACTGCGTGATATACGCCTCGGCAATCTTCCGCTGCTCAGGGCCGCCATAGAATATCGAAGACCGGTACTGCGTTCCCCAATCCGGACCCTGCTTGTTCAATTCCGTGGGGTTGTGCGCCACCGAAAAGAAAACCATCAGAATCTGGCCGTAGGTAATTTCCGACGGATCAAACACCACCTTGACGCTTTCCGCGTGGCCGGTCTTGCCGCTGCTGACGGTTTCGTATTGCGCGGTGTCCGCGGTCCCTCCCGTGTATCCCGACGTCGCGGTGATTACGCCCTTGGTGTGTTCATAGACCGCCTGAATGCCCCAGAAGCAGCCGCCAGAAATCACCGCCACTTCCTTGCCTTTTGTTGCCGCCACCGGCTGGTCCACTGCGGGCTTCGGGAAAGTCGAGTTCGCGCGCGGCGCTTTTGCCTTTGAGTTGAACGCCGCAAACATCACCAGCGAGGCTGCGATGATTCCGAATGATATGAACCGACTCCACCTTTGCATCATCATGCTCCCGGCCGGCTCTATCGGTTCGCCCAATATGCCGTGTCTACAGCTGTATTCCTTGTTGGATGCCGCCTTAGAGATTTACGGTTCCAGGCACAGCTTTAATTCGGGGACGAGGCGGCGCTTTTGGCATCCACTGGGTTAGAGTGGGATGCCCCAGGGTAAGTTACACTGCATCTTATACTCCAATTTCTCATGGGAATCACCGATTGCGTGGTTCTTGCCGGATGGCGTGCTTCCTGCCGGAAACGGCAGGGCATCGGGCTGCGTCTGAATGGAAAAGCCCGCAAACTTGCTTTTGGAGACTACGAATGCCGCTTCGCCCTGCCTCTTTGCTCGTTCTTGCCGGAGTCCTCATTTTTTTGCAGCCTGCTTCCGCCCAGGTGACGTACGGGAAGAAGCCTGGATTGCCCGCACCCTTCGCCACAAAATCCGCCGGGAACGGGCCTTCGGGCGTGAAGCCGCCATCCGGCTTTCTTCCCACGGTTCCCGCGGGTTTCCGCGTCAATGTGTTCGCCCAGGAATTCAAGCGCGTGCGGTTTCTGATCACCGCGCCCAATGGGGATCTTTTCGTAGCTGACACCGGCGCGGGGGAAGTGATCGTCCTGCGCGATCCGCAACACACGGGTGGCGCCCAGCAGCGTGAAGTTTTTGCCGGCAGCCTAAAACATCCATTCGGCATCGCCTTTCGCGACGACTATGTCTACGTGGGGAACACGGGCGAAGTGGTTCGTTTCCGCTACGACAAGCAAACTTCCAGGCGGCTTGGAGAGGCCGAGCATATCCTCGATCTCCCGCCCTACGGAGGCCACTCGACACGCACCCTGGCCTTCAGCAAAGACGGCCAGCATCTCTACGTCAGTGTCGGTTCTTCAGGGAACATCGATATTGAAAAAGATCAGCGCCGCGCCGCCATTCTCGTCTGCGATCCGGATGGCAAGAACGCGCGCATCTTTGCTTCCGGCTTGCGCAACAGCGTCGGTCTCGCCGTCGAACCCGTCACCGGCGCGGTCTGGGCCGCGGTCAACGAGCGCGATGAGCTCGGCGACAATCTTCCTCCCGATTACCTGACCTCCGTTCAGGACGGCGGCTTTTACGGCTGGCCTTACAGTTACATCGGCGACAACGTCGATCCCCGAGTGAAGCCGCAGAGACCCGACCTGGTTGCCAAGGCCATTATTCCTGATGTTCTCCTCGGCGCTCACGTCGCGCCGCTGCAGTTCGCGTTTTACACCGGCACGCAATTTCCGGCAGAGTATCGCGGCGGTGTATTCCTGGCCGAGCACGGCTCCTGGAATCGCGCCTCGCGCGCGGGCTATCAGGTTGCCTTCGTCGGGTTCAAGGATGGAAAAGCAGTTGCGGACCCGGTGTCGTTCCTCACGGGTTTTGTGACCGATCCCGGCGGCGCCAACGTGAACGGCCGGCCCGTTGGAGTCGCTGTGGCGTCCGATGGCGCTTTGCTCGTCAGCGACGACGGGGCAAATGTGATTTATCGCATCAGCTACGCCAGGTAGCACTTCGAATACAAGCTGTAGCTCACCCCTGCAGGGGTGAGGCTGTTCCCGGCGCCGGCGAAATCTTGCCATCGCCACGAACACCCTCAGGCCTAAAAGGCCTGAGCTACAGGTCGAAGAACTATTCAGGGTACAATACCTGACTAGCCTGGGATGCGTGCAGAGAGCATCCCGAGAAAATTCGTCTGGGGGAATGGCATTGCCGGAGTTACGCAAGGATCCGATCACAGGTCGCTGGGTGATTATTTCGACCGACCGTGGCAAGCGGCCGAACGATTTTCTGCGCGAGAGCGTGTTTCCCAAAGCGCCGCAAAATTGCCCGTTCTGCCCGGGGAACGAATCGAAGACGCCGCCGGAAATTCTTGCCTACGGGCGGAATGGAACCGGGGCGAACACCCCGGGATGGAATATCCGCGTGGTGCCAAACCGTTTTCCGGCGCTCGGGATTGAGGGCGAGTTGGATCGCGAGGGCGAAGGCCTGTTCGACAAGATGAACGGCATCGGCGCGCATGAAGTGGTGATCGAAACGCCCCAGCACCAGACGACCCTGGCGCAGTTGCCCCAGAAATCGATCGAAGACGTGCTTTGGGCCTACCGCGACCGCATGCTGGACCTGAAGAATGACAAGCGTTTCCGCTACATCCTGATTTTCAAGAATCACGGCGAAGCCGCGGGCGCTTCGGTGGAACACCCGCACTCGCAGCTGATCGCCCTGCCGATCGTGCCGCGGCGGGTGCGCGAAGAAGTGGACAACTGCTGGCATTACTACGACGAAAAAGAGCGCTGCATTTTCTGCGACATCATCCGCCAGGAGCGCGATACCGGCGAGCGGGTGGTCGCCGAGAACGATCACTTCATCACCGTGGCCCCTTACGCGCCGCGGTTTCCGTTTGAAATGTGGCTGCTGCCAAAGGCGCACAGTTCCGCCTACGAGAACAACCAGAGCAGCATGTACAGCGCCTTGGCGCACATGCTGAAAGACACACTGATGCGCATGGACGCGGTGCTGGACCGGCCGGCTTACAACTTCATGATCCACACCTCGCCGATCGGTGAAGAGATCAACGATCATTACCACTGGCACATCGAAATCATTCCCAAGCTGACCAAGGTGGCGGGATTCGAGTGGGGCACGGGCTTTTACATTAACCCGACGCCGCCCGAAGAGTCGGCGCGATTCCTGCGCGAAGCCCAGATCGAAGAGCCCGTCAAAAAGTGAAGCGATTCGAATCCATCACCGGGCCGACAAGAAAGTTTTCGGGCAACTTTCTTGCAAAAAGCGGTCCGATTGGCCTGACACGTGAAGAAGATTTTCGATATAATTAAGGATTGAGGCGCGGTACCCAAGTGGTAAGGGAGAGGTCTGCAAATCCCCTCTTTCCGTAAGGTGCGACGTGGTTTCAATGGGTTAGCAAGACGCGAATAGGCGTAAATAGGCGAAACGAGGGCGCGTTGGGTACAGTTTTGGGTATAGTTTCTGGGTATTGGTATAATCAGAGTTTGAGGCGCGGTACCCAAGTGGTAAGGGAGTGGTCTGCAAAACCATTACGCGTGAGTTCGATTCTCACCCGCGCCTCCAAGAACTTTCCTCCCTTTATATTTCCCGGATGTGAGGTACACGGGCGTACTCGCGGCTTTTCCGAATTGACATTCACTTCGCAGAGACTCGTTGCGTCGTTGTCGCCGAATCGATGCTTTGCTTCGTAGCTTCCACCTTCTTTTCCATTTCTCTTATATCTTCGGGGGTGTAAACACCGACCGGACCCGGAGGATAGCGCCAGAATTCACGCATTGGCCAGCGTAGCTGAGACTCAGACTCCAAGCTCCCTTCGCCAAATTTCGCGGACATCTTGTTCAATTCATAAGCAAGCCAATCGGCTGCCTGCAATGGAATGAAGTCTTTAGGTTTGAAAGTCACCTGTAGACCGCTGTCCTCGGAAATCCTTTTTTGCAACTTTCCTTTGCCCTTATCTCCTGCCTCGAAAACTACCCCAAATTCAGTGTCCCTTGTGAAGTGTGTAGCGACGTATTCTCGAATCTGTTTCTCGCAGGTACGCCCGGCCAAGCTGTAAGCACATAACGCGAATTCTTCGCGCAGTTTTGCGTCCATTTTCTGAAAGGCGCTGTTAATGATCGTGCTGCCGAATTTCTGATACACGTGTGACTTCAGGATGTCCATCAAGTCTGCACACAGATTCTCGCGCAGCGTTTTGCGGTCTGGCCTGTCCTGCCAATGCCTGAACGGCCCCCAAAAATTGTCCAAGTCCGCAGCATGAAAGAATTCAATATCGTCCTGCTTCAACCGAATTGACCATGCAGCAGCTAACCTCTCCCAATCCGCTGCACTAGACACGAATCCCGCCACCGTTAGGTGCGGCTTCGAATCATCACCACTAGCATCGAACGCGAAAATTAGCATTACAAAAAAGTATAGCAGAGCCACAACTGTCGGAGTGACGGGCAGTTGACACGTCGCTGCAGGGGAGGGACACTTTAAATAATGGACGAAACCAACCAACTCGTGTCGCATCTGAACTGCTGGAATTCAGTGCTGGCCCCAGTCAAGTTCGAGGGCCGGACGGCGAATGCGATAAGCGTAGGCGGCTTTTCGCAACCGAAATTTGTGCTTACCTCGTTGGCACAGGGACTTTTTGAAGCGTATCTGGAACAGACTCAGAATGTTGACGCGGCGACCTATGTTCATCAACCAGACGACGAAGAAACCATCCAAAATGCCCTAGCTTCACTGAATCAATTGTTCGCTTGCCAGCCCGGTGAAGTGATCGAGGCTTTTGCAACGTACCTCTCTCCAGCCGAACGTTACGTCGATGGGCCGTGGAACGGGCAGCGTCAAGAGATAGTTTCGTCGAGCGCGGTTTCTCCTGTCCCACGTGATCGTCAAGTGCGCATAGAAACCGCAGCAAAGGACCATGTTATTCATCTTGAAACCGTGATTCTCGCCGAAGAGCAGGAGGCCCCGACTGCAACCGCAGTGGGCCAAATGCTGATTTCAGGCGGGGAATTATGGATGAGATGGAAAAGGAAGTTACTACACTCGCTCTCAAGGTACTGGCGAAACCGCTCTACCGTCGGTTTTCAGATCGCCTCCGCGAACGCCGCTCAAGCCTCATCCTATTAGAAATTCCGCGCCCCATCACTCCTCCCAAGAAGCCGAAGAAGCATCCGAAAAAGAAAGCTGTTCGTCCGAAGCTGTCTCCGCCTCCACAGCGCGGGAGATTTTGTCCTGAGTGCGGCCAGGAGCGCCGATAACATGCACTACTTTTTCCTGGATGAGTCGATTCGTTCGGCTACGCCCGCCCAAAAGAAGATCGTGATGGCGGCTTGGGCCGTTGAACAGCGCATGTGGACCTGGAATAACGATACAGCCGACGCATTTAGCTTATTTAGGTCCCCAGTATTGAAGCCGATCTGCTCGATGCTTGAATCTGTAAATGGCGCGGCTTTTGCGGGAGTGGCTTCTTTAGATGACTCACTCTATCGGGCTGGTGAGATTGACAGCACGAACGACGTTCCGGCGATGAAGAGGCCAGACCTGATCTGGTCCATGTCTGCCGTCTTCGTTCTCGGCACTCTGATTTTGAAATTGCTCCAGCACAGCCGGGAGATCGGGACTGTTGACATATATTTCGATTTCAAGAATCTCAAGCCGGATCATTCTGAGGCGTGGAAGAAAACGTTGAGGGAGCTGGTGGTCAAGTCGGCAAAGCGATTTGCATGGGAGAGGAGCTTAGGCCAGTTAAAGAAATTGAACATACGCCGAATTGAGCCTGTCAAAAAGGAAAGCCATTTAGCGAACGTAAAGAATAAATTCCAAATGGGCGTATGGGCGGCGGATAAACTCTGCCAGTATTTCGACGAGATTGAGCCGCTCAAGTGCCCTCGAATTTCCAGCATTGATATGTCCGAATCGGTGCGGAGAACCACACAGCAGTGGGACGGCAAGTCCTTCTACGAGTCATAGAATCATCGTCGCCCAACGTACCAATGCGGAGCGGAGTCCGACAGGCGTCCCATTATGGAGTAAAGGCGTTATACTCTGTGTAAGAGCTGTCCCGCCTTGAAACGCCCAAAAGTCAATTCCGAAACCGCGTCTATCCAAAAACAACTGGCCGACGCCCAGAAGGAAGCACAAAACGCGATGGGCGAATTTCGCAGTTGGGGGAACCCTCAT
>Ga0210396_10007818_pt1 | contig 10161 bp, 8 predicted proteins | sample IncBWH17OmetaG_FD_155466 | JGI IMG/M metagenome (GOLD analysis project Ga0210396, IMG submission 155466) | Forest soil microbial communities from Barre Woods Harvard Forest LTER site, Petersham, Massachusetts, United States - Inc-BW-H-17-O ... | reverse complement strand
AGGGCGACCACACCGGCACTCGCCGCGGATCCGCCGCCACCGGGTCGCCCGGTCCCAGGACACGGTCGACCCAGCCGAGAAACAGCCCGCCGGCATTGCTCGCCCCGCCGATCTGACTCTTTCCGGTCATGTGCGGGATGGTCCACAGGCCCGGCACCTGCCTCGCCTCGGGGATTGTGACCCAGACAATCAAGGTGGTGCCGCACAGCACCAGCACGTCGCCGTCGTCGTCGGCACCGGCCACCATCTGCTCGCACACGGCGTCGATGGCACCGACGGCCAGCACGGCGCCGGTCGCGCGCAGCCGCCCGGCGGTGACACCCGGTGCTTCGACCCGCGGCATCCGGTCGACCGTCACACCGCGCTCCGCGCAGGCGTCGACGTTCCAGCCGTTGCCGTCGAACAGCGGTGACGCGGTGTAGGCGGTGGGAAAGTCGACGACGGCCTCGCCGGCCAGCGCGTAATTGGCCACCGCCGGTGCAGGCCAGTAGCCGGCCGCAGCGGGGGCTTGGGTTGCCGTCCAGCGCAGGAATTCGGCGGCCTCGCCCACCGGGAACGGGCCGGCGCCGCCTGGGCTGTCCGTGCCGGCAGCCCGCCCCCGACTGTCCCCGTACAGCAGCCCCGGCGTGATCGGATGGCCGCCGGAATCGACGGCGGTCAGCGACGGCACCATCGCGGAAACGGCCACCGCCAGCGCATCCGGCCGCGCCAATCGCTCCAGCGCCGCCAGCGGACCCAGCCGCCACGCCTCATCGGCGTTGTGCTCCAACCGGTCCGGGGTAGGCACTCGCAACTCGTGGGGGATTCGTGCCCGCGCGACCACCCGACCCTCTTCGTCGGCGGCCACCGCTTTGACGGCGGTGGTGCCGATGTCGATGCCGATTGTGACCTCTTCGCGTGACACGGGCGTCACCGTACGCCAGCATTGGCAGTCGTGACGCGTGCTTTGGTGACCGCCCCGTTGCGTGGCGAGGGGTTCGAGAAGTTGCGACAGCTGGCGGATGTGGTCTACGACCCGTGGATCGAGCAGATCCCGCTGCGTATTTACACCGCCGAGCAACTGGCTCAACGGATCACCGACGAAACCGCCGATGTCGTTGTCGTGGAGAGCGATTCGATCAGCGGGCCGGTGTTCGAATTGGGATTACGGGCCATCGCCTCCACCCGAGGGGACCCCAACAATGTCGACGTCGCGGGTGCGACCGCGGCCGGGATTCCGGTGCTGCATACCCCCGGCCGCAACGCGGACGCGGTCGCGGAGATGACGCTCGCCCTGCTTTTCGCCGCCACCCGCCAGGTGCTGGGTGCCGACGCCGACGTGCGGGCCGGAGAGGTCTTCCGCGACGGCAGCATCCCGTATCAGCGCTTCCGCGGGTGGGAACTCGCCGGCCAAACAGCAGGGCTGATCGGCCTGGGCGCCGTCGGGCGGGCAGTGCAGTGGCGGATGGCCGGGCTCGGAATGCGGGTCATCGCCTATGACCCGTACAACGACGAGGCTCGGCACGGCCTCGACGAACTGCTCGCCGAGGCCGACATCGTCTCGCTGCACGCGCCCGTCACCGCCGACACCACCGGGCTGATCGGCGCCAGCCAGTTCGCGGCCATGCGCGACGGCGTGGTGTTCCTCAACACCGCCAGGGCACAGCTGCACGACACCGACGCGTTGGTCGAGGCGCTGCGCAGCGGCAAGGTGTCCGCCGCGGGTCTGGATCACTTCGTCGGGGAATGGCTGCCGACCGATCACCCGTTGGTTGCGATGCCCAATGTGGTGCTCACGCCCCACATCGGCGGAGCCACGTGGAACACTGAAGCGCGGCAGGCACAGATGGTGGCCGACGATCTGGAAGCCCTGCTGGCCGGCAAGACGCCCGCCCATATCGTCAACCCGGAGGTGTTAGGACCATGACATCCGTGAGATCCGTGGTCAACCCGGAGGCCGCGGTGTTGGCAGCGGCCAAAGACATGCTGCGCCGCGGGCTGGTCGAGGGAACGGCGGGCAACATCTCGGCCCGGCGAGAGGACGGCAACCTCGTCATCACCCCGTCGTCGGTCGATTACTCCGACATGACGCTCGAGGACTTGGTGGTGGTCGATCCGGACGGCGGCGTGCTGCACGCCGCCGAGGGCCGATCACCATCGACGGAGATGAAGTTGCACCTGGCCTGTTATCAGGCATTCGACGACATCGGCAGCGTCATCCATAGTCATCCGGTGTGGGCCACCATGTTCGCCATCGCACAGCAGCCGATTCCAGCGTGCATTGATGAATTCGCCATCTATTGCGGCGGCGACATCCGCTGCGCCGACTACGCCGCGTCGGCCACACCCGAGGTGGGCAGCAACGCGGTAAAGGCGCTGGAAGGACGGGCCGCCGCCTTGATCGCCAACCACGGCCTGGTGGCGGTGGGTCCGCGGCCCGACAAGGTACTACACGTCACCGCCCTGGTCGAGCGCACCGCTCAAATCGTCTGGGGTGCAAGGGCCCTGGGCGGCCCGGTACCTATCCCTGAAGACGTGAACGCCAACTTTGCCGGCGTCTACACGTATCTGCGCGCCAACCCGATGTAGTTGCGTCAGCAAGCCTTGGCGTCGAGTGTGAATCTGTGGCGTCGAGTGTGCGTGTACGGCGGAATTTCGCCGACTTTCCCGCCCTGATTGCACAGTCAAGGCCGTCAATTCACACGCGATTTCCGCGCGGCTTCTAGCGCTGGTCGAAGGCGACCTTCACTGCGCCGCTTTCGCCCTGGTTGGCGATCGACAGGAAGGCATCCCGCCATTCCTCGAGCCGGAAGGTGTGAGTCAGCATGGGACGCAGATTAATTCGGCCGTCGACAACCAGGTCGAGGTAGTGCGCGATAGCGTGCTTGCGCTGGCCGTCAACCTCCTCGAACCCGAACGCATTGCTGCCGACCCAGCTGATCTCCTTGAAGTACAACGGACTCCACTCCCACCGGCCGGGTGCGTGCACGCCGGCCTTGACCAGCGTCCCCCGCGAGGTCAGGACCCGCACCCCGACTTCGAACGTTTCCGGCTTTCCGACGGTGTCGTAGACGACGTCGACGGCGCCGGGGTGTGCCATCGGCAAACCTTGCAGTGGCTGCCACAGCCGGCCGCCGCCCCAACTCACCAACTCTTCGATCACGGCCAGCCGGGGCTCGTGGGCCAGCACGATCGCGGCGCCGAACCGGTGAGCGAGCTGCGCCTGGGCATCGAACCGGGCCACTACCGCGACCGCCACGTCCGGGTAGAGGGTGCGCAGGATCGCCACCGCGCACAATCCCAGGGAGCCGGCGCCGTAGACCAAAACCCGGCCCGATCTCGGCGGTGGGTGGCGGGTGATGGCGTGCAGCGACACCGAAAACGGATCGGCGAATACGGCTAACTCGTCGGGTACCGATTCGGGCACCGCGAACAGCATGCTGTCGTGGGCCGGCATCAACTCGGCGTAGCCACCGGTCACGTCGGCCGACACCCCGGTGTGGATCCCGGGTTTGATGTCGCCCTCGCAAAAACTCCAGCACAGGCTGTAATCGCCGCGCTGGCAAGCTGGGCAGAGCGGCTCGACGCCCCGCGGCGCGCAGGACAGCCACGGGTTGAGCACGACGCGCTGACCCACCTCGAGGTCCCGAACCTTCGGCCCTATCTGCACCACGTCGGCGACCACCTCGTGGCCCATGACTTGAGGAAACGAGCAGAACGGCGCCATCGCGTTATCGGCGTCACCCTCGCCGAAGTCAAGCAAGATCTGCTTGGAGTCCGAGCCGCAGATACCGGTCAGCCGGGGCCGGGTGATCACCCAATCATCGTGCAGCAGTCGAGGATCCGCCACTTGCTGCAGCGCAACCGGGCTGTGCGTCAATGCGTCGTCGGGCCCATCCGACGACTCGGGCGGTACGCCGAACACCAGCGCACGCATCAGGGTGCCTTGGCGGAAAGGGCAGTGGCCGCGCCGGCGATGTAGGCGTCGAGGTCAGCGTCTTTGGCGTCGACGACCGCCTTCATGTCCGGCAGGTAATGCTCGAAACGGTCGCTGCCCAGCGCCGCGATGATGCCGTCGGCCACCTCGGCGGCCGGCACCTTGGGCCCCTGGTAGAGGGGTTCCTCGCTGCCCGGCTGATCCCAGATCTCGGTGTCGACGGGCCCCGGCTCGATCAGCTTCACACAGACGCCGGTGCCGTGCAGGTCGACGGCCATCGACTCGCTCCAGCCGCAGAGCGCAAACTTGCTGGCGGAGTAGGCAGCCTCGTGGATGATTCCCAGCCGGCCACCCACGCTGGACACGTTGACGATGACGCCGTGCCCGCGGTCCAGCATCCGGGGCAAGATGGCCAACGTCAGCCGCATCGGGGCGAAGAAGTTGACCCGCATGACGCCCTCGACCTCGGCCGGTTCCAGCGCATCGACGGCCCGGCGCTTCGGCATGGCGGCGTTGTTGACCAGGACGTCGATGCCGCCCAGGTCGTCCCATGCCCGCAACCCCAGCTCGCCGACCGTCGCGGTGTCAGCCAGATCGGCCACCCACATCGTCGAGTCGGCCGAGGTGCTGCGGCAATCCGCCAGGATCTCGGCAAGACGTTCCGAACGGCGGGCGATCAGTCCCACCACCGCGCCGTGGCCGGCCAGCCGCCGGGCCAGGGCGGCACCGATGCCCGATGACGCGCCGGTGATGACCACCCGCTTTCCTGCTACCGAGTACGTCATGGCCACAGCGTGGCGCGAATGGCCATTTGTGACATGGGTTTCGGCAATATGCGTGGTTAAGCGGGAGCTAAATCGGAATTAGTGGCGTGGTAAGCTCGTTATATTGGCTAAGTATCAACCTGGCTTCTTGTAGGGGGTAGCGATGGCACGTACCGACGACGACACCTGGGATCTGGCATCGAGCGTCGGGGCGACCGCCACGATGGTCGCGGCGTCCCGCGCGATGGCGAGCAAGACCGAACACCCACTGATCAACGACCCCTTCGCCGAGCCGCTGGTTCGGGCCGTCGGCCTGGACCTGTTCACCAAACTGGCAACCGGCGAGTTGACCCCGGCCGACCTCGAGGACGACAGCGACGGTGCTGCCCCGGGCGTGCAGCGGATGACCGACAACATGGCAGTCCGCACCAAATTCTTCGACGAGTTTTTCATCGACGCGACCCAACGCGGCATCAGGCAGGCGGTAATCCTGGCGTCCGGACTGGATGCTCGCGCCTACCGACTTCCCTGGCCAACGGGCACCACGGTGTACGAAATCGACCAGCCACAAGTCATCGAATTCAAATCCCGCACCCTCGCCGAGTTGGGCGCCCAGCCCACCGCCTTCCGGCGCGCGGTCGCCATCGATCTACGCGACGACTGGCCGGCCGCGCTGCGCGCAGCGGGCTTCGAAACTGATCAGCCCAGCGCGTGGAGCGCCGAAGGCCTACTCGGCTACCTGCCGCCCGAAGCACAAGACCGTCTGCTGGACACCATCACCGCGCTCAGCGCGCCGGGCAGCCGGATCGCGACCGAAAGCGGGCCCACCCGTGAACCCGGACACGAGCAGCGGATCAAAGAACGCATGCGGACCGTGTCCCAACGCTGGCGTAAGCATGGACTCGATCTCGACATGACCGAGCTGGTCTACTTCGGCGACCGCAACGAGGCGGCGGTCTACCTCTCCGAGCACGGGTGGCAGATGGCTGGCAGCAGCATCCGGGAACTGTTCGCGGCCAATGGTTTACCGCCCATCGAGCAGGACGACCTGCCGTTCGCCGACCGTCTCTACGTCAGCGGCACACTGACCGACAAGAAGTAGGAGCCATCAGCATGACACACGCCCACTCCGGAAGATTCGAAGGCGACAGCTGGGACCCGGCATCCAGCGTGGGAGCGACCGCGACGATGGTTGCGGCCTCGCGCGCGATTGCGTCACAGGGGCCCGACCCGCTGCTCGACGATCCGCTGGCGGACCCGCTGGTCCGTGCGGTGGGCTTGATTCCGTTCGTCCGCCTCATCGACGGAGAGGTCAGCGTGGATGACGACCCGGCGCTGACTGGCAGAACGCGAATTGAGCAAATGGCGGTGCGGACAAGGTTTTTCGATGACTTCTTCATCACCGCCACCGAGGCCGGCATTCGACAGGCGGTGATCCTGGCTTCTGGCCTGGACACCAGGGCCTACCGCCTACCGTGGCCGGCCGGGACGGTGGTCTACGAGATCGACCAGCCGCAGGTGATCGAATTCAAGACGAACGCGTTGGCCGATCTCGGCGCCAACCCGACCGCCGAGCGCCGCACGGTCAGCATCGATCTGCGATACGACTGGCCGGCAGCATTGCGGCAGCAGGGTTTCGACGTGAACCAGCCGACAGCGTGGAGCGCCGAAGGGTTGTTGCCCTACTTGCCCTCGGAGGCCCAGGACCGATTGTTCGACAACATCACTGCGCTCAGCGCGCCGGGAAGTCAACTCGCCACCGAGCACACCTCCGACCCGGGCGCCTTCTCCGCGGAAAGCGTGCAGCGCATCAGCGAGCGATGGCAGCGCGCCGGCTTCGACCTCAACGCGGCCGACCTCTTCTATCAAGGCGAGCGCAGTATCGTGATCGACTACCTCACCGGCCACGGCTGGCAGGTGGCCGCCCATCCGGCCCCGGAGCTGTATCAGCGCAATGGATTCAGGTTCCCGGAAGAAGAGGCGATGGCTTTGTTCCGGAGCATGAGCTACGTCGCCGCCACCCTCGGATAGGGTTGCCGTGACGCGCACGGATGACGACAGCTGGGATCTGGCCTCTAGTGTGGGTGCGACCGCGACGATGATCGCCGCCGGCCGGGCGATGGCGACGAACGACCCCCGCGGACTGATCAACGACCCGTTCGCCGAGCCACTGGTCCGCGCCGTCGGGCTGGATTTCTTCGTGAAGATGATCGACGGCACGATTGACTTCTCGGCGATCGAGAACGCATCGCCGGCGCGCAGGGAAGCAATGATCAACGGGATAGCGGTGCGCACCAGATACTTTGACTCCGCCCTGCTGACGGCCATAGACGGGGGTGTGCGTCAGGTGGTGATCCTGGCGTCCGGCCTGGACTCCCGGGCCTATCGGTTGAATTGGCCGGCCGAAACCGTGGTCTATGAGGTCGATCAGCCGAAGGTGATCGAGTTCAAGACGACCACGCTGGCCGGTATCGGCGCTCAGCCCTCCGCCGAGCGCCGTACCGTCGGCATCGACCTACGCTACGACTGGCCGACAGCGCTGCGTGCCGCCGGCCTGGACACCGAAGCACCGACGGCGTGGCTGGCCGAGGGTCTGCTGATCTACCTGCCGCCCGAAGCCCAGGACCGGTTGTTCGACAACATCACCGCGATAAGCGCGCCGGGCAGCACCGTAGCCACCGAATACGTTCCCGGTCTTAAGGATTTGGACCCGGAACGGGTCCGGGAGCGGACTGCGCCGTTTCGCGAGCACATCGACATCGATATGCCGTCTCTGGTGTATACCGGGGAGCGCACCCATGTCGTCGAATACCTGCGCGCCAAGGGATGGGATGCCGTCGGCACCCCTCGCGCGGAGTTGTACGACCGCGACGGACTCGAACTTCCCAGCCCAGAGGATGACGAACCGCTCGGCGAGATCATCTACGTCAGCGGCACACTCGCGGGTTAGAAACGGGACTCCCCCAGCCACAGCACGCTGGCACCGCTCAACGTCCGCTCGGCCTGTTCCACGATTCCGGCCACCGACTGAGCGATCAACGCGCCCAATGCATCCGGTAACGATGCGGCGGTCGGTAGTGAAGACGGGCGTGGCCGCAGGAAGTCCCACAGCGACGAGCCCGGATAGCCCACAATGCGGACTTTGGCGTCTTCGTCCAAGCCTGCCAACACCTTCGCGCGGCGCACCGCAGTTCGCAGGCCGCCGAGTTCGTCGACCAAGCCGTGCTCGAGGGCATCGGCACCGGTCCAGACGCGTCCCCGGGCAACCGCCTCCACCGCCTCGGCAGTCAGGTTGCGGCCCTCGGCGACCCGCTGCACGAAGTCGGTGTAGAACAGGTCCGCTTCGGCCTCGACCTGGGCGTGCTGCGCGGGAGTGAACGGTGCGTTGATCGACCAGGCGTCGGCATTGGCGTTGGTGCGCACCGCATCCGACCCGACGCCCAGTCGGCCCTTCAGGTCCCGGGCGACCAGCTTCCCGGTCACCACGCCGATCGAACCGGTGATCGTGCCGGGGTTGGCCACTATCGCGTCTGCGCCCATCGAAACGTAGTAGCCGCCGGAGGCGGCGACCGCGCCCATCGAAGCCACCACCGGCTTACCGCGATCGCGCGCCTTCTTCACCTCCCGCCAGATGGTTTCCGACGCGGTGACCGAACCGCCCGGGGAGTCGACGCGCAGCACGATCGCGGAGACCGAGTCGTCGGCGGCTGCCTCCCGCAGCCCCGCCGCGATCGTATCGCCGCCGGCGCTGGAGCTGCCGAACGGCAATACTCCCCGCCCGCCACGGCCGCTGACGATCGGACCGGCAACGGCGACGACGGCGATTGTCGACTTCGGTTTGCGGCCCGGCACCGATGGCAGCGCGGATCCGCCCGGCCCGGTCGCGCGGGCGTAGCGGCTCAGGTATAGCCGCGGCGGCGCGTTGTCGCCGTCGGCGTCGCCGGTTTCAGGCGAAATCTCCCCGACGCCAACAAGTTCTGCGATCCGCGCATATGCCTCGTCGCGGAAGCCGATGTGGTCGATGAGCCCGGCGGTCACGGCGTCCTCGCGCAGCAGCGGCGCGCGATCGGCCAGCGCATCGAGCGAGTCGTGGCCGATCTTGCGCGAGTCGGCGACCGCCTGCCATACCTGGGCGCGCAAGCTCTCCAGCAGGCGGGTGTCGGCTTCTCGGTGGGCTTCGGTGTACCGGTCTTCGGTGAAAAGGTTTGCCGCCGACTTGTATTCACCCCGCGCGATGAACTGCGCTTCGATGCCGGCCTTGTCCAGCGCGTCGCGTAAGAACAGGGCATTGGTGGCGAAACCGATCAACCCGACGGTTCCCGACGGCTGCATCCACACTTCGCCGAACGCCGATGCCAGGTAGTAGGACAGCGTTCCCGGATACGTCTCGGCCCACGCCAGCGACGGCTTGACCGCGGTGAACGCGGCGACGGCTTCTCGTAGCTCCTGGACCGGCCCCGTCGCGGCCGCGGGAAGCTGCACACGCGCGATCAGGCCGGCAACCCGCGGATCGTCGGCGGCTCGGTGCAGCGCGGACACGGCTTCGCGCAGCAGCAATGGGCGGCCGCCGCCGCTGACGATCGCCAGCGGGTCCAGGCCGCCGGCTTCCGGCGGCGCGGCGCGCAGGTCGAGCTCGAGCACGCAGCCTTTGGGCACGCCGTGGTGGCGGGCGGTGTCGACCCGGCGAGCCAACGCGCGTACCTCGTCGACACCCGGCGGGTCGGGCAGGAAGGCAAACATGTGTTGAGCCTACCGATGAGCGGCGGCGCCCCGCGGCGACGGCGTGCGGACCGTACGGTGGTGGGGTGCGATTCTCCATCTCCATCCACCAACTTGACCCCGCCGGAGTCGACGCGGCCGGCCTACGCGACTACCTGACTCGGGCCGAGGAGCTCGGTTTCGAGGGCGGCTGGGTGCTCGAACAGGTCGTCGGGGAAGCGCCGCTGCTGGCGCCGCTGGAACTGCTGGCGTACGCCGCGGCCTGCACCGAGCGGCTGCGGTTAGGCGTGGCCGTGCTGGTCTCGTCGTTGCATGATCCGCTGCAGCTGGCCTCGTCGGTGACCGCGGTCGATCGGCTCAGCCACGGCAGACTCGACGTCGGGGTGGCACCCGGCGGCGGCTTCCGCCAGTTCGCCGCGTTCGGGGTGGACAAAGCCACCTACATCAGCAGCTTCACCGAGGGACTGGAGTTGATGAAGGCGGCGTGGTCTGACGAGCCGCGGGTGACGTTTCACGGCCGATTCCGCCAAGTTGACGACCTGCCGATCCAGCCGAAACCCGTGCAGCGGCCGCATCCGCCGATCTGGTTCGGCGGTCAGGCCGCCAAGGCGCTGGCCCGCGCGGCGCGCCACGGCGACGCGTTCCTGGGTGCCGGTTCGTCGAGCACCGCGAGGTTCGGCGAGGCCGTGCAAACGGTGCGTCACGAGCTGGTCGAACAGGGCAAAGATCCCGCGCACTACCGGATCGGCAAGCGCGTTTATC
>Ga0210396_10007816_pt1 | contig 10163 bp, 6 predicted proteins | sample IncBWH17OmetaG_FD_155466 | JGI IMG/M metagenome (GOLD analysis project Ga0210396, IMG submission 155466) | Forest soil microbial communities from Barre Woods Harvard Forest LTER site, Petersham, Massachusetts, United States - Inc-BW-H-17-O ... | reverse complement strand
AGGCTCATTCGACCCGGTCACCAACGGCCATGTCGACGTGATCACCCGGGCCGCGAACCTGCACGACGAGGTGGTCGTGGCGGTGCTCCTCAATCCGAACAAGACGCCGCTGTTCTCGGCCGAAGAACGGGTCGAGATGCTGCGCGACGCGTGCGCGAAGCTCGACAACGTCCGCGTCGAGCGGTTCGAGGGGCTGATTGTCGACTTCTGCAAGGCCAACGACATCTCGGCGATGGTCAAGGGCCTGCGGGCCGTCACGGACTTCGACTACGAGATGCAGATGGCGCAGATGAACTACAACCAGGCCGGCGTGGAAACGCTGTTCGTGATCACCAACCCGCTGTATGCGTTCCTTTCGTCCAGCTTGGTCAAGGATTTTGCCAAGTTCGGGGGAGATGTCAGCGGATTGGTGCCCGAGGTCGTGCTTGACCGGCTCAACCAGCGACTCCGCGAAGCCTGACCGTCCCGCAGAGTTGGGAAGCTGCTTGCCAGCCGGTAAGCTAGATCGCTGATACCCCGCCGATACCGCTGCTAGCCATGCCGTCCAGCCACTGGTTTTACAACTGACACTGATTACGACCATGCCACCTTCGCGAGCCAAGCACCCCGGCCGGCTGGATTACCGCAATCCGCTGGTCTTCGATACCAGGGATCTTGGGCCTGGAACTGCGCGTACGCTGAGCCGTACCTGTCCGGCCCCTGAGCACCTGGGTGTCGGCATGGTCAGGATCCCGGCTGGTGCCGACCTGGAGCTGGAAGTGCAGCTTGAGGGCGTCGCCGAGGGCGTCCTCGTGACCGCGACCGTAGACGCACCGCTGGTCGGCGAGTGTGCCCGGTGCCTGGAGTCGTTCACGTCGGAGACGACGGTGCGCTTCCAGGAGCTGTTCACCCTGGCGGGGGAGGACTCGCAGGCTGGCGAGCCCGGTGACGAGGAGGACAGCTATCGGCTGGACGCCGGCGGGCTGCTTGACCTGGAGCCCGCGCTCCGCGACGCCGTCGTCCTGGAGCTGCCGCTCTCGCCGCTGTGCGAGGAGGGCTGCAGCGGGCTCTGCCCCGAGTGCGGCGTCCGGCTAGCCGACGCCGAGCCGGGCCACGCGCATGAGGAGCGCGGCGCGATGTGGGCCGCGCTGAAGGATTACCGGGTGGGTGAGCCGGAAGGCGGCTCAGCCGGAGATGATGCAGTACCGGACGGGAAAGCCGGGCCGGAGACGACGAACCGGACGGGCTTGCCGCCGGGACAGGCTAAGGAGCACTGAGGTGGCAGTACCCAAGCGAAAGACGTCGCGCGCCAACACCAGGTCGCGGCGCGCGCAGTGGAAGACGACCGCGCCGGCGCTGGTCGCGTGCCCGAACTGCCGGGAGCCGAAGCTCCCGCACCGGGCCTGCCCGACCTGCGGTACCTACAACCGGCGTCAGGTCATCACGCCTTCCTGACCCCGGGCACTGGCCTCAGAGGGGGGATGCACGCGCCGGGATCGCCGTCGCGGGATAGGAGCTGACAGGTGACTGATTCAGCTGCCGACAGGCCGGGGGCGCAGGCGGCCGACGGACTGCTATCCGCCCTGCAGATGCCGGTCGCCATGGAGCTGCTTGAGCGCGCCCTGATGCACCGCTCGTTCGCCTACGAGAACGGCGGGCTGCCGACGAACGAGCGGCTGGAGTTCCTCGGCGATTCGGTGCTCGGGCTGATCGTGACCGACACCCTCTTCCGGCAGTATCCCGATCTGCCCGAAGGCCAGCTGGCCAAGCTGAGGGCGGCCGTGGTGAACATGCGCGCCCTCGCGGGCGTGGCTCGCGGCCTGGACCTCGGCTCCTACGTCCGGCTCGGCAAGGGCGAAGAGGGCACCGGCGGCCGGGACAAGTCCTCGATCCTCGCCGACACGCTTGAGGCGGTGATCGGCGCGGTCTACCTGGACCAGGGGCTCGCGGCCGCAGACGACCTCGTGCACCGGCTGTTCGACCCCGTCATCGCGCGCTCGGCCCGGCTTGGCGCCGGGCTGGACTGGAAGACGTCGCTGCAGGAGCTGACCGCGGCCGAGATCCTCGGCGCCCCCGAGTACCACGTCGAGGAGAGCGGCCCGGACCACCAGAAGTCCTTCCGCGCGTACGTGCGCATCGGATCGCGTACTTACGGCGAGGGCGAGGGCAGGTCGAAGAAGGAAGCCGAGCAGCAGGCAGCCGAGGCGGCGTGGAACGCCATCAGCGAGGGGCTCGCGGCCCGGAACGATACTCCGGCTCAGGACTAAGTGCCCGAGCTGCCCGAGGTCGAGACCGTCCGCCAGGGGCTCGATGAGCACGTCGTCGGCAGGCGGATCGAGTCCGTCGAGGTGCTGCACCCGCGCGCGGTGCGCCGGCACGAGGCCGGGCCGGCCGACTTCGCGGCGCGACTGCGGGGCCGGCGCGTCGACGGCACCCGGCGGCGCGGCAAGTACCTGTGGCTGCCGGTGGGCGAGGACGCGCTGCTGGCCCACCTCGGGATGAGCGGCCAGTTCCTGCTGCGGCCGCCCGATGAGCCGCTCTCGTCGCACGTACGGGTCCGGCTGACCTTTGACGACGGCGGCCCCGACCTCCGCTTCACCGACCAGCGGACGTTCGGCCACCTGCTGGTGGCGGCGGACGGCGCCGAGCTGCCCGCGGTCATCGCCCACATCGCGCCGGATCCGCTGGAGGCTGCGTTCGACGCGTCCTGGTTCGCCGGCAGACTGCGCTCGCGGCGGACCGGGGTCAAGCGGGCGCTGCTTGACCAGTCGCTGATCAGCGGCGTCGGCAACATCTACGCCGACGAGGCGCTGTGGCGGACGAGGCTGCACTTCGCCAGGGCGACCGAGCGGCTGCGGCCGGCTGAGGTCGCCGGCCTGATCGCCGCCGTCAGGGACATCTTCGCCGAGGCACTGAACGTCGGCGGCACGTCCTTTGACAGCCTGTACGTCAACGTGAACGGCGAGAGCGGCTACTTCGACCGGTCACTGAACGTCTACGGCCGGGAGGGCGAGCCGTGCCCGCGCTGCGGTACGCCGGTCCGCCGGGACCCGTTCATGAACCGCTCGTCCTACACCTGCCCGGTCTGCCAGCGCCGGCCGCGGAACGGCCGCTGGTGACCATCGGGACCGAGGCGGATCGTGTCCGCCTGACTGCCTGGGCCGAGGGTCGCGTCCAGGGCGTCGGCTTCCGCTGGTGGGTCCGCAGCCGCGCGCTTGAGCTAGGACTGGTGGGCTATGCGGAGAATCTCCCGGATGGGCGGGTGAAAGTGCTGGCGGAAGGGCTCCGGGCCGACTGCGAACGACTCCTCGCGCTGCTGCAGGGCAGCGGCACACCGGGCCGGGTCCGGCGCGTCACCTCACGGTGGGCCGCAGCTGTCGGCGGGCTGTCCGGCTTTTTCGAGCGCTGACAACGCCCGAGATATGGTTGCGGAGGGTGATGAGCGGGCAACTGTGGGCACATTATGTGCAGGCAGGAGCGGCTTTCGCGACCACCGTATCGGTATGGCAAAGGACCGGCACGAGTCCGGTTATGAGAGGTAATCTCTATTTGATCCCGGTGCTGGTCCGGACGTTGTGTCAGGGCTGTGACCTGCACGATCGTCAAACTTGACCGAATACCCTTGACGGTGGGACCATAGAGGTGTTACCAGCGCACAGGCCTAATCCGGCACCTGCGCGCACGCCCACTCTGGTCACTCAGTGTGGAGGACCCTACACAATGGCAAAGGCTCTATACGGCCACGTTGGCGGGCTGGATCCCCGCTTGGTCTCAGAGATGCGCCGCCTGCAGCAGCGAGTACGCGACTTGGAGGCAGAACTTGCCCGCCTCCAGGATGAGAACGATGTGCTCATTGCGACGGTTGGCCAGGACCTGCTGAATCCAGTTCGCGAACCTGCGCTCACCTAACGAGCGTAAGCGGCCAGCAAATCCCACGGCGAGGGACGCCTCTGGCGTCCCTCTTCGGCGTTCCGGGGCCTCCCATCACATGCGAAAATGGGGGTAGTTCACCGCGGCCCGAATCTCGGCAGGCAGATCCGGCATGCGCTCGAATGCGCGAGGTCACGGAAAGGTCGTTGTAGGGTGCGGAGAACGGACGGCCCGGCGCCGTGGCAAGCACTGTTGTGCCGGCAGCCTGCCGGGCCAGTTGGGGAGGAATTCGGCGGGTGTACCTGAAGACCTTGACCCTGCGCGGCTTCAAGTCGTTCGCCTCCGCCACCTCGCTGAAGTTCGAGCCGGGCATCACCTGCATCGTCGGGCCGAACGGGTCGGGCAAGTCGAACGTTGTCGACGCGTTCTCCTGGGTCATGGGCGAGCAGGGCGTCAAGCCGCTGCGCGGCGGCAAGATGGAAGACGTGGTCTTCGCCGGCACGGCCGGCCGCCCGGCGCTCGGCCGGGCCGAGGTAACGCTCACGATCGACAACAGCGACGGTGCGCTGCCGATCGACTATTCCGAGGTGACGATCTCCCGGCTGCTGTTCCGGTCCGGGCAGAGCGAGTACGCCATCAACGGCGACCAGTGCCGGCTGCTGGACATCGCCGACCTGCTGTCCGACACGGGCCTGGGCCGCGAGATGCACGTGATCGTCGGCCAGGGCCAGATCGACGAGGTGCTGAACGCAGGCCCGGACACCAGGCGCGCGCTGATCGAGGAAGCGGCGGGCGTGCTCAAGCACCGCCGCCGCAAGGAGAAGGCGGTACGCAAGCTCGACTCGATGCAGGCCAACCTGACCCGCCTCGTCGACCTCACCGGCGAGCTCGGCCGTCGGCTGAAGCCGCTCGGCCGCCAGGCGGAGATCGCCCGCAAGGCCGCGGTCATCCAGGCCGACCTGCGCGACGCGCGCCTGCGGCTCCTCGCCGACGACTACGCATCGCTCGCCGCCGAGCTCATCCGGGATCAGGCCGACGAGGCCGCGACGGTGCAGGCCAGGGCCGTGCTGGAGGCGACGCTGACGCAGGCGCGCGAGCTTGAGAACAGGCTCGAGCTGGCCGAGCAGCAGCATGCGCCGCGCCTGGCGGCCGCGCAGGAGGCGTTCTTCGCGCTGGCCGGGCAGTCCGAGCGACTGCGCGGGGTGCTGAGCCTCGCCAACGAGCGGCAGCGGCACCTTTCGGCCCCGGAACCGCAGCGCGCCGGGCGCGATCCCGAAGAGCTGGAGCAGGAAGCCGCCGAGCTGCGGGCGCAGGAAGCGGAGCTTTCGCAGCGCCTGGCCGCGGCGCGGGCGCAGCTGGGCGACGCCGTCGCCAGCCGGACCAGGGCCGAGGCGGCGCTGGCCGAGAACGAGCGGCGCCTGGCGGCCGACGCCAAGGCCGCCGCTCAGCGGGCCGAGCAGCTGGCCCGGCTGCGCAGCCATGTGGAATCGGCGATCAGCCGCGCCAACGCGGCCGGGGAGGAAGCCGGGCGGCTCGGCGAAGCCCTGGCGCAAGCTCGGGCCAGGGCGGAGCAGGCCCAGGTGGAGTACGCCGCGCTGCAGGACCTGGTGTCCGGGAGCGAGGAGGGCCGGGCCGACCTGGCCGCCGCGCACGAGCGGGCCGCCGTGGCACTGACCGCGGCCAGCGCCGCCGTGACTGAACTTCGAGCCACCGAGCACGGGGCCAGCGACGAGCGCGCCGGGCTGCGGGCCCGGGCCGCGGCCCTCGCCGAGGCGGTCAGCCGCGGCGCCGACGCGTCGAGTGTGCTGCTGGCCGAGAACGGCACGTTCAGCGGAGTGCTCGGTTCGCTCGCCGAGCTTCTGACCGTGCCCGAGGGTGCGCAGGAGGCGGTCGCGGCAGCGCTCGGGGCCGCCTCGGGCGCGGTCGCCGTCGCCGACCTGGAGTCCGCGGTCGCCATCCTGGCCGCGCTGAAGTCGTCGGATGGCGGCCGCGCGGGCCTGGTCGTCGGCGAGCCGGCCCGCCCCGCCGCCCCGCCGCAGGCCCAGCGCCGGGCCGACCTCAGCAAGCTGGCGGCCGCGACCGGAGCCCATCCCGTTACCTTTGCTATTGATCTTGTGACCGCCCCGTCGGCGCTGGCCGGCGCCATCGAGGAACTGCTGGGCGACATCGTGGTGTGCGCGGATCTTGACGCCGGGCTGCGCCTGCTGCGCGCTGATGCCGGGCTCAGGATCGTCACCCGCGACGGCGACGTGCTCGGCGCGCACTGGGCTCAGGGCGGCTCGGCGGCGGAGGAGAGCCTCATCAGCCTCCAGGCGGCCGCGACCGAGGCGGCGAGCCAGGTCACCGAGGCCGAGGCGCGCTGCCAGCGGGCCGAGCGGCGGCTGGCGACCGCGATCGAGGACGAGGAGCAGGCGCGGCAGGCCCTGAACGCGGCGTTCGCGGCGCTGCATGAAGCCGACGCCGCCGCGGCCGAGACCTCAGGGAAGCTGGGCTCGCTCGCCGGCCGGGCGCGCGCCGCCAGGGACGAGACCGGCCGGCTGTCGGCGGCGATCGCCGCGGCCGAGCGCTCCCGCCAGCAGAGCCTGGCGCAGGTGGCCGAGGCGAAGGCGAAGCTCGCCGAGCAGGAGGCAGCGGAGGCGGCGCTCGGGGGTACCGGGGGGTCGGCCGCCGAGGATGCGCGGGATGGCACGGATACCGTCCCCGCGGGCAGGCAGGAGCTGGCCGAGACGGCGGTCGCGGCCCGCAGCGCCGAGATGGAGGCCCGGCTCGAGGTCCGCACGGTCGAGGAACGGCTGCGGGCGATCTCGGGGCGCGCCGACTCGCTCGTGAAGGCTGCGGCGGCCGAACGCCAGGCGGCCGTCCGGGCCCTCGCCCGGGCGGAGCGGCGGGCCGAGGGCGCCGCGGTGGCCAGGGCAGTCGCCGAGGGCGCCCGGATCACGCTCGCCCGTATCGAGACTTCAAGCGCCGCCGCGGACGCCGACCGGCAGGCCGAGGAGGAGGCGCACCGCGGCCGCGACGGCGAGCTCAAGGGCGTGCGGGCGCAGATCCGCGAGACGTCCGAGGAACTCGACAAGGTCGTCGACTCCGCGCACGGCGCCGAGATGGCCAAGGCCGCCAGGCAGATGCACCTGGAGCAGATCGCCGGCCGCGCCCTCGAGGAGTTCGCGATCGAGGCCGAGGCGCTGGTCGCCGAGTACGGTCCCGAGGTCCTGGTGCCAGGGCCAGGCGAGGACGGTGCCGGCGTGCCGTATGACCGGGACGAGCAGGAGCACCGCGCGCAGGCGGCGCAGCGCAAGCTCGATCAGCTCGGCAAGGTGAACCCGCTGGCGCTGGAGGAGTTCGCCGCCCTGGAGGAACGGCACGCGTTCCTCGTCGCGCAGCTCGAGGACCTCAAGAAGACCCGCAGGGACCTGCTGACCGTCATCAAGGAAGTCGATGAACGGGTGCAGCAGGTGTTCAGCGCGGCGTATGACGATGTCGCCCGGGAGTTCGAGGACATCATCGGCCGGCTGTTCCCCGGCGGCGAGGGCCGGCTGCTGCTCACCGAGCCCGACGACATGCTCACGACCGGCATCGAGGTGGAGGCCCGGCCGCCGGGCAAGCGCGTCAAGCGGCTGTCGCTGCTGTCGGGCGGCGAGCGGGCGCTGACGGCCATCGCATTCCTCGTGGCGATCTTCAAGGCTCGCCCGTCGCCGTTCTACGTGCTCGATGAGGTCGAGGCGGCGCTCGACGACACCAACCTGCAGCGGCTGCTGGAGATCCTCGCCGAACTGCGCGACGTGTCGCAGCTGATCATCGTGACGCACCAGAAGCGAACGATGGAGGTCGCCGACACGCTGTACGGCATCAGCATGCGGGGGGACGGCGTTTCGACCGTGATCAGCCAGCGCCTGCGGGAGCGCGAGACCGTCTGACCGCTAGCGCGCGACCACGTTCACGATTTTTCCGGGAACGACGATCATCCGGTGGACGGTCATTCCCCGGATATGCCGGTCGAGCCCGGGGTTATCGGCGACCATCTGCTCGATGAGCTCAGGTGAGGCATCCGCCGGGACCTCGATGGTGAAGCGTGCCCTGCCGTTGATCTGCACGGGCAGGGTGACGACGGGCGCGGCCGCAAGGGCCGGGTCGGCTTCCGGGAAGGCCGCGTAGGCGACCGATCCGGCGTGGCCAAGCCTGCTCCAGAGCTCCTCCGCGATGTGCGGTGCGAGCGGCGCCACCATCAGCACCAGCGGCTCGGCCAGGGCGGCGGGCAGCGTGCCGGCCGGCCCCGCGACCTTCGCTGCGTGCGTTGTGAGCTCCATGAGCCGGGCAATCGCGGTGTTGAAGCGAAGCCCCTCGAAGTCCTTGCGCACGACCATGATCGTGTGATGCAGCAGACGCAGGGTTTCCGCGTCCAGATCCTGGTCGCCGACCCTGAGCGCGCCGGTCTGCTCATCCACCAGCGAGCGCCACAGGCGCTGGAGGAACCGGTGCACGCCGACGATGTCGTTCGTCCGCCAGGGCCGGTCAGCATCGAGCGGGCCCATCGCCATCTCGTACAGCCGCAGCGTGTCGGCGCCGTAGGCGGTGTAGATGTCGTCGGGGCTGACGCCGTTCTTCAGGCTCTTGCCCATCTTCCCTGACCGGCGCGTGACCGGGCGGCCCTGATAGGTGGCGCTGCCGGAGCCAGCAGCGCCGTCCGCGGCCTGGACCACCTCGTCCGCGGGCACGTACATGCCGCGCTCGTCGGTGAACGCGTCCGCCAGAATGTAGCCCTGGTTGTACAGCCGCCGGAACGGCTCCGGCGTGGACACGTGGCCCAGGTCGTAGAGCACCTTGTGCCAGAACCGCGCGTAGAGCAGATGCAGCACCGCGTGCTCGACGCCGCCCACGTACAGGTCGACGCCGCCCTCGCCGGGCGGCGCGCCCGCTGCCGTCATCCAGTAGCGCTCGATCTCCGGGTCGACCGGCGCCTCGTCGTTGTCCGGGTCCAGGTAGCGCAGGTAGTACCAGCAGGATCCGGCCCACTGCGGCATGGTGTTCAGCTCGCGCCGGTAGCGGCGCGGTCCGTCGCCGAGGTCAAGCTCGACCTCGCTCCAGTCAGCGGCGCGGGCCAGCGGCGGTACCGGGTCGGCGAACTCGTCCGCCAGCGGCTGCGGCCGGAAGTCGGTCATCTCCGGCAGCCGGACCGGCAGGGCGTCCGCGGGCAGCGCGATCGGGCGGCCATCGTCGTCGTACACGATCGGAATCGGCTCGCCCCAGTACCGCTGTCGCGAGAACAGCCAGTCCCGCAGCCGGTAGGAGCGAACGCGCCGGCCGTGCCCGGTGCGCGTGAGCCACTGGATGGCCGCCTGGATCCCGGCGCCGGAGTCCGATCCGCCGATGCCCATGCTGGCCGAGTTCACGTAGGTGCCGTCGCCGGTGTAGGCCTCCGGCCACTCGTCGGCCGGGGCGCCGCCGGCCAGGGCGCGCTCGGCCAGCCACGGCGCCGGTGGCTGGACTACCGCCTGCACCGGCAGGCCGAATTCGCGGGCGAAGTCCAGGTCGCGCTGGTCATGCGCGGGAACCGCCATGATCGCCCCGCTCCCGTAGCCCATCAGCACGTAGTCGGCGACGAAGACCGGGATCTTCCCGCCCGAAGCGGGGTTCACGACGTAGGAGCCGGTGAACACCCCGCTCTTTTGGGTGCCGCCGCGCTGCTGACGGCCGGCGGCCGCCTGGTAGGCGGCCACCGCCGCGCGGGGCGTCCAGTCCGGTTCGCTGCCGCGACCCTCCGGATAGCGCCACGCGGCGGGCGTCCCGTCTGGCCACTCGCTGGCGACCAGGCGGTCGAGGCGCGGGTGCTCGGGGGACAGCACGACGAACGTCGCGCCGGGCAGCGTGTCCGGCCGGGTGGTGAACACGCGCACCGGGCCGGCAGCGTCGTTGTGAGCAGTGTTCTCCACGGCAGTTTTATCTAGGACAAGGGGCAGGTCGATGTCGGCACCGTCGCTCGCGCCGATCCAGTTCCGCTGCATGATCTTGATCGACTCGGGCCAGTCCACGAGGTCAAGGTCGCTGATCAGGCGGTCGGCGAACGCCGTGATGCGCAGCATCCACTGGCGCAGCGGCCGCCGGAAGACCGGGTAGTTGCCGACGTCGCTGCGGCCATCGGCGGTGACCTCCTCGTTGGCCAGCACGGTGCCGAGGCCCGGGCACCAGTTCACCGGCTCGGTCGCGAGGTAGGCCAGCCGGTAGGAGTCGATCAGGTCCTGGCGCTGGGTCGCGGACCGGTCCGCCCACGTCCGGCCGTCGCCGGGCTGCCGCTGGCCTGTCTCGAACTCGGCGATGAG
>Ga0210396_10007815_pt1 | contig 10164 bp, 11 predicted proteins | sample IncBWH17OmetaG_FD_155466 | JGI IMG/M metagenome (GOLD analysis project Ga0210396, IMG submission 155466) | Forest soil microbial communities from Barre Woods Harvard Forest LTER site, Petersham, Massachusetts, United States - Inc-BW-H-17-O ... | reverse complement strand
CGCACAGATCCGCGTATGCGCAGAAGAGAAGGTGCCGATCGTCTCCTTCCATTGGGGTCATCCGTCGTCGAAACACTTGAAGCTCCTGCTCGATGCCGGGGTATCGGTGTGGGAGCAGGTGGGCAATGTGGAAGCTGCGAAGGAGGCCGTCGGCGACGGTATTGAGGTGATCGTCGCGCAAGGCTGGGAAGCCGGTGGCCACAATTACGGTGGTCTCCCGACCATGGTGTTGGTGCTGGAAATTCTCGATGCTGTGTCACCCGCACTGGTGCTGGCCGCCGGCGGCATTGTGGATGGACGGGGCGTTGCGGCAGCGCTCGCACTCGGTGCCGACGGCGTGTGGGTCGGGACGCGGCTCGTTGCCACACCGGAAGCGGCGGTCCACGCCGAACACAAGCGGCGTCTCGTGGAGGGCGAGGGCAAACAGACCGTGCGTTCGTCAATCTTTGGCCCCGAATGGCCACATTTCAATCCAATGCGGGTCCTGCGGAACCGCGTGGTCGATGAATGGTCCGATCGTCTCGCAGAGGTCCCGATGGTCCGCGACAATCTCCCGGTGATCGGGCGGACGATATTTCTCGGCCAGCAGATCGCACTGCGCAAGTTCAACGTAATCCTGGCGACGGACGAGACCGAAGGCGATTGGGAAGAGATGCCCTGGCTCGCAGGACAAGGGGTCGGGCTTATCCATGACATCCGACCGGCCAAGGATGTCGTCGAGACCATGATGGCGGATGCGATAGCCATATTGAAGCGGCTCTCAGTCTCGCCTTGATGGCGTGATACGGTCGGCAGGTGCCCTCAAATGTCGCCTCGGCCCGGTCCCGTGTTGGCCAGAACAGTACCCTGCGCTGCTCGCTCACCACTGGCGGTTCGAGTACCCGGCGCTCAAGCGCGCCCTGCGCGGGCACCAACGAGGTGCAGCTCGACCTGTTTGGGGACCACAAGCGCAACGTCGCGCTCTACCCGGCCTTTCAGGGTTATTTCCTCGCCCACGAGCCGCCCTTCCTGGCAGCGTGGTGGAAGAACGATCCGTTCTTTCTGCCGGCCGGCTGCTGAGGCGTTCACGCGCGATATCCCCGACGCCATCGTCCACTTCTTCGACACCGGGCACTTCGCTTTAGAAACGCTCGCCAACCGGATCGCCCCGGCGATCCGAAACTTCCTAGTCCGCTGAGGGAGCTAATGATATGACCGCCCGTCCCCTGATCGTCTTTGATGTCAATGAAACGCTGCTCGATCTGCAAACTATGGAACCGATCTTCGAGCGTATCTTCGGCGAACGACAATCCATGCGTCTCTGGTTCGCCAACTTCATCATGTATTCGGCGGCCCTGACTGTTGCCGGCTGCTACGTGCCGTTCACGGGTATCGGCGCGGCCGTGATGAAGATGCTGGCGGATACGCGAGGTATCAAAATCGACGACACCGATAATAAAGAACTCACTGAGAAGTTTTCGGCAATGCCGCCGCACCCAGAGGTGCCGGCAGCGCTGCGCAAGCTGCCCGACGCGGGTTTTCGGCTGTTCACCCTCACCGACAATCTGCTTGAGGTGCAAACCTGTCAGCTCGAACACGCGGGCATCGTCGATCTTTTCGAGCGCCGGTTCAGCGCCGATGGCGTAAAGCATCACAAGCCGTCGCGTCAGGCTTACGCCTATGTCGAGCGGGAGCTCGGGGCCGAGCCCTCGCAATTCTGCCTGATCGCCTGCCATACATGGGACACGCTCGGTGCTGTGGCGGCCGGCTGGCAAGCCGCGCTGATCAAGCGAATCGGCAACGATGTATTGGGTGTTGGCCCTCAGCCTCAGATCGTCGGCAACGACCGCAACGATGTCGCCGATCAGCTCATTGGGCGCACATAGTGCAGGCGGGGCGGTGCACCGCCGTCGTCAAGCGCCGCTGGGTCGGCCGCTCCCTCCCAAATATCGCCTGCATCCCTAGCAAGAACGAGATTTGGGGGGCCACCTTGCGCACCACGCCGCCGATTTCGGCGGTGACCAGCCGGTTACCACCGATATGGCGCGCGTACGGCAACGCAAACTCGAGATGGTCGAGCGCGAAATTGCGTTCCATCTCGAGAAGTACAAATCGACCGGCGCCGAGTTGATCATGGGGAACGGGCGCGCTTCATCGCGCCAAAAACGCAAAGGAGAAAGCGCCATGACTGATGAAGTCTCGAGCTCGGTAGAGCGCCGCAAGCTGCTTTCGGGGCTTGGTACGGGCGCCCTTGGCGGCAGGGCAGCAAGTCCTATCCGGAGCACAGCGCTTGCAGATGATCAACGAACTAGGATGGACGCTCTGGTGCCGTCTGTCTGCGTGTTCGATGTCAATGAGACGCTCCTCGATATCGAATTCATAGCGCCACTGTTTCAACGACTATTCGGTGATCGGAAAGCTCTGCGCGAATGGTTTGGACAGCTCATCCTTTACTCGGAGGCGATAACCTTGTCCGGCCCCTACACGACGTTCTTCACGTTGGGACAGGGGGTATTGAAGATGTTGGGCTCGATCCACGGCGTCTCGATTACCGAGACGGACGTTGACGAGCTGAGAACACGGATGCTGACAATGCCGGCGCATGCCGATGTGCCGGCAGGGTTGAAGCAATTGAAGGGCGCCGGGTTCCGTTTGGTGACATGCACTAATTCGCCCCCCGATCCGCAAACCAGCCCGCTAAAGCACGCGGGCATCGATGGGTGGTTTGAAAGGTCGTTCAGCGTCGATCGCGTTCGTCGCTTCAAACCTGCCCCGCAGGTGTACCACATGGTGGCCGAAGAATTGAATGTAGTCCCGGCCGAAATTTGCATGGTGGCGGCCCACGTGTGGGACACGATTGGTGCACAAAGCATTGGCTGTGCAGGAGCGCTCATCGCCAGACCCGGGAATGCTCCTCTGCCGGTCCATGGGTTACCCCAGCCGCAGGTTGTCGCACCGGATCTCGCAGGCGCTGCCACCCAAATGATCAGGCTTTGGCGCTAGGCAGGGCGCCCCATCCTCGGAACTGCGCGCCGCGATGAGCTTTGCCCAGCTGCTGCGCGATCAGGACCTTTCCGCCGACGCGAAGGCGGTTCTGCAGCCCGTCTATGACCACTTCACCGAGGGGTTCGACACCGCCGATCTGAAGGCGGCAAACGCCCTTCTCGACACTCCGCAATTCCCCGGACTTCGGCCAGCGCAATTGCTACTGCTCGCGTGCAAGCAACCCACCCGTAACCGTCGTAAGCTGTCTCACGTCTGTTGACATGCCGCCGCGGCTGCAGCTGCGACGTCGGCTGTTGGCACCAAGCGTAATTGCCTCGGCGTACGAGGCATTTCCGCTGCTGAGGGTAAACCGGCCGTACCGCCAGCCCGCCGACGGCAGGGGCATTGACCGCGAGCGACCTTAGACCTTCTTTGGTCAATGTCCCGGCCGCCGCCAAGATTGTAGCACGCGCACCGGTGCGGCCCCGGACGTCTAAATTCTGGTCGCGAGCAACTCAGCTAGGTGCTTATCGAGCTGACTGATCGCATCTCGACCGCCTCGGGTGTCTCGACCATCGCCATCAAGATGGTCTGCTCGTTGAGGACCTTGCAAACCTCGGCCTGTGGGATGGCGGCATAGCCGAGCTGGGGACCGCTGCCGAAGGCCGAGCGGTGGCCCTTCGGCGCATAGAGGCAGGCTTCGACGACGGCCCTGGCCTCGGCGGCGTTCTGGACAGGCACCATGACCCCCTGGGCGCCGCAATCGAGGATCCGGGTCGCATCGTGCGGGTCGTGCGAGGTGACCCGGGCTATGGGCGTGACCCCCATGCCCAATGCCGGGACGCATACCCCGGCTGCGGTTTCGAGCGAAGTCGGGTTGTGCTCGAGGTCGATATAGACCGCGTCGAAGCCGCACGCCGCCGCAATCATCGCGATGTTGGGAGTGCGCAACTGGTTGACCCCCATGCACAGCACCAGCTCGTTGGCTTTCAGCATCTTCTTGACGCGGTTCTCGCCGATCTGTGTTGGCATCGTATTCCTCCGAAGCGGGTTCTCGGCTGCCGAACAGCCCGCGCTTCGTCCGCGCACGCAAGGGATGGAGAGTCGTTTCCGCGGCGCCGCCCCGATGGAAACGAGATTTTGGTGCTAGAATACGCAAGCAAGCCCGACGCAATCACATCAGCAGTCTGCGGGAGACGAAAAAGTGACACTGGCCGACTCGAGCCGCTTCCTGTTCACCCCCGATCTCACGATCTGCCGTCTTCTGAACGGCATGTGGCAGGTCTCCGGCGCCCACGGGTATATCGACCCCGCCCGCGCAATCGCAGAGATGTTCGCATATCACGACGCCGGACTTACGACTTGGGACCTGGCCGATCATTACGGCCCGGCTGAGGACTTCATCGGAAGCTTCCGGCGCCAGTTCACCGCCCGTCACGGGGTCGAGCGGCTTTCCGAGATCCAGGCCTTCACGAAGTGGGTTCCGGCTCCGGGCCGGGTGACCCGGCGCGTTGTCGACGAAGCGATCGGCATCTCGCTGTCGCGAATGGGCGTGGAATGCCTCGACCTGCTCCAATTCCATTGGTGGGATTATCAGGACGCGAGCTATCTCGACGCGCTCAAGCATCTCGCAGACCTCCAGCACGAAGGCAAAATCCGTCACCTCGCGCTGACCAATTTCGATACCGAGCGCCTGGACGTGATAACCGGCCATGTTCGCGTCGTCTCGAACCAGGTCCAATATTCGCTCATCGATCGCCGGGCCGAGGTCCGGATGGCTCCGTTCTGCCGCGACCACGCAATTACGCTGCTTGCCTATGGCACCCTCCGGGGCGGTCTGCTCTCGGAGAAATACCTAGGCCGTCCCGAGCCACGGCGGCCCGAGCTCAGCACCGCCTCGTTGCAAAAGTACAAGAACATGATCGACGCGTGGGGCGGATGGACGCTGTTCGAGGAACTGCTCGGGGTGCTGAAACAAACTGCCGACAAACATCGGGTGAGCATCGCCAATGTCGGCGTCCGCTACATTCTGGATCGCCCGGCGGTGGCCGGCGTCATCGTCGGGGCGCGGCTCGGCGTAGCGCAGCATATCGCCGAGAATATTCGCGTCTTTGGCTTCGCGCTCGACCCCGGCGATCTTGCCATGATCGAGGCGGTCCTCGCGAAATCGCGCGACCTGACACAGGTCATCGGCGATTGTGGTGACGAATACCGACATTGACCAAGCTTGTAGGTGTCAAACGGCAAGCAATCGGGACCCCGGATCGGCATCGAAAAGGGACCCCTCACCGGCGTTGGGTCAGGCTTGTGCCGGTAGCGAACAGGAGCGTCCCGCGCGCGTCGCGCAGTGCCCCTCACGAGCGACGGAGCGGCGGGACAGCTCCGGCATAGTTGGACAATTGCGATGCGGATCGCGACCTACAACGTTAACGGCATCAACGGGCGGCTTGGCAACCTGCTGGGGTGGCTGGAGGAGGCCGCGCCGGACGTCGTCTGCCTTCAGGAGCTGAAGGCGCCCGACGACAAATTTCCTGCCGCTGCGCTCCGAGCCATCGGCTATGGCGCCGTTTGGCATGGACAGAAGAGCTGGAACGGCGTGGCGATCCTCGCGCGCGGCGCCGAGCCGGTGGAAACCCGCCGCGGCTTGCCGGGCGATCCCGACGATACGCACAGCCGCTACATCGAAGCCGCGATCGGCGGCATACTTGTCGGATGCCTCTATCTGCCGAACGGCAATCCGGCACCGGGACCGAAATTCGATTACAAGCTGCGCTGGTTCGACAGGTTGACGGGCTACGCCCAAACCCTTTTGGAGAGCGGCGCGCCCGCCGTTCTGGCTGGTGACTTCAACGTCATGCCGACCGATCTCGATGTTTATGCGCCCGAGCGCTGGGTCGATGACGCGCTGTTCCGGCCTGAGGTGCGTGACGCCCACCGCCGCCTGGTCGCGCAAGGCTGGACCGACGCGCTGCGGGCGCTCCACCCGGATGAGCGGATCTACACGTTCTGGAAGTATTTCCGGAACGCCTTTGCCCGCGATGCCGGATTGCGCATCGATCATCTGCTGCTGAGCCCATCCCTCGCGGGCCGCCTTGTTGCCGCCGGTGTCGACCGCGATGTGCGGGCCCGCGAGGGGTCGAGCGATCACGCGCCGGTCTGGATCGAACTTGCGGGCGCAAACACCGGATCTGCGCGGCAGGCGAAACGCCGGAGGAAAGATCGATCAGGCTGACGTTCCATTTCCACTGAAGTCGCGAAGATGGATCTGATCGAGACGAGCGCCGCGCTGGGCGCATGCCTCCTGGTGCTGGCGGTGGCGGTTGCCCTCGACCGTCGCCCGTACCGCCCCGGCAAGCGCAACTACGTCCCGATCATGATCGTCGCGGTCGCGGCGATCTTGGTGCTCGGGCGGCATCTGGCAGCGTTGCTGGCGCATAGCTGGATGACCTTATCGATGTCTAACCAGCAGGGATCGGGCGCATGGCCTACCAAAATCCCACTCTCTCTTCGGACTACGATACCCTTGCCGGTTGTTTCGACGGATCGATGACCCGTCGAGTTTGGAAGAGTTCCGCCATCTGACGTACCCTGGACCAGCAGAATATCCATCATGGTCGTGCGCTTCTGCAATGGCTGAACAAGTGGAACTGCAGAATCGACGTAGTCTTTTCCGAGCTCGTGCGTCAAAAGTGACGTGGTCTCGTGCAAGCCGAAAAGCAGTTGCCGGGTAAAAGTTGATGCGCGAGATCGAGACTTGGACCGCAACCGCTTTCGCGCCGCCGCTGCTTGGGACGAGCTGAAAAGGGGGCGCGCACGGCAGCGTGCGCGCCCCCATCGCCGGTTACTGATCGTTGAGGCCGATCGGGATCGGGTCGATGAGGTATTGATGCGCCGTTGCAGCTCCCGCGCCTGCCGTCGCGCCAGTGGTGCCGACCGCCAGCATGCGCGTATCGCTGGCATTGCAGGTCCAGCTGGAGGCGAGGTTGACGTTGCCCCCCAAATAGCTCGCCTCCTCCGGGAATTTGCAGAGCGGCATTGTCCGGCCGTTTGTCGCCGTCGCTTTGATCGCCTCCGGGCCGACGCCCGTTGTCACCCAGGTGTGGAGCGCCTGGAGCGTGTCGAAGCTGTTCGGCGTCTGCGTGCTCCCGCCCCCGCAATGCCCCATCCCCGGCTCTATGAACAGACGCACGCTGTTCTGCGTCGGACCGTAGCCGCCGTTCAGCGAGGCCAGCTGCTCGTAATACCAGAACGAACGGTAGGGCGTAATCAGCGAGTCGCTGCCTCCGTGATACATAATGACCTTGCTGCCCTTGTTCAGGAAGTTCGCCAACGTCAAGGGATCATCCGAATTGCCCAAGCCAGCTTGCGCGTACAACAGCGCCGCGGTCGCATCGGATATCGTGTTGCCCGTAGCCGACACCGTCTCGGGCCAGTTATCGTTGACATCAAAGTGTTGATTTTCCTCGATATAGGTCTTGATACCTCCCTCGCCGAGTGACCACGAAGCCGGCCCGGCACCGCCCCCGGTGGGCAGGGGTTGCCCTAGCGTCGCTAGGTTCCAAGGTTCGGGCGAGTTGGGAAAGCCTGGCGCGAAAGTGGTCTCAGTATTCCCTTCGAACCCGGCAGTGCTCAGATCGGTGATCGGCATGCCGGGAAAGAAGGGCAGGCCGGACGTATCGGTCTCCGGCAGGAGATAGGCTTGCAGCCCGGCCTGCTGGGCCGCGGTCAAGATGCCCGAACCCGAAGGGCCCAAAGCCGAAGGCAAGATATTGCATGCCGCCGAGTTCTGTATGAGCCCGTCGATCACACCGTCAACTCCATCGCAGCTCGCCGTCACCGCCGCGTCGACCGCCGCCACCGTATTGGGGTTGGTGGGGAAGGCGGCGCTGGGGTAGGGAATCCATGCGCCGGTTGGGATGAAGGCCTTGGCCTGCTTGAAGGTCGAGGTCCTAAGGGAGTGATACGCTAAGGCCGGATCGCCGGCGATGACACCGTCGTAGTCGACGGGAAAATGCGTGGCTTCCACCATGGCCTGGCGGCCGCCGGTGGAGCACCCGTCGAAATAGGCATAGTCGATCGGCGCGCTGTAATAGGCCTCGACATATTGCTTGATTGCTACCGTCACTTGGTGGACCGCACGATAATAGAAGTCGATGATCGCCGAATTGTTGACGACGGGTGGCGTGCTCTCGCTGACGGCCCAGGTATAATCGAGTGTCGTCGGGTCTTGTTCGTGCCCGGTGTCGGTATTGACGACCGCATAGCCGAGGCCAAGCGCTTCGGCGGCGTCAAGGGGGTTGACCGAGGTCGAAGTGATCGACCCGCAACTGCCGCCGCAGCCCTCGAACAGGAAATGGTGGTTCCAGACGAGCGGCAATTTGAGCCGGAACTCGGGGGAACCCGGGGTGTTGCATCCGATCAGATTCGGGCCCGAGTGGGCCGCGAACGGGCCTGTGGCCGGGCACTCGCCGCTGGTCGCGACCGTGCCGATCACCTGGCAATATGCCGGCACGGTGAATGTGCCTCCGGACAATACGGTGGTCGTCGGTGCAACCATCATCGCGGAGGTGACGGTCACATTAGGGACGTTCAACGTCGACAACGTCGACACCGGACAGGTCGGCGGCGCCGCGGGCGGGACAAAGCCGAGGTTTGCGGCACACTGGCCTTGCAGGTTGCCGCTGACAAAGTCGGGCCCGAAGGTATGCGTGGGCGGCGCCGTGTTCCCTTGGCACTGAAGGTTCCCGCCGACCGAAACGAGGCTGATGTCGGCAGAACTGCTGCTCTGAATCTGGACGTTGCCGCGGACGTCGCCGAGATCGGCCTCGCAGGCTCCCGCATTGTTGTTGCACTCGAAATTACCATCGATCTTGACGCCGGGGCCGACAAACCCGCTCCGCTGCGCGCATTGCACGATCTGGAGGTTTCCGCCCACCGTGACTCCGCCTTGGAGAAGCACAAAGGCGCAGTTAGTGGCCTGGACATTGCCGTGGATTGTCGCCGGCTGCTCGGTCGCGTCGACGGTTAGGCTCGCATTCTGCGACACCTGGACGTTGCCGCTGACGGTTACGTCGGAGAGCGTGCATGATGCGCCGCTGGGGACGACGACGTTGCCGCTGACAGTCCCGCTCACGGTGCCGGTGCAGTTGGCATTCGCGGCGTGGACCGTCGAAGCGCCAGCCCCGAGCGCCGGGGCGGCCAGGATCAGAATAAACGCAAAATTTCTCATCGTCTTCCTCCATGCGGCCGATGGGGTTGCTTCACTGACGAAGCGCCGACCCGGATGAAAGACAATTTCAACAGGCATCGTTTCCTCCTCCGATGGGCGACAGATTTTTCCTGTCGCCGAATCCCTTGTTCTACCGCGGGGCGAGTCGTACCAAACCATTAAGGTTAACGTTGGGTCAAGCCCTGCTGTCACCTAAAACGCATACCTTCCCGTGCCGTTCGCGTGACGGTGATGGGAGACCGCCGGGATCGACCCACGGGTCAACCGGCCACTCGTGAGCGAAGCCAGCGCGGTGGTGGCTTGGCAACGGCACAGCGATCCGGTCTGTAACGGATAAGATTTCTTTCCGCCATTAGACGCGGGCACCAGAAATCTGCTTTATGGGCGGCATGCGATCATTCGCGATCCGTGGCGGCCTTGCAGCCGTTGCTCTGGCCACGCTGTTGTTCGTGTGGTTCTTCACTGCACAGTGGTGTTCGATGCTGGTCGATCGCGTTTACACCGCCCCCATGGCGGTCGTGCAGTCGAGCCCTTTCGGGTGGAACGGCACCTATCTTCAGTTCGGCTCCGCCATACCCGGCCTCGTTGGACTGCAAGGCTTCAACCGCGGAGAGCTTCTGACCGGCGCGCACTTGTTGGAGCTCACCGGACCGGGACCCGACTACAAGCAAGCCGCTTCCCTTGAGATCAACGCCAATGATCAGCTATACTCGCTGCAGGTGGCCGCAGCTTTGTGCTCGGTTCTCGCGCCGGTACGATACAAGGCGATGACGAACCGATCCCAGCCTTCGCGGCCGAGCCTGGCGACACGACCTCCGTTACCCTCGAACGAAGTCTGTTGGGTCGGCCAGCGCCGTTCAGCTTGGCCGGGACCTATTTGAGCGGGCCGCCGACGACCTGGCTACGCCATCTCTATTATCGGTTATCCTGGATAAAGGACTCGGGCGCACGACTCGATATGGTTTGGCGTT
>Ga0210396_10007813_pt1 | contig 10165 bp, 13 predicted proteins | sample IncBWH17OmetaG_FD_155466 | JGI IMG/M metagenome (GOLD analysis project Ga0210396, IMG submission 155466) | Forest soil microbial communities from Barre Woods Harvard Forest LTER site, Petersham, Massachusetts, United States - Inc-BW-H-17-O ... | reverse complement strand
CGGCGGCGATCGCCGCGGCGGTCGGCGTAATCCGGTCGGTCGTGTCGGCCGGTTTCTCCGCGGCCCGGTCGGCGGTCTCCTCGGCGATGTCCGGCATAAGCTCGGCGGTTTCGTCCGGCATGAATTCGGCCCGGTCGATGGTCTCCTCGGCTACGTCGGCGATGACGTCGGCGATCCGGTCGGCCGGATCCGGCATGGTCTCGGCGATGCGCTCGAGCATGAGCCAAGTCGCGAGCGCGGTTTCGTCCGGGCTCGCGTCGGCGGTCAGCGCGGCCCGCTCGGGCGGCGCCGCGATCATGTCCGGGCTACAGGCCGGGATCAACAGCGCGGCCGGGGCGGTCATGTCGACTATCTCGAGCGTCGCTAGCCGGATATCCGGGGCGCTATCGTCCGCGCTCAAGATCGGCAGCCCGTCACGGCTCACGATCCCGATGGGCCGCGATCTCATGCGCGGGCTCGAGGTCGGATGGGACCGGGAAGCCCATACCGCTACGTTTGACGTCCCCTCGGTCGGTATCAGCGGGTCGGCGACGTTCGGCGGCGGGCTCGGCGGGCTCGGCGGCGGGCTCGGCGGCGTCACGGTCAACGTGTACCCCTCGGCCGGGATGGATGAGCAACAGCTCGCCGCGATGGTGTCCCGTGAACTGGCATGGGCGCAAGCGGCCGGGGTCGCATCATGACCGCCCCGCCGCCGCTCCTCGCCGCGCTCGCCGCTGGCCCCGGCCGCGGCTACGACCGCGGGTTCGACTGGGGTTACGCCGACGTCGGCGCCCCGGGCGGCGGCGGTGCTGGCGGGTTGATCCCGGTCGAGTGGGACGGGCTGCCGCTGAATACCGGCGACCAGGAATCGGGACTGTGCGCCGTGGTCGAGAAGGTCGAGGGCTGGCTCGACTCGCCCCCGGTCGACGGGCACGACGCGCAACGGTCGATCGCCGACGGCGCCGCGTGGGGGCCGAAAACCCTCGGGCCGCGGACGATCGTGATAACCGGCGCGGCGGCCGGGCCGCGCGGTCCCCTCGGCGACTTCCGAGACGCGCTGACCGGCCGCGCCGCGGCCCGGGATCCCGCCGCGCTGGCGATCACCGACGGCGGGCACGGCCGGACGCTGACCGCCGACGTCCGGGCCGGGACCGAACCGCTACACCACACTTGGCACGGCCCGGAGCTATACCGCTATCAGGTGACCCTGACCGCCGCCGACCCCTGTTTGTATGATGCGCGCTGGCAGTCCCGCCGCCTGTTCAATATCTCCGATGACGTCACCACGGGCCGGATATACACCCGCGCCTACCAGTGGCGTTACGCCTCATCCGAGGTTCCGAATAGCGGGACGCTGGCGAACGACGGCAACGCCGCGGCGCCCGTCTTCGCTTTGTATGAGGGCGACCTCACCGAATCCCGGCTAGTCGGCGCCGGGGGCGCACATATCCGGCTCGCGCCGATCGCCCCGCAAATGCAGATACTCGTTGCGACCGCGACGGTAACCGCGACGGCGGTTGGCGGGCTATCCCGCGCGTCGTTCGTGCTGCCCGGCTCGAGGCCGCTCACGGTCGCGCCGCAATCGTCGGCCCGCTGGTATCTCTACAGCGCCGGATACGGCGCGGTTACGCTCGCGTGGCGGTCGACGTGGCTATGACCCTCCTTGAGCCACGGCCCGTGATCCCCCTCCCGGGTCAGTGGACATTCTGGGCCGACATGATCGGCGACTCACGCGACCCGGCGTCGGCGCCGCTCGGCAATGTCGACGTGTCGGCGTTCGCGTGCACGTCCCGCCTAAGCAATTTCGGGCACGGTCAGGCGACCGTCGTACTCCCCTGCGGGCTCGATGAGGCCCGGCTACGCCGCTTGTGGAGTTGGCGGCTCTGGGCGTTCTACGACAATCAGCCCTACTGGTGCGGCGTCCCGACCGGCATCACCGATGAGAACGGCGCCGCGTGGGCGAACATCACCCTGACCGAGCTGCCCGGCTACCTCGCCCGCCGACAGTGGGACATACGCGGCGCCGACTGGACGATGGATCAAATAGACCTCGCCTATCAGCTCGCCGGACCCGTGCTCGACGTCGGCTGTTTTTGGGAGGGCGACCCCGGCCCCGGTTTCGAGCGCACCCGGAAATACGAGTATCTCGAGTCGACCTCGCGGGCGCAGTTGCTTATCAATCTGGCGAACGTGCTCAACGGCCCCGAATTCCGGGCGCAATACCGCATGAATACCGCGGGGCGGCCCGAGTGCGTGCTCAGGTGCGCGTATCCGCGGGTCGGATCCGCGGGCGCCGGGCTCGGCGTGACCGTGCCCGGGGGCGCCCTCGGCTACCGGGCTACGTGGGATTCCGATCAGCTACGCACCATGACGTTTGCGGTCGGCGACCTGCCCGAGGAGGCGACCGCCGAGACGCCCCGGCCGGTCGCCATAGTCGACCGGCCGCAACCCGACCTGCCGCGCCTCGATGCCGTCGATGACTGGCCCGGGACGATCTTGCAACGGACGCTCGATGAGCGGGCGCTCACGTATGCGACGACCTACGCCGCGCCGACGCTGGCACTGTCGGCGAGCCCGCCCGAGTCGCTGCCCCCGATCACCGAATACGGGGTCGGCGATGACGTGACGATCCGGGCGGTAACCCCGCTGATGCCCGGGGGGCTCGACGTCACGGGCCGACTCATTGAGATCGACGTCAACGCGCAAACCGGGATCGCTACGTGGACGGTTGCGGCGCCGAGCCCGCCCCCGGCGCCGCGCGAATCCCTCGCCCGCCGCCTCGACCGGCTCGACACGACGCTACAGGGCGTATTCCACGCCGGGCCGATGGCAGAAAGGACGATCCCGAATGAGTGAACAGCCAACAGGGTTGCTCCAATGGGGCCAAGGCGGGATCTACGATGCCACCGATGACCGGCTCGTTATCGCCGCGGTCACCCGCTACCGGACCGGGCTTACCTGGCCGATCGAGGCCGCGGCCGGGACCGGGCTTAACATCACGGTCCGCGGCGGGTGGCTCGGCGTGACCGACTGCGGGGACCGGACTAGCGCCGTGGTCGGATCCCGCACCGATAGCACGGTCGCCGCCAACCCCGGCCCGGGGACCGGCTCGCGTGAGGATCTCATCTGGGTGGACCCGCACCCGGATGAGGGCACATGGTCAATGGCGGTCATCGCCGAGGCCGAGTCGGCGACCCGGGCCGGGCTCATCCTCGCCCGGATCACGGTCCCGGCAAACGCGACCCTCGCCTCGCAGATGGATATCCGCCCGGTCACGGCCGGGCTCGAGCGGCGCCTCATGATGCAAGGCAACTGGACGCCGGTATCTGTCGTGAGGAACGAACAGACATGGGGCGACGCCGCCGTCTATTCGTGGGCGACCGGCAGCATGCCTCTTGAGCCCGGACAGTGGTATCGGGCGCGGTTTACGGCTAGCTCGCCGCGGGTGGTAACCGGCAGCCTCGAGGGCCGCATCGGCATCGGGTCGCGCACGACCGGCCAGCCCGCGAACGCCGCCATACTCGGCCGCGCCTCGGTCATCAGCTATCGCGGGCTGATGAATCCGACACACGCCTCGGTTGACTGGGTATTTCAGCACCCGACCAACGCGGCCCGGGTTGAGCGGAATTTCGACGGGCGTATCTGGTCGGCGGGCGCCGGGACCTATCACCATTGCTCGGTCGGCGACCAGGGGCCGGGGCTACAGATCACGGTCGAGGACATCGGGTCATGACGACCCCGACCGGGTTGCTCCGCTGGGGCCAGGCGGGCCGCTATAACGCGCACGACGACCGGCAGGTGATAACCGCGCTCGCCGCCCGCCGATCCGGCATCGTGACGCCGGTCCGGCTATCGCCCGCCCTCGGGCTCGGCATCACCATCGATGCGGGCTGGCTCGCGATCGCCCAATGCGGCGATAACACGGTCGCCGTGATCACGTCGGACGCCGACGCCGAGGTACAGGCCGCGCAGGGCGGCGCCGAGAACCGCGAGGATGAAATCTGGGCGGTAGTCACCGACCCGGACACGGCGACATTCCGGCTCGCCGTGCTGCCCGCAGGCGATTACGTCGGCGTCCGGCTCGCCCTGGTGCGCGTGCCCGCGGGCGCGATCATCTCGGCGCAAATGCAGTTGATACCGCTCGACCAGGATTTCGGGGGCGGCGGCGGCGGCGGCCCCGGCCCGCCCGGCCCGGTCGGCCCGCCCGGCCCGCCCGGATCCCCCGGGCAGACAACGCTGATAGTCGGCAGCTTCGCGAACCGCGCGCCCGCCGAGCTGCCCCCCGACGGGCTCATCCCGGCCGACTGGGACGGCCCCGGCCGCCCGGTCGGCGCCGTCCAACTCGACGTCGGCTGGTCGCTGATTTACGAGCCGACCGGGGGACTCTGGACATTCGTTAGCGAGATCGCCATCGGCGGCCCGTGGCTTAATCCCGGCGTCGTTCAAGGCCCGCCCGGGGTCGACGGGCCGCCCGGCCCGCAGGGCAACCCCGGCCCGGGAGGCGCGCAGGGACCGCAAGGACCGCAAGGACCGCCCGGCACGTCGCCCGAGCCCGGCCCGTGGGTGACGTTCACGCCGCCCGCGAACTGGTCAGGGCGGTTGCGCTGCCGCATCATGGCCGAGCATTACGTCTATCTGGATATCGCGCTGACCGTCGGCCCGCTCGCCGCCGACCTCGGCAACGTCCAACTGATCGCCGCGCTACCGGACGGATACAGGCCCCCGGCCCCCGGCGTGACGCTGCCGTGTACGCGCAGTAATAACTATTTCGTCGGCCAGCGGGAAACCCGAAACGTCACGGGCGGCGGCGGCGGCAATGTCCTGATAGGCGACCGGGGCGCCGACCCGTCTGTCTACGTCGGCCCCGGGGGCGCGGTTACCGCGTACTGGCTCGCGCAGGGCACGACCGGCATTAACTGCCATTCGATTTATCCGCTGCCGACCGCCCTCGAGCTTGAGGACGAAATCGCCCAACCGATGCCCGCCAAGAGGAGGCGCAAGACATGACCGAATTTCAGGTGACCCTGCATTTTCGCGCGACCGGCACCGAGTTTCCAGTAACCAGAGGTCTCACGATGACTACTTCGTTCGGCCCGGACCGAGGTTACTTGCCTCTGTGGGAAGTCGCCGCCATACGAGGGGCTGCCGAGGCGGCGGCGGGATATCTGTTCACCGACTATGCCGACTGGCCCGCACCGGAGGAGGGGCCGAGCGTACCGACCGGCCCACCGTTCCGCGTCACGGTCGAGGAGATCGGCGCACCGGCCCGGACAATGACGCTCGACCTCGGCGCGACTCCCGAACAGCAGAGGGCGTGATCCCGTATGACCAGGGACGATAAGGCCCCCGGCCAGGCCGCCGACCTCGAGGGCGACCGGCCCGACCAGGCCCCGCCGCTCGAGGATCCCGAGGGCGGCCCGCCGAGCGGCGACCCCGGCCCCGATCATCCCGCCGAGGAGGTGCCCGAATGGCGCTAAAACGGCTCTGGTATCCCTCGCCGCATCACTCGGCCCGGTCCGGCTCGGTCCGGCTGATCGTGCTACACACGACCGAGGGCGCGCAGACGATCGAGTCGCTCGCCAACTGGTTCGCCAACCCCTCGGCGAAAGTCTCATCGCACGTCGGCGCCGATAACAAGCGGCAAGGGACGATCGCCGAATACGTGCGGCGGGACCGGGCCGCGTGGGCGCAGGGCAATTACAACAGCGCGTCGACCTGTATCGAGATGTGCACGCCCGCGGGCGCGGCGAACGGCTGGTCTCGGTCCTACTGGCTCAACAGCCAAGGATGGCTGCTGGACAACTGCGCCGAGTGGATCGCCGAGGAGGCCCGCCACTACGGGATCCCGATAGTCAAGCTGTCGGCGTCGCAAGCGCAGGGGTCCGGGCGCGGTCTGTGCGGGCACGTCGACATCCAACCGCGGGACCGCACCGACCCCGGCCCCGGCTTCCCGTGGGATTACGTGATCAGTAAGGCCGCGGGCGGGAAGCCCCCGGCGTCGGCCCCCCCGAACGCATCGGAAGGTGACAGGATGACTCCCGCCGTCGTGTTTTTCAAGGATGAGATTTACCGCGCGTGCCGCGGATCCGATCAGCGGGTTTACTACAGCGGCCCGGACACTAAAGGCGCGTGGCATATGGTCGACCCCGGCTCGAGGTCGATCTCGGGCGTGTCGATGGCGGTCTCGCCGACCGGATCGCTCGTGATCAGCTACGTCAACGGCGCCGGAAACATCTGCTCGTATCGGCGCGCATCGGGCGGCGGCTCGTGGGCCTGGTCAAACCAGGGCGGTAACGCGAAATGACCGCCGCGCTCGAGTACGCCCCGGCCGCCGTGCTCGGCGCCCCGCCCGAGGCGCCCCTCTACATTTACCGGGGCGACTCCCGCACGTGGGTATTCCGGCTCTGGGCCGACCCGGAGCGGACCGAGCCTTACGACCTCACCGGGGTCGACGTCGCCGCGCAGATCCGCCGCGATCCCGACGCCGCCTCGGCGGTCCGGCTCGCCGTCGAGATCACGCTACCGAACGTCGTTACCCTCCATCTGTCGGCGCAACTGTCGAGGTCGGCGCCGACGGGCCGATGGGATATGCAACTGACTTGGCCGGACGGCCGGGTCGCTACCGCGGTCCGGGGCCGCGTAGCCGTCACACCGGACGTGACCCATGAGTGAATTCGACGTGATCATCCCGAGGCCGCCCGGCGCGGTCGACGTGATAACCGGGCTGCCCGGCCCGCAGGGGCCGCCCGGTCCCGAGGGACCTCAAGGCCCCGACGGGCCGCCCGGCGAGGGCGCGCTAGGGACGCTGATAGTCGGGAGTTTCGGCGCGCAGCGGCAGCCTAACGAGCTGCCCCCCGACGGGTTTATCGAGGCGAACTGGGATGGGCTCGGCCGCCCGATCAATGACGTACAGATCGAGCTAGGCTGGTCGCTGATTTACGACCCGGACGGGTCGCTCTGGACGTTCGTGGGCGAGGTATCGCCGAACGGGCAACCGTGGATTACCCCCGGGATCCTCCAGGCGCCACCCGGCCCGCCCGGCCCGCAGGGACCGGCAGGCGGGCCGGGCGCGCAGGGACCGGCCGGACCGCAGGGCGCCCGCGGCGAGATGGGCGCGCAGGGGCCGCTAGGCCCGCAGGGCATACCGGGCGGTCAGGGCGCCCGCGGCGAGATGGGACCGGCCGGGCCGGGCGGCGCGCAGGGGCCGACCGGGCAAACCGGCGTTCAAGGCCCACCCGGGCAGGACGGCGCCGCCGCGATTATCGTCGGGCAGTTCGGTATCCAGCGGACACCCGAGGAGCTACCGCCGTCCGGCTATCTGCCGATCGATTGGGATAGGCCCGGTCAGCCCGCCTATCAGTGCCGGATCGGCGACGCGCTGCTCTATCACCGCGAGGGCGACCCGCGGGACGGCGACCTATACGGGTTCGTAAGCCAGGTCAACACGCCGCTTGGATGGGTCGAGATCGGGTCGATTCTCGGCCCGGCCGGGCCGCAGGGGCCGCCCGGCATCGACGGCGAGCAAGGGATCCCGGGGCTAATCGGTCCCGAGGGCGCCGAGGGACCGCCCGGCCCCGTCGGTCTGCTCGGCCCCGAAGGGCCGCAGGGATTCGAGGGACCGCCCGGCCCGCAGGGCGAGGCCGGACCGCAGGGACCGGCCGGGCCGACCGGGCCGACCGGGGCGCGCGGCGCCGACGGCGAGGTCACCCGCGCCGAGCTGAACGCCCGGCCAGCGTTCTACTCACTGTCGCTCGGCCCCGGGTGGATGGACGGGTCGGCGGGCGGCGTCGAGCCCCCGCTACGGTTCTACTATCACCGCGGCGTGTGCTGGATTAGCGGTTATGTGCAATGGAATAGCCCGGGAATGCCGATCTCGGGCTCGGTCATCGCCGCGATCCCTATCGGGTTCACGGCCCCGACCACGATTTACCCGTGCGCGGCGATACAGCTCGGCGGGCCGGGGCGGGTGATCGCAAACGTCATGATGGCGACCGGCTATCAGCTACAGCTCTACACAAACCCGTCGGTTGACTGGCCGGGCGCGACCGGGCTAAGCGTGATATTCCTCGACTCGATCCGGTTCGTGCCGATCGCCGCGCCGCCCGTCGGCCAGCGCGGGACCGGCCCGCGGCTCGCCGTCCCGGCGCCGCGGTTCACGCTGCCCGGCTAGCCCGCCGATGCGCGTCGACTGGCGAGGCGTCGCCGCCGTGCTAATCGTGGTCGGCGTGTTCGCCGTGCTGATCATCGGCTCGATCGGCGCCATACTCAACCGCGGACGCGAGGTCACGACCGAGGACATAGCGACCATATCGGCCGTGCTCGGGACCGCCATAGGCGCGGTCTCGGTCTACCTCGGGACCAAGAGCAACCGCAGGCCCCCGCCCGACACTAAATCGAAACCCCCCGATGACGGATGACGCCGCTACGGTGGGAAGGGCCGAAACAGGCCGCGGGACGCGCCCGGCTAGCGCAGGGACGCCGACCGCGGCCCGCCGCTTGCGAGTACCCTCGCGGCAGCGGCGAGCCCGGAGAATCGCTCTCAGGGCCGCGGTGCAGTTGGACCCCGACGGGCCGGGTTAGGACCGGCCCGGGGGGCGGGATCGAACTAGAAAGGACTCAACTATGACGTCAAGGATCCGCGGCGGGTTCCGCCGACTGCTGATCATCGGGCTCACGCTGCCCGCCGTCGCCGGGCTGGCCCTCGGGCTCACCGCGGCGTCGGCGTCGGCGGCGACCACGGCGCCCGCCCATCACCAGCGGTGCGACGAGACGCTGACCTACATCCAAGAGGGCTACTACGGCGGTCAGTTCGTGATCGTCAACCACGTGTGCCCCGGCGTCGAGGTGTTCCGCGCCCGGCATCACGAGGAGAACGTCTTTTACCAGACCGAGCGTTTCGGGTTCCTACAGGATCACTTCGCTCGCGGCGTGCGCGACGTGCGCGTCTTCTAGGCCCTCGCACGACAAAGCGGCCCGCCCCGGGGATACGCCGGGCCGGGCCGCTTTCCGTGGACCTACACGGGGCCGAGCTTACATGTGCTGCGCGACCCGGTGTAGTGCGTCCGGGGCGACCGCGCAGAAATACCGCAGGCGCCCGTCATGCCCGGCCGACCGGGCGTGCTCGACCTCCTCGCCGACGCCGGGCACGAGCGGCAGCCCGCAATATTCGCACGGGCCGAGGTCCGGCTCGCCGACCACGGTCGGCGCTCGCCGCTCGGGCTGCCCGTCGCCGCGCCCTACGTGGTGCATGACGATCTTGCGGCTCATATCTCCTCCTCGGGAGTGGCCTTGAACCGGACGTCGACCGAGGCCCGGTCAAAACCAGGCCCCCGCCGCGCCGTCGGATAGACCGTCACATCGACCAGCAACCGCACGATGGCCCGCTTACGCGGCAGAGTCAGCGATCCCCACACGGCGAGGGCGGGCGCGTCCCTGAATTCGGCGAGCGGGTCGGGCTGGTCGCTGACGGCGAGCTGCGCGTCGATGACCGCGAGCCGGTCGCGTATCTCGCGCAGGCCCTCGGCGAGATCGTCGTTATCGATGGTGCCCGCCGAGTGCATCCTCATCTGCTCACGCTTAGCCGTCCGCAGGCGGCCCGCCTCGGCGCGCAGCGCGGGCGCGTTAACCCCGGCCCGCCGCGGCGGCGGCTTAAGCGCCGTCTTGCCGTGCAACTCGAGCCATGCCAAGACCGCCGCCTCGACGCACTCGTCTAGGTGCTTACCGTTCCGCCGCAAGTGCCAGCCGTTATTACGGCACCCGTACCCGAGGCCCCCCCGATGCTTGGCACCCGTCGAGTAAAGAACGTCATGGCAGATACCGCACAGAGCGATCATCGATAGCAGGTGCTTAGGCTCATTACCCGTCGTGTTACACCGGACCGGATCCTCGAGTTTGGCCTTGAGTTTCTCCCACGTGTCCCGCTCGAGAATGTGCGGCCACGGCGCGACCTTAAGCTCGCCGCCGTACACGGCCAGCCCGGCGACCGCAGGCTTAAGCAACGCGCACCGTAGTTTCTGGCTAGTCCACGGCTTACCCGTCACGGTCACGGCGCCGCGTGCCCGCCAATCCCGGGTGATGGCGGCGAGCGAGATGTCCCGGTCGAGAATGTCGGCGACCGCCCGTAGGATCATGTCTTTCTCGTCGGGCACGACCATTAGCGTCCGGTGGTATTTCTCGGTATCGGCGA
>Ga0210396_10007810_pt1 | contig 10165 bp, 10 predicted proteins | sample IncBWH17OmetaG_FD_155466 | JGI IMG/M metagenome (GOLD analysis project Ga0210396, IMG submission 155466) | Forest soil microbial communities from Barre Woods Harvard Forest LTER site, Petersham, Massachusetts, United States - Inc-BW-H-17-O ... | reverse complement strand
GATCTTGCGGGCGGCGGGTTACGCGGGCGCGGCGACCTGCGAGTTCCTGCTCGGCCGCGACGGCACGCTCGCCTTCCTCGAGGTAAATCCCCGGCTGGCGGTCGCGCATCCGGTCAGCGAGGAGGTCGCCGGGCTTGATCTCGTCAGGGAGACCTTCCGGATCGCCGCGGGCGAGCCCCTGGGCTACGGTGACCCGCGGGTGCGCGGGCATGCCATGCAGTTCCGGATTTACGCCGAGGATCCCGGCCGCGGCTTCGCGCCTGCCCGCGGCACCGTGCGTGTCTGGCGTCCCCCCTCGGGTCCCGGCGTGCGACTGGACCCCGGTGCCGGGCAGGGCTCCCGGGTCGCGGCGGCATTCGGGACACTGCTGGCCAAGCTGATAGTGACCGGCGCCTCCCGTACCGAGGCGCTGCAACGGGCGCGCCGGGCCCTGGGCGAGTTCGAGGTGGCCGGGGTGACGACCAGCCTGCCGTTCCACCGCTGGGCGGTCACCCACGAGGCGTTCGCGCCGCCGGACCCACGCCGGTCATTCTCGGTTCATGCCGACTGGGTCGAGTCGGCGTACCCGCGCGCCCGTCAGGATAAGTGAAGAATTTCCCGAACGTACGGTGATTCCTGTCTCAGCTAACGCCTTTCCCGGCGCGTCGGGCTGCCCGGTGGGAACTGTTCCGGTTATGCCATCCCTGTCGTGTCCCATGCCGCCTGTCACCGAGATCGCGCTCAGAGCATTGATCACTAATAGTGGCATAACGAACACAGATTGGTGATCAGTGATGATCATCCTTAATAGGGCCGGGATCAAGTTGTTACTCTTCTATCATGTTATGTCGCTCACAGTAATCGATCAGTCACATTCGAGTGATATTGCCCGTACTCTGCCGCCAGTAACAGTACGATCTCGTCCCTATAACAGATGGTCTGACCTGCGACGTTAGATATACGAAATGATTCGGTAAGAAAATTTCCAGAATCACGGCACGGGACGGGCCCGATCCGACCGTGTCAGAAATCTTTCGGATTCCTTGCCGCGGTCATTCTGACTAGGGCTACTGTGTCGCCCGTTGGGAGTGCAGAAAGGGAGGTGGGCTGAATGTTCTCCGGGCATAGTCCCGCGCCGCGTCGCCGTAGGAGCCAAGGACGCTCCGCGCGCGTCGCGGTAACGATCGCCATACCAGTGGCGCTGGCGCTGCTCATCGGGATCGTGATCGTGGTCCGTGGTCAGCACTCGACCAACATCAATGAGACGGCGCTGGGCGCCTCGGCAAGTCCGTCGGCCTCGAGCAGCACGACGCCGGCGACGACCACGGCGGCGAACGTCAACTGTGACATCATCGTCCCGGCGAACCCGCTCAGCGCCAAGGGCCTGGCCACGCCGTACCAGCTGACCGGCACCGGCGGGATGACCCCGGAACAGTCCGGCTGCACGATGACCAACGCGGCCAACCTGGGCGCCTTCGTCCAGGCGACGATCCTGAATACGCGAACCGGGCAGGTGTACGTCTACGACCCGCTGGTCATCACGCAGGGCACCACGCCGGCGGTCGCGCCGACCGTGCCGGTGCTGCCGAGGCACTACGTGGCCACGATCGACTTCGGGTTCAACGGCACCGACCTGATCCAGGTGGGCGCCACGCGCCACGCCCTCGCGCAGGGCAACTGCGTCAACGGCACGCCCGGGTCGATCTTCGGGCAGCAGTCGTTCTGCAACGGCATCAACTTCTTCAACGTGGCCCACCAGATGGAGGCCCAGGGCAGGCTGTTCGTGCCGTCGGAAGGACGCTCGAACAAGATCATCCCCACCGGAGGCCGGCTGGGCACCGGTCGGGCTTGCCCGGTCACGCACAACTTCGACATGGTCGACCAGGACCCGTCCGACAACGTGACGACCGAGTACCTGCTGAACCCGGCGACCGGGCAGACCGCGCAGGACACCACGGCGAACTCGGGCAACATCGTCGGCTCGACGCTGCTGCTGAACGGCAGCGACAACACGCTGCTGGACCTGTTCATGGACCCGGTTCTCGGCTGCACCCCGTTCCAGGCGCCGGACCTGGCCAACAACAACCAGCCGACGTCCTCCCAGGCGCTGGACGAGCTGCTGGCCGAGAAGAACGGGAACGCGCCGGGCATCGCGGCGCTGGTCCCGGAGAACGACGAGATGACGCTGGACAGCCAGGGGCAGTTCGACGCCGCCAAGACCAATCTGTACCGCGCAGAGGTCGGCCAGCCGTCGATCAGCTGGTCTGACAACCGGTTCAGCAGCCCGGCGATGTACTGCCAGAACATGGTCAACATCCAGACCCCGTTCCTGGCTGCCAACCAGGCGCTGCTGGCGACCGGCCAGGCCCCGGTGACCGCGGTCGGCAACAACCTGTTCACGTTCCTGGCGAACAGGCTCAGCATGTCCTTCACCAACCTCTCCTGCCAGAACTTCGGCCTGACCGATCCGGTCACCGTCACCCTGGACGGGAACGGCGCGGCCGTCGCGGCGACCTTCAACACGACGGTGCAGCAGGCGAACAGCACGTCAGGCTCGACGATGCCGTCTCAGGGACACCGTCATGGCCGTCATCACCACCAGTACATGAACCCCTCAGGGATGTAGCCAATCCGCGGGCTGGCCTAGCCCCTTCCCCGACCCGGGCCTCGCCACTGAGCTGGCGAGGCCCGGGTCGACGTCGTGCCAGCCGGCGGACTGGCTGTAACCCGGCCGCAGACCTCACCGCCGCCGCCCCGGCGCGGCACCAGTTGCTTGGCCACGCGGTCCTGCCCAGCCCCGCCTTCCCCGCAGCTCGCACGCCTACCGTCAGCGGGTCCGGGCCGTCCGGCCCGAGCCCGCTGATTTCATGAGCGCCGCGGCTGAGATCCCTGCCGAGCCCTGGCCGCCGTAGACCCAGGCCTTTCAACGTCCCTGAGTCCCCGGCTCCGCTTTTTCGCTGCTAGGAGTGGCCGTCGTCTATCTGCGTGGCGACTGCGAGCGCCGTGTTGATCGGGATCGCGTAGCCGACGATGTGCAGGCCGGTCCCAGAACCCCCGACAATGATGCCGATCACCTGGCCGTTCAGGTTCACCAGCGGGCCGCCGATCGCCGACGGCATCGCAGCCTGCAGCACCGACGCCATCAGCCCGCTCCGGGTGGCCGTGCCGACGTCGACGGTCGTGTCCAGGCTGGCCAGGGTGCCGACATCGATGCTCACCGCATTCTGCCTGCCCGTGGTGCCGACCGCGGTGACGTTGACCTCGCCTCGGACATGGTAGGACTTCTGCCTGGAGGCTTGCGCGCTCTGCGCGATCGTGGCCGAGTTCCCGACCTGGACGGTCGAGAACTGTCTCCCATTACCGCCCTCTAGCTGGAGCAGTGCCAGGCCCGCCGCCTTGTCGACGCCGATCACCGTGGCCTTGAAGGTCGCGCGGGAGATGACGTACTCCGCCGCCAGGTTCGTCGCTCCCGCGGAAGGCCGGTACGTGGTCAGCACCTTCCCCGACTCCGTGAGCACCAGGCCGATCCCGACCGAGGTCCCGCCTGACAGGACGTGCACCATGCCGACGGCCGTCGACTGAAGGATGTTCGCCTGGTTGTCCGCACCGATGCCGTTGTCGTCCTCGATGAACGCGTTTTTCGCCGTCGACGGCCTGGGAATGGATGTGAGAATCACCGTGTCGCCGAGCCCGATAACCCTGCCGACACCGAAAGCGAATCCCGCCGCGAGCAGGAACGCCGCCGCGATCACAGAGAGCCTGAAGCGCTTGTTCCGCCAGGCTTCCGGGATGCCCTGGCCGGACTTCGCGGCATCGCTCGTGCCCGCGTCGTTTTCCGCACGCGCGCGCTGTTCGCTTTCGTCCGCTTCCTGGAGGCTCATCGGCTGGCTCCTTGTCGCACTGCTCACGTCCCGGACGGGTTCATCAGCGCCGTCTGCACGGATGTGTTGAAGGTCGCCGCGACCGCCACGCCGGCGCCGTTCCTGGTGAGCGTGACGGGATTCGTCAGGCGGAACTGCTGGCAGGCAAGGTTGGTGAAGGACACGTTCAGCTCGTTCGCCATGAAGGTGAGCAGGTTGGCACCCACCGCCGCCGCCGGCGACTGGGCGGTGGCGAGCAGCTTCTGGTTGGCCGCCAGGAACGGCGTCTGGATATCGACGAGGTTCTGGCAGTACATCTCCGGGTCGCTGGCCTTGTTGTTCTGGTCGCTGATCGGCGCCTGGCCCAGTTCCTCCCGGTACATGTCGGTCTTCGCCGCGTCGAACTTGCCGCCGTTCAGCACCATCTTGTCGTTCTCCGGCACCAGCGCCGCGATCTTCGGCTGAGACGCGTCCGCCAGTATCTCGTCCAGCGCCAGGGAAGTGGCCGGCACGTCGTTATTGGCCAGGTCAGGCGCCTGGAACGGGGTGCACCCGAGGAGCGGATCGAGGTACCGGTCAAGCAGGGTGCTGACACTGTGGCTGTGCAGCAGCCTCGGCCCCGCCATGTTGCCGGCGTTCGACGTGGTGTCCTGCGCCGTCTGGCCGGTGAGCGGGTTGAGCAGGTACTCGGCGGTCACGTTGCTGGCCGAGGACTGGTCGGCCACCTCGAAGTTGCGCGTGACCGGGCACTCCTGGCCCGTGCCCATGTCGCCGCCCGACGGGATGATCTTGCCCGAGGCCCCCGGGGACGGCACCTTCAGCAGCCCTTCCCGCTCGGCCTTCTGCACCGCGTTGAAGAAGTTGATCCCGTTGCAGAACGACGCTTGCCCGAAGATCGACCCCGCCTGGCCGCTGACGCAGTTGGCATCGGCGAGCGTGGTCGGCGTCGCTCCCACCTGGAACAAGTCCTTGCCGTTGAACCCGAAGTCGATCGTCACGACCGCGTTCGCCGGGATCCTCGGCACCGAGGGCCGCACGGCCGGCCTGGTGCCCTGCGTGACCACGAGCGGGTCATAGACCGACAGCGCCCCGGTAGCCGGGTCCAGGATCGTGGCCTGGACGAAGGCCCCCAGATTCACCGCGTTCGCCATCTCGCAGCCGGACTGCGCCGGGGTCTGCCCGTCCGTGCCGGTGAGCTGGTAGGGGGTTGCCAGGCCCTTGGCGGTGAGCGGGTTCGCCGGGACGATGATGTCACAGTTGACGTTCGTGCTCGTGGTCGAGTTCGTCGCCGACGGCGGGGCGCTAGCCGAGGGAGTCGGGGTTACCGGAGTTCCCAGAGCCACCTGCACAATGCCTGAGTTGCTCGTGCCCGCCTGGAACGCGAGCACCCCGCCGATCACCAGGCCCAGCGCCACAGGCACGGCGAGCTGGGCCGTAATACGCGCCGCACCGCTTCCTCGCATGCGGCGTCGCCAGGCGGTCCCACGCCCGTCAGACACTCGATCCACCTCACATGCCCGCCGTTTCGCTCCCGCAGGCATACGTTAGACCAGCTAGGCGGGCATAGGGTGCCAATTCTGGATTATCAGCTGTTGCGGACTTCTAACGTCGCAGACAGAGCGCGTGATCGAAGCGTGATGACGGCGTGATGACCGCGAGATACACCCGGCAAGCGCCCGGGGCTCATCCTGATGTGACCGAAAGTGGTTGGCCAGTCACGAATCCATTAGCTCCGTCTCCGGTCCTTTTTCCGGAACACCGAACCTGCCGGGCCGACCCGCCGTTTAATGGTTACCTCCTCGTGATGCGAGGTCAACCCGTCGCAGTGCGGCGATTACTCCAGGTAGTGAAAGGTGGGGGAGCATGCTCAAACTGCTGGCATTCACCCTGCCTTTGTGTCTGGACACCTTTGCTGTCGCATTTGCCGTTCTGGGGGAAATGCGCCTGACCCGCGCGCAGCGGATACGCGTCACCGTCCTGCTCATCGCATTCGAGGCCGGGATGCCGCTGGTCGGGATGGCGCTGGGGGCGCCGCTGACTCACCTGATCCGTGGTCCCGCCCACCTGGTCTTCGACCCATACCAGGTCGGCAGCCCTGCCGAGGCCTACCAGCTTCGCATGGCCAACCAAACTCACCTGGCGGACACCGTCGACCTGACTTTCGTCGGCCGGTATATCCTCCCGATTGTCGTCCCGGTGGTCATCGGCGGCCTTGGCATCCTGATGCTGGACGAGTGCCTCAACGGCGACGATGACGATGACGATGACGAGGCAGAGAAGGCGAGGGCGCTGGTGGGAGCCCGCGGCCTTTCCGTCATCGGGCTCGGCCTTGGCATCAGCCTGGATGAACTGGTAGTGGGCTTCACGATCAGCTTCACGAATCTGCCGGTGCGTGACGTCATCACCGCCATCGTCATCCAGGCGTTCCTGGCCATCATGGTCGGCCAGTTCCTCGGCAGGAAAGCACGCGCCGGAAGCCTCCGGGTCAGCGCGGAACGTCTCACCACCGGTTCCAAGCTGCTAGCGGGCAGCGTGCTCGTCGCGCTGTCGGCCGTCCTCCTGGTCGGACCCCCGGTCGCCACCCATCTCCTCCCCCACTTCATCCACCATAAGGTCGCCCACTATGTGGCACCTCCGGCAGTCAGCACGAGCCAGCCGTGAGCGAAATTCAGGACGGATCATTAGCTGCAACACGTGTTACTGAATTTCGGCAAACTGTACAGCAACACTTGTTACAAACTATAGGTCAGAGCCTTCTTTTACGGAACGCCTTGACAGCCTTTGACGTGCTATTTTACGCTTCTCACGCCTCGCGGCCGAACATATCTCGGACAGATAACACGTGCCTCGCGAGGAGAAAGCAACTCGTATTCACCGGGAGCGGCCACAACAGAAGCGGAAGGAAGAAGTATGGGTAGTTGGCTTCTACTAGGTACCGACAGCCTGATCGCGTGCATCGCGGTCGGCCCGATCATGAGCCGGCGGCTGTCCGTGCTCGTTCCGTTCGCGCTGCTCTTCGGAGTCGCTGACGGGCTTGGCTACCTGCTCGGCTGCGCCCTGCACTGGTCGTTCCCGGACAATCTCAGCTTCCTCGCACCGGTGGTCGTCGCCGTCATCGGCGTCTACTGGATCGCGGTCGCTATCGTCTCGAGGAAAGCGGCGGCTGCGGAGGAGAATCCCAAGGCACACTGGGGCGTGTGGATCCTGCCGTGGCTACTGAGCCTCGACAACATCACCTACGGCACGGTCGACGGCGTTTCCCATGGCGCCTCGATCGGGCTCTCGGCCTTCGAGCAGTTCGCGTCAAGTGCCATCCAGGCCGGCGTCGGTCTCGCGATCGGCATCGGGGTCGCGTACGCGATCCCGGCGGTGCGGCGCCACATGTGGGTGGCCAACGGAGTCGCCGGAGGCGCCATGCTCGTCGCGGCCGGCGTCCTGTACGTCGTCGGCTGAGCGTTTCGACCGTCCCGGGCAACGGAACCGCCCCGCGGTGGCTCACGCCGTCCGGCCGGTGACGCGCCAGTAGTAGCCGCTCGGGTCGAGCAGCCGGAAGTCGCGCAGCCCCCACGGCCGGCCGGCGAGGTCCTCGGCCAGCGGCCACCCGGCCGCGGTCACGCGAGCGTACTCCTCGTCGAGGTCGTCGACCTCGAGCACCAGCTCGACCCCGGTCACGGGGCGCCGCTGTCCGCGGTCGGGAACCTCTGGCCGGGCGGCGGCGCCCACCAGCACCGTGTCCCGCGCCAGCGCGACGTATGCCGACGGCTGGTCTCGCTCATCGCGGACCAGCTCGAAGCCGAGCACGGAGACGTAGAAGGCCACCGTGGCGTCCAGGTCCGCGGGAAAGATCTCGCAGCGCAGCGCGGCGGCCATGACAGCCCGTTCAGGCGAGGGAGAGGAAGAGCCGCTCCAGCTGCGCGCGGTCGGCGTCGGCCGTGCCGTTGGTGTCGGCCAGGCACTGCCGCAGGCCGTCCGCGATGATCTTGAACCCCGCCCGGTCGAGCGCCCGGGACGCCGCCGAGAGCTGCGTCACCACGTCCGCGCAGTCGCGGCCGTCCTCGATCATCTTGATCACGCCGCCGATCTGGCCCTGGGCCCGCCGGAGCCGCCGGATCACGCTGGTCATCGAGTCGCTATCCAGGTCCATCTCGGCTCCCCGGGTCAGGTGTTGCAGCAACCTGAACTATACCCGCCGGGGTATAGGCGGAGCCCCGCGGCTCACTGGCCTGCGGCCGTCTCCTGCTGCGCTATCTTGTCGCGGACCTCGTCCATGTCGAGGTCCCTGACCGCCTGGACGAGCTGCTCGAGCGCGGCCGCGGGCAGCGCGCCGGGCTGGGAGAACACCAGGATTCCGTCGCGGAAGGCCATCAGCGTCGGGATCGAGGTGATCCGCGCGGCCCCGGCCAGCGCGGGCTGGTCCTCGGTGTCGACCTTGGCGAACGTGATGTCCTCGTGCGTGTCGCTTGCGGCGTCGAAGACCGGCGCGAACATCCGGCACGGCCCGCACCAGGACGCCCACCAGTCGACCAGCGTTATCCCCGGCTGGATGACCGTGTCCTCGAACGTGTCCTCAGTCAGTGCGACGGTACTCATCCTTCACCCCTCTGGCTTCGCGGTACCGAACAATACCCATGGGGGTATAACACGCGGCCGGGCGGGGCATTCCCCGGCGAAGTCATGACCGGTGCCGCTCCGCTGCGCCCGCGGATGTACCGCCGCTCCAGCCGGGATTAATCCTCCTCGGCGGGTGATGACACCCGGGTGCGGCTCGCAAAGGATCAGTGCGACATCTCGCCCCGGGCCGTCGTCCCGGACAGAAAAGGAAAGAGGTGACAGATGTCCGGTTATCCGCTGCTCGACGCGTTCTGGACGATGTTCATATTCTTCTGCTGGCTGCTGTGGATCTTCCTGGTGGTCTACGTCCTGCTGGATATCTTCCGCAGCCGCGACATCAGCGGCTGGGGCAAGGCCGGCTGGATCTGCCTGGTGATCTTCCTTCCGCTGATTGGCGTCCTAACGTACGAGATCGTGCACAGCGACCACTTCTTCGGCGGACGCGATGGGTATCCGGCCGATGTGCCAGCCCAGGGCCGGCACCGCGGTTCCGGCGGCTCCTCCGACCTCGCGCAACTCTCCGACCTGCACGACCGCGGCGTGATCAGCGACGCGGAGTTCGAGCGGGGAAAGGAGAAGATCCTGCAGTAAAGGCCGCCGCGCTGGTCAGCGTGCCAGCGCCCGGGCGACCTGCGCGATGCCCTGACCCCAGGCGGTGATCTGCCCGGCGGGCAGGTACGACGCACCAGCGGATGTGTGGTCGGCCATGGGGGCGGCGACGAACCGCTCCCGGCCGGCCGGGTCGATGAAGTAGACGGCGGAGGTATGCACGATGTCGGCGTCCGGGCTGGGCGCCTGCACCGCGATCTCGTAGCCGTTCCATACCTCGCGCAGGTCCGGGACCGGCCCGGTGAAGAAGTGCCAGTCCGGGATCGTGATCAGCCGCTGCTCGCGGGAGTAGGCCATCATGTCGGAGACCGCGGCGTGGTACTGGTTCACGTTGACGGCGGCGAACACGACCTGGCCGGCCAGCGGGCCGAGGTCGTGGTAGGCGTCGACGTACTCTTGCGAGACGATCGGGCAGATGTCGGTGCAGTGCGGGTCCATGAACTCCAGCACCACGACCTTGCCGCGCAGCGATGACAAGGACAGGGGGCGCCCGTTCTGGTCGGTGAGCGTGAACCCCGGCGCGGAGCGCGCCGGGACCGGGGACAGGCCCATCAGGTTGATCTGCGCGTCGCTGACGATGGCCGGGATTCCTGACGGGCGGGCCACCTGCGGCCCGCCGCGGGCACGCATGACAGCGAAGACCGTCACGACCGCCACCCCGGCCAGGATCACCGCGGCCAGGCTGGCCAGGAATCTCCGCCGCTCACGCATACCCGGCAGCATAGGTCGCCGCGCGCCGGCGGGCCGCCGCAGCCGGGATGACAAGTTTGTCATCTTCGCCGCGGCTGACGCTATTCGAAGCGGATTGCCGAGGGTGCCGTCATCGTGCGGAGCAGCGGCAGCGTCAGCGTGATGACCCCGAAGGCGGCCGCGAGCCCGATGCCCATGATCGTGTAGTAGTCCCGGCCGAGCTGCGGAATCGCGGTGCCGGCCGGCGCGAGCCTGAGGACCGCCATGACGGAGGTCCAGTAGGCGATGCCGGCCGCGACCACGGTGGCGGCCACCAGCGGCACCGCCGCCTCGAGCAGGACCACCCGCGACAGCACGCCCACCGGGGTGCCGCTGACCCGGAGCAGGGTGAACGGCCGCTTCCTGTCCACGAGCCC
>Ga0210396_10007809_pt1 | contig 10166 bp, 7 predicted proteins | sample IncBWH17OmetaG_FD_155466 | JGI IMG/M metagenome (GOLD analysis project Ga0210396, IMG submission 155466) | Forest soil microbial communities from Barre Woods Harvard Forest LTER site, Petersham, Massachusetts, United States - Inc-BW-H-17-O ... | reverse complement strand
TCAAACGATTCGTTCCGTCCCCGGACTGCAAACGCAAAACGCGGACGCCGTCATGATTCTCGAGATGAAAGAAACCAACCGTTAGCACTTAGCGTTTGGCAGTTCGTCAGCGCTTGCCCCTGGGCCCTGCAGGGCTAACTGCCAAATGCCCAATGCTACGTGCTTTTTTCTATCCACTGATCCAGCCGGCAGCCGTCTTCTTCCAGCAGAAAGCTTCCTGCGCCGAAGCACTCACCGAAGATGCGATGCGACTCAGGATCGCGAGCGGCGCGGGTAATCCATTGCTTTCCAACCTCATACTGGCTCGCGGTGAACCACTTCTGCGGCAACACCTCGACCAGTCCCGCTTGCAAATAGAAAATGTACAACGCGAATGCCGGATCATCGTTTTCTTTCGCAGGATAGCTCGTGGGGACAATCAGCTCATCAACCGCCTGCAATTCAATCGGGAAGTCAATCTTGTGCATGCCCGGCTCGAGTCCAAGTCGGACCTCGAAGTCCGCAACTGGGGCCGTCGCTGCATAAATGCGGTCTGAGGACTGCTTGAACCATCCGGCAATTTCCGCGAGATCGAAAGCCTTGAGCTGATCGGGATCGAAGCACGCCAGACGAATGCTCCGTCCCTCCGGGCACCAGATGCCCAGGTGCGAAGGCGGAACGAAGAACGGTCGGCAATACGTATTCAGAGCCAGACGCGGTCTGTCCGGCTCCTGCACCAGACCGAGCGAGACGACGTAGCCCAACGGACCCTCGCTGCCGTGATGGGTCCACGCGAAGCGCTGACCGGAGGCCGAACTCACTCGAGGAAAAGTCTTCCAATACCAGGGAGTAGGTCCGATGGTGCGGGCGAGAATGTCGCGCAAACGGGAAGTGCTGATCTCAGTCATCAGCCGGCCGTCGGCACTGTGCGCGGCTTAATGTTGGCGCGGATGAATTGCACAATGGCGTCCATGGCAGTGCCCGGCTGGAAAATAGCGGCCACGCCAATTTCTTTCAGATGGGCAACGTCCTGATCGGGAATGATGCCGCCGACGACTACGATCACATCGTCCATCCTGTTTTGCTTAAGCAGATCCATCACGCGTGGGACGATCGCGTTGTGTGCGCCCGATAGAATGGACAGCCCGATCACGTTCACGTCCTCCTGGACCGCCGCGCTCACGATCATTTCCGGCGTCTGACGCAGGCCGGTATAGATGACTTCCATCCCGGCATCGCGCAGCGCGCGGGCGATCACCTTGGCGCCACGGTCGTGCCCGTCCAGCCCAGGCTTCGCGACCAGGACACGGATTTTGGAGTCTCCCATCGCTTCCATTTAACCACAGAGAGGCGGGGTGATCACAGTGAACGTTTTTTGCGCCCCTGAAGCCAATACCTCAGAGCCGCAAATGCCAGCACCGAATAAATGAAAACATTCACGATTCCACCAAGAGCGTACCAAACGGGAAGGCTCGGCAAGTAAACGCCGCTGCTAAAGCCATGTACACTACCGCTCCCCGGGCAGGAAAATGTAATTGGGGACACTTGGCAAGGCGAAGGAGAAAACAGCGCTAGCGATAGTGACGGCAATCCCAATGAAAATGGCCTTCTGAAGCACGGTTCGTAGCGTCCTCTGCAATGCGGCTCCGTGCCTCATTGTACCGCTGTGGTCAAACAGTCTTAATGTCCAAACTTCGCCACAAATACCAGCAGGCGATGCTGCGATACGGTTCCCAAGCCTTCGCGATCTTTTCCATCTGCGGGGGCTTGGGCGGCTTGCGCTTGTTGTAATGTTTCTTAATCGCCATCTGAACCCCGAAATCACCCGTGGGCAGGACGTTTGGCCGCTTCAGCGTAAACATCAGAAACATGTGTGCCGTCCAAACCCCGACACCTTTGACTTGCGTGAGATGTTGGATGACCTCGTCGTCGGTCATCTCCGGCAGGCGCGTGAAGTTCAGTTCGCCACGAATGGCGCGCTCCGCCATGTCGCGCAGATAAGAAGATTTCTGTTTCGAGAGCCCGACCGACCGCATTTGCTCATCGGTGAGTTTAACAATTCCTTCCGGAGCCAGGGGATCACCAGCCACCGCTGTCAATCGCTTGAAAATCGTTACCGCAGCTTTCCCATTCAACTGCTGATAGATGATCGCTTCGGCCAGGCTGTGGAACACCGGTTCGCCAAATTCCATGCGGCAGGGCCCGACGCGTTCAATGATGCCCCGCATGACCGGATCAGACTGCTTTAGATGGTTGATGGCTTTCTGCATACGAACATTTGACGAAAGTCAGACTCAAGAGGTTAGCAGATCCGAGTGGCACGGGCGCCTACACCCGCGTTCCGTTTGCAGTTGAGTCTGGTGTGGGAACGGTCCTGGACCGCTTGGCTTGGCCCAAGGGCGAGATCCTTCCTGCGCTATGTGAAGCTCGCCTCGGTATACGTTCCGTACACTTCGCGCAATGCATCACAAATCTCGCCGACGGTGGCATACGCCCGCACCGCATCCACAATGTAAGGCATGGTGTTCGCGGATGAAACAGAACCGTTCGACTCAGCACGCGGTTCCTGGGCGGCGGCTTTCTTTAGCGCATCCAGACCACGTCGGACGTCCTCATTCGATCGCCGTGCCCGCAGAGCTTTCAGCTTCGTGCTCTGATGAACGGCCACGCTTTCGTCGATGTACAGAATGTGCGGCGACTCTTCTTCGATCACGAACTCATTCGCCCCGACAATTACTTTTTCTTTGGCCTCCGCCGCCCGCTGAAATTGGTAGGAAGCTTCCGCAACTTCTTTCTGCGGATATCCCCGCTCGATGGCCTTGACCATACCGCCCATGGCATCGAGCTTGCCAAAGTAGTCGAACGCGCCTTTTTCCATTTGCAAGGTCAGGTTCTCCAGAAAGTAAGACCCGCCCAGAGGGTCAACTGTTTGCACAACCCCAGACTCGTAGCCGATGATTTGCTGCGTTCGCAATGCGATCCTCGCAGCTTCTTCGGTGGGTAATGCCAGCGCCTCATCGTAACCGTCGACGTGCAGCGACTGCGTTCCGCCCAGAACTGCCGCCATTGCTTGAATCGCCGCGCGTGCGATGTTGTTCATGGGTTGCTGTGCGGTCAACGAAACACCCGCGGTTTGCGTGTGGAAGCGCATCAACCAGGTACGCTGGTTCTTCGCTCCGAACCGGTCTTTCATCACCTGATACCAGATCTTGCGTGCCGCACGATATTTCGCAATCTCTTCAAAAAAATCGTTGTGTGCGTTGAAAAAGAAGCTCAGCCGCGGACCGAATTCGTCCACGTCAAGACCGCGCCGCCGCGCCCATTCAACATATTCCACGCCGTCATAAAGCGTGAACGCCAACTCCTGCAGCGCGGTCGACCCCGCCTCGCGAATGTGGTATCCGCTGATCGAAATCGTGTTGAAACGCGGCGTAAACTTCGATCCGAACTCGAAAGTGTCGATCACCAACCGCATCGACGGCGCTGGGGGATAGATATATTCCTTCTGCGCAATATATTCCTTGAGAATGTCGTTCTGGATGGTCCCGGAAATCTTCTTCCAGTCCGCGCCTTGTTGCTCGGCAACTACCAAGTACATGGCCCAGAGCACCGACGCTGGCGAATTGATGGTCATCGAAACCGTCGTGTTCTCGAGATCGATCCCGCCAAAAAGAATTTCCATATCCTCGAGGGAATCGATGGCCACGCCGCACTTCCCGACTTCGCCTTCGCTGGCCGCATGGTCGGAGTCGTAGCCCATCAGCGTAGGCAGATCGAAGGCTACCGAAAGCCCTCCACCGCCATGCTCGAGAAGATACTTATAGCGCTGGTTGGTTTCCTCCGGCGAGGCAAAGCCGGAGAACTGGCGCATGGTAAAAAGTTTGCCGCGATATCCAGTGGCGTGAATGCCGCGCGTGTAGGGCGGCTGGCCGGGGTAGCCGAGATATTGGTCGTAGTTCCAATCCTCGGGCAGGTCCGCCTGGGTGTACAGGCGGCGGATGGGAACGCCTGAAATTGTCGTAAAACGCGCATGCACACTCTCGTCAAGATTGGTACCCGTGGGCGCGCCGATCGGCCGCTCAAGAGTTTTTTCCAGGGTCGGCGCCAGTGTCTTATCAGCCCACTGCTTCTCTGACTCGGAAGGATGCCGTCCTTCGAACACGTCCGCGATCGGACTCTCTGCTACTTGCGGCTTGGAAGGTTTCTTATCAGCCATGAACACCCCGTCTCTCTAGATGATATGGCCAGTTGAAGCGGGCGGCAAGGCGGAGACGTAGCAAGCTACGTCTCTACAGGACAAGTCAATCTGTAGAAACGTTGCTTGCAACGTCTTCGTGGGATAACTCCCAGGCCTTGGCGTATTTCCACGACACATACACCGAATGATACAGGTGCAGAAGCAGCCCCTCGCGTCCGTCCAAAAATCCGAGCCGAACGAAATAGTTGTAGACGAAAGTCAGCAGTGGCCGGACGACAATATTGACAAAGCTGAAGCCGCGGTTCCCATTGGCCGCAGCAACCTCGGCCCCCATCGAGGAATAACTGTTCATGTGGTCGATGTAGCCACGCAGGGTAGGATAGGCGTCGTGCAGCAGCGCGTGGGATAGCCTGCCAGTCGGACCATCGACCTTCATCGTAGGATGCGCCCCGTATTCCTCGAATCGTCCGGCCCCACGCCGGATCAGACGCAATTTAGGATCTGGATAAAAGCCACCGTGCCGTATCCAGCGGCCAAGAAAAAAATTCTTGCGCGGAATCCAAAAGCCGCTCATCGCCGTGCCAGCTTTCAGCGCAGCCTCTATTTCGTCGGCGAGCCCCGGCTCCAGCGCCTCATCTGCGTCCAGTTGCAACACCCAATCCATCGACGCTTTATCCATTGCCGAATTTTTCTGCGCAGCAAAACCTTTCCACTTCTCGACAAAAACCTTCGCTCCATAAGATTGCGCGATCTCGACCGTGCGATCGGTCGAGCCCGAATCCACTACGATGATTTCTGCCTTGCTATCACGCACCAGCGGCATCACAGTCTCCAGCGTGCGAGGGAGATTGCGTTCTTCATTCTGCGTGATCAAAACCATGGACAGCGTCACGCGTGGAAGGATACATCGGAGCTAAGGAAGACTGAAAGCAGAAACCATTCGGCCCCGCTGCGTGAATACCGGATGAGCAGGGCCGAATCCGAATCAATAACCCGGGGGCTGTGCCTGCGGCGGCACTCCCGGCTGCACCTCCTGCCGTGGCGCGACATAGGGAACATTCGGCATATGAGTCACCTCGCCTCGTTCAGCATCAGCCATGACGATTCCGGAGTGGTCGAGCAAAAGGCCGGTAGCGCGGTCCAACTCCACGCGCGCCTTCTCGTAAGCTGCCTTAGCAGAAACCAGATTGGACTCGGCTGACGTCAAAGCAGCCTGATCCTGCAACACCGCTGTCGAGTTAGAAACTCCGACTGCCAGTTTCTGCTGTTCTGCGTTCAGTGTCTGGCGAGCAAAATCAACCGCGGCCTGGGCCGATTGCACGCTGGCCCGATTCTGCTGCAGCGCGAACTGGGCGTTGCGCACTTCAATGCGAACCTGGTTCGCGAGCTGTTGCAGCCGCACCTGCGCCTGGCGATACTCCAACTCGGACCGCACCTGATCCGCTTGCGCCTGGCGGTTGCGAATCGGGATCGTCAGAGTCACCCCCACTCCCTTGTCGGGCGCGGCGCCGGTGACGAGCTGACTCAACGTCGAGCCATAGCCAACCGGCCCGCCGTTGCGAAACGGAGGAGCGGCTTGAGCGGGCGTGAAGCACTTTTGCAAAGCGCTGCCTGATGATGTGCACGCCGGTGGGAGCAGGGCGGCATTCACATCTCCGCCGATCCCCGAGCCGCCGTAGTACGCGTACAGATCCAGCGTAGGCAGCATCGCATTGCGCACCGCTTTGATGTTGAGCTCGCGGGTGCTCAAGTCGATCCTCGACTCAGCCAGCTCGGCCCGATGACCGAGGGCATCGCTGACCAGATCCTGCGTGGGTACGATTGGTTCCTGTTCTGGCAGTTGCATCGTCGAGGTCGGAACCACGTCCGCTCCCGCCAGCGCCGGATCTTCAAGAGTACGGCTGAGCGCATTCTTCATCAGCAATTCCTGCAGCTCAAGATTAGTTTGCGCCAGGATCAAAGCCTGCTGATCGGTCGATACGGTGCTCTGCGCACTCACCACCTGGATGGGCGGCACGGTTCCGAATTGCAACTGCTTCTTAGTGTCGGCAAGCGTCCGCTCCGCAAAAGCCAGCGCCTCTTCTTGGACTCTTACATTTTCATAAGCGAACACCAAATCCCAGTACAGGTTTTCGATCTGGTCTACGGTCGTGATGACTGGCAGGCGAAAAGCAACGTCTGAGATTTCACGATTGTTCTTGGCGATCCGGATGAAGCGCGTGTTGGGTACGAATCCGAAGCCTTGAAGCAAGGTCTGGGTCAGCCTGAACTGCAGCCCAGAGCCGAGACTGGGAGTGTAGGTGCTGGTCGGATTGTTGGTAGTGGTGTGCGTATTGCTGAAGCCGACCCCGAGGTTCGTGCCCCAGTGAAAGCCTTGCAGGTAGCTGAAATTAGCCGTGCCCGTGTTGGTGTTGGCGATGGGTACCGGGCTGAACACGCTGGTTGATTGGACAAAGTTCCGGTCCATCTGAAGCGTGCCACTAAGCACTGGATCAAAACTGGTAATGGGCGCGCCAATGCCCAAAGTTGAGCCCACCAATCCGTTCGTGCCTGTGCCCGCGCCCCCCGCGGCGATACTAGTGCCGCCAGTTCCGGAGCCGACAACTCCGCTGAGGCCGCCTACACCACCGCCGGGTGTATTTTGCACAATACCAGTATTCACACCCAGAATATTCGCACCCGCGTCGGCGCGGAGAACGTCCGTGTCCGCGATGTTCAGGTTGTAACGCGCCAACACAAGATCAAGATTGTTTTCCAACGTCAACGCCACGGCATCATCCATAGAAAGCATAATTTTGCCGTCATGCATCAGTTGTAGGATGCGGCCAGTGTTGGTCAGGTCCGGCGGTGGCACATATCCGGGCTTATAAGGCGCGATGACGTTCGGGAACTGCGAGCGCGGTTTGGCATAATCCACCGAGGTATACCGCTGCGGTTGCGGCGCTGAAGCCGGTGTGGGTTGCGGCGCTTGCGGCAACGCGGGCGGCGCAGGTTGCTCGTTCTGTGCCCACCCTTGAATCGACAACGCACTCGCGATGGCTATGGCGACAATTCCCCGCTTGGCGGATTTCAATCGAAACAAAAGCATTTCTTCATCTCCTTTTGCAAAGAACCTGATGGTAAGTATTGCAGCCCTTCTCAATATTGAGCTTTGATGCACCCGAATTATCCGGGACACTCTAGAGTAGCTTCGGTCGCAATGAAATTTGGGGATGAATTGTAAAGAATTATATAGATCGGGTTCGCCGCAGACGGGAGCGCATTCACGTAGCGCTCCCTCTGGGTGGAAGCCCAGTGAGGGAGCGCGCTGAACGGAGATCGTTTGATTTACTTCTGAGGTTGTGGTGCTTGCTGTTGAGGAGTTTCCATGATTGACTTCACATCCTGACGCGGTGCAACGTTGGGCACCGTTGGCATGTGAGTCACTTGGCCGCGCTCCGCATCCGCCATGATGATGCCGTTGTGGTCCAGCAGCAGGCCAGTGGCGCGGTCCAGTTCTATGCGTGATTTCTCGTAAGCCGACATTGCCGAAACCAGTGTTGATTCCGCGGTCGCCAATGCCGACTGGTTTTGCAGGACCAGTGTGCTCGTCGAAGCTCCAAGGTTTAACTTCTTCTGCTCCGCGTCCAGCGAAGTTCGGCCCAAGGCCACCGCGGCTTGAGCTGAGGCCACCGCTGCGCGATTCTGGGTCAGCGTGAACTGCGCGTTCCGCACCTCGATGCGAATCTCGTTCTCGATCTGCTGCAAACGCATTTGCGCCTGGCGATATTCCATCTCCGAACGAATTTGCGTGGCCTGACCAGCGCGGTTGCGAATCGGGATGTTCAAGGTTAAACCTAAGCCCTTGTCGGGTGCCGCCGAATCAACCAACTGGTTCAACGCGGTCCCATAGCTTACAGGCTGAGCCGGTGGAATATAACTGGGGCTAGTGACTGGTATGGGCGGTCCGGCGCAACCAAAGGCTTGTTGGAGCGACGACAAGTTGGCGCAGAGATTCGCTGAATTTTGTGCGCCAGCCAAACCCGAACCTCCATAGTAAGCAAAAAGGTCAAGCGTGGGCAGCAGGGCGCTACGAACCGCTTTGTTGCTGATTTCTTGACTGGCTAAATTAATGCGCGCTTCCGCTAGCTCAGGCCGGTGACCCAACGCGTCGTTGACCAGATCTTGTGTGGGCGTCACTTCTTCCTGCGCGGAGAGTTGTATGGTCGACGTAGGAATTACCTCAGCGTCGGCCAGTCGCGGGTCCACTAGCGTGCGGCTAAGCGCATTTTTCATCAGCAGTTGCTGCAGCTGAAGGTTATTCTGAGCCTGGATCAGACTCTGTTGGTCCGCAGCCACAGTGCTCTGCGCGCGAACCACTTCGATGGGAGCCAGACTGCCGATCTGCACCTGCTTCTGGGTATCCGACAGCGTTTTTTGGGCAAACGCGAGGGACTCCTGCTGCACCCTCACATTTTCGTAGGCAAAAACCAAATCCCAGTACATGTTCTCGATCTGATCTACAGTCGTGATAACTTGCAGCCGGAAAGCAACGTCGGTAACTTCCCGGTTGTTCTTGGCGATGCGGATGAAGCGGTTATTGGCTGGGAAGCCGAAACCCTGCAGCAGATGCTGCGTTAAGCGAAACGTGAAATTCGGGTTGATGACCGGGCTCAATGATGTGAATGGGCTGTTTGTACTCTGGCGCGTGTTGTTAAAGCCCACTAGCAAGTTGGTGCCGGATTGGAAGCCCTGCGTGTAGGCGAAACTGTACGTCTGCGTGTTCTGCGACAAAACTGGAACACCAGTGAACACGCTGCTGGCCAGTTGATTGAAGTGGTCCCACTGCAGCGTGCCGTTGAGGATGGGATCAAAGCTGGTGATCTGCGGACCGAGACCCAGCGTAGACCCGACCAACCCGCCGAGTCCAGCGCCCGCGCCGCCCGCGCCAGCAGTGGTGCCGCCCGCGCCGGCACCCGATCCGGCCTGCACCCCCAAACCGCCAACACCACCACCCGGTGTGTTCTGCACCGTGCCTGCAAATACGCCCAGAATAGCCGCGCCCGCCTTGGCCCGCAGCACATCGGTATCCGCAATGTTCAGGTTATAGCGCGCAATCCCGATATCGAGATTATTTTCCAGAGCCAGCGCAACCGCATCATCGACGGACAGCATGATCTTCCCGTTTTGCATGAGTTGCTCAATTCGCGGCGTGTTGTTCAGATTGGGCCGTGGCAAATACCGCGCCTTATAAGGAGCGATCGGGTTTGGAAAGTATCCGGCCGGCTTGTCAAAACTTTCCAGATGGAACTGCTGCGGTTGCGGCGTCTGCACCGGCGTGGATTGAGAAGCCGCGGAAGACGCCGGCGGAGTAGATTGGGACGAATCCTGCGCCCAACCGGTAACGGCCAGCCCGCCGACCACTATCATTGCTGCCACCAGCCGGCAGGCAAACTTCAAACCAGGCAAAGACATTCGCTTTTCTCCATGCATATGAGCTGCTCGTGATGACGACAAAGGCATTCCCAAGTCAAGAGTTACTACGCAAAACACCCGGCCGAGGTTTCATTTTTGTGTTTTCCAGGCAAGGCGCTGCGTTTCGTCGTAAACCGCTACGTGGAATGCAATAGTATAGCTGACGAAATACTCTTGCTTCAGGCTCGAACCCAGCGACTGCACCAATTTGCAACGATTTGCAAGCTGTTTCGATGATTGGCATCGCACAGAAGATTCCGGGCAATCCTCATGCGTAATATCAAAATCGTTCTGGCGTACGACGGCTCGGAATTCTTCGGATGGCAGGTGCAGCCCGATACCGCCACAATCCAGGGCACCCTGGCCTCGGCTATTGGACGGGTGACCGGCGAAAAGGTTTTGCCGCAAGGCTCCGGACGTACCGACGCTGGGGTGCATGCCCTCGCCCAAGTGGCCACCTTTGCCACTGAATCGCCCATACCAGCGCAGAACCTGGTGAAAGCCTTGAACGATATGTTGCCGACTTCTGTCCGCG
>Ga0210396_10007808_pt1 | contig 10166 bp, 8 predicted proteins | sample IncBWH17OmetaG_FD_155466 | JGI IMG/M metagenome (GOLD analysis project Ga0210396, IMG submission 155466) | Forest soil microbial communities from Barre Woods Harvard Forest LTER site, Petersham, Massachusetts, United States - Inc-BW-H-17-O ... | reverse complement strand
GCGCGGCCCGATCTTGGCAACATCATTCGAAACCTTTGGTCGAGGTATCATGCACAGCCCGACGTGCGCCGCGTGCTGTTGCAGCTCATTTGGCTCGGTGAGATGCGGGACTGCGCAGATGTGGCGGAAACTGCTTTCGAAACTTATCCCGACCGGTACACAAGGATATTTGCGGGTCGGGCACGCGCGTCGGCGGGTGATGACGCCGCAAAACGGCGTTATGCCAAGTTTATCAAGGACAACTGCGAAGGACTATCCAACGCTCTTGTCTGGGACGCTATCGGCGACCTGTTCCCGGATTTTCTCGATGTCGGCGATCTTCTCGCGATCCTGTCCGCGGTGGATATTAGCGACGCGGACGGAGGGCTATCGTTTGAGGGGCAAAGTCCTGGCCTTGTGGAACGGTTGGATGCTCGGCCGGAGCTTGAACAGCTTCTGCACGGGTTACTGTCGCAACTCGGAGACGATCGTGGCGATATTGGCCACATTCCCGATAAACGCGAAGAAGCCTATTTCGTCGCGATCGCTGCCGCCGCTTGCCGGCTGCTCGAACAGTGCGAGTCGGATGACGCGCCGACGGATACGATCGACGCCGCTCTGGAGCTTGGCCGGCGGCGGCGCTACCACCACTCCATCCACGAGGTGCGGGACATCGCCGCCGAGCTTCGTCGTTCAGCCGCGCGCCGGCGGCTCGCCTTTTGGCGCGCGGCGGAGCGTCTCAGCGGTGATCGGATACTCCAGGGGCGGCCGATCGAACACCCCTGGGAAATTGAGGTACTCGGCTATCCGCCGAAATTGCTGGTTGAGGACATTGCGTGGCTGCTGGCGGATGCTCCTGGACGATCCGCTGAAAACGAGCGTCGGTTGGCGATCAACACGGCAATGCAGCTTTGGCGCCAAGCGAATGAGCCAAGCGATATTCTCTCTGAAATTGAACGGGCGACACGCTCAGATACGGCGATGAGGCAGGCTTACGACATTTGGCTGAATCCCCCGCCTCAGTCTCCGGAGTTAGTTGCCCAACACCAACAGATGAAGGAGATCGCACAGCGCGGCGAAGCAGAGCGTGCCGCGCGCGATCAGTCTTGGCTCGAATTTATCGATCAGCTGCGCAAAGACCCGGACCAGCTGCGGCGTGTTCGCCCGCCGACGGCGGAGGGCGTGGACACGCGGGTATATCATCTTTGGCAGCTGCTGACTCAAACCGTCGATTCAAGTTCACGGTATGCGATTGACAGCATCGCGCCACTGGAGCCGATGCTTGGCGCTGAGGCCGCCGCCGCGCTTCGGGATGCGATTATGCAGCACTGGCGGCTTTGGCGGCCAAGGTTGAAAAGTACAAAAGTGGGTGGTGAGCGCAATCAAATGAGTTCGATGGATTGCATGGGGATCACCGGCGTTAGTCTCGAAGCGCGGGCGCGGCCACGCTGGGCCGAACGCCTTTCATCCGGCGAAGCGATTCTTGCGGCAAGCTATGCAACCTTGGAAATCAACGGGTTTCCGTCATGGTTATCCGAACTCGCGGCGGCCAAACCGACGGAAGTTCGGAACGTCCTCGTTGGGGAAATTGCAGCTGAGTTGGACGACCCTAAGCCCAGGGCCAGGTATGACGCGCTTGAAGACGTTGCGCGCGCCGACAAACCTATCATCGAATTGATGGCTCCGGCGCTTTTCGGTGAACTGGAACGGCGGGATGGCCTGACCGCAGCCGCTTTAGTGCCCATGCTGAGTATCATTGCTCAGGGTCTTGGGGAGAACCGCCCACAGTTCGTCCAACGGGCAATTGATCGTTTCAACAATGCAGTGGATGCACATGTGCGTGCGTTGTATCTCGGCTCAGCTTTCGCCGTCGACTCGGTGACCGCAAGGGATGCGTTGATGGCGCGGCTCGACACGTTGGGAGCTAGAGATCAGACGGCGCTCGTCGAGCGGATGCTTCCGAGCATTTTTGGTACTGGCTTCCATGACACGAATATCGCTCAACCGGATATCAGCTTCGAGACCCTTGAACGGCTAGTCGCCATCGCCTTCCGGACAATCCGCACGGAAGATGACCATAACCGACGAAGCGGAGAAGTTTTTTCGCCTGACGCGCGCGACAACGCCGAGCATGCTCGTAGTGCCGCGTTCAATCAACTGACGGCTATTCCGGGGCGAGCGACGTTCGATGCTCTCCTACGTCTTGCCGAGAACCCTGATTGTCCGATAACGAAACCGCGATTGCACGAATTGGCGGGCGCGCGCGCCGCCCAGGATTCGGAGAGCGCTCCTTGGCTCCCCGCGGAAACAATTGCTTTCGAGCAAACAGCCGAGACCGCGCCAAGTACGGCGAAAGACCTTCAACGGGTCGCGCTACGGCGCTTGGAAGATATGCAGCATGAACTCCTGCATGGCGATTTTGCGCAAGGCGTCATGGTGAAGGCGCTGCCGAAGGAAACCGCAGTACAAAATTGGGTCGCGGATCGTCTGCGTCTCAAGCAGGGCCGCGCTTACTCGGTCGAACGGGAGCCCCATGTCGTTGACGAGAAAGAGCCTGATGTCCGCGTGCGCGCGAAAGTTACCGATGCCAGCGTGGCCGTCGAAATCAAAGTCCCTGAAAGCTGGACACTTGAGGCGCTTGAGGAAGCGGTGACTGACCAGCTATGTGGTCGCTACCTCCGGGCCCAGGATGCGCGACATGGCATTCTTCTGCTGGTGCACAAGAAGCGACGCCCTAAAGGCTGGAAAGACACAAAGACCGGCAGCGTTCTCAAATTCAGCGACGTGGTCGATCGGCTGCGAAACCTGGCCGCCCGTATCGCAGGCACGGGGCCGGATGCTCCCCAGCCCGAAATTGCCGTCCTTGACGTTACCAGCTGCGGCACCTCGACCTGACGGCGCTGAAATGATTGATAAAAAAATCACTTCTTTCCCGGCCCGTACGCGTTTTTGAGAAGGAAATCGGCGTTCTCGTAGAGTTCGTTGGCCATATCGTCCTTGCTTAGAAGGCCGTCAAAGCACGTCGCATACGCCGCAAAGGTGACGTCGATTATATCGTTGCGAATTCTCTCAAGCCGAGCATCTTTTGCCCCGCCCGCTACGGCCCAACGAAGCGCATGCAAGTAAGCGCACAACGAAAATCGGAAAATGAAGGTGTGCGGGAGTTCCTCGGATGACGGGAGTTGCCCGATATCCGAATGCAGGGCGAAAAATTGCTTGGCCAGATCCATCGTGCCTTCGAGGATTTTCACGACGATGTCGGGGGGCAGCGGCTTGTGCTGTCGCAGGATTTCAAGCTCTTCCTTCGTAAACCGCTTCGTCGCCTCGTCGATGTTCTCGGCGAACGTTTGTGCATTTTCCAACATGTCTGCGAGTTGCGCAGCGGCTTCCTTGCCGGCGTCGATAATCTGCTGCTGAAGCCTCTTCTCGCCTGCCTTCGCCCGAGTGCGCTTTCTGCACCACTTGCGAAAGCTTCTCGTTGCCCTGCCGCTGGTGAATCGCTTCTTGCGGCCCTTCTTTTTTCCTTTCATACCGGAGATAACATCGATCGGTTTCAGGATCAGGACTTGCTTCGGATATTGAGCGAGGATTTCCGTTGATTTGAGAATATTGACGAGCGCGTTGCCTTTGAGCATCTCCAATTGGGCATAATCGGTTACGACCGCGAAGTTATCCCTTGACTCTGCGAGGTAGGCGCGAAGATCTTCGGATTCGAGGTAGTTCTTGTCCACGACCATCCGTTTCATTGATGCGTCCTCTTTTTCAATGCTATACCTATCTAATATCCAGCTGCTGAATTCCGGCGTGGTTCGCCACGCCGAAGCATTGTAAGCCTGTTGGACCATGATCGCCATGAAGCTCTCACTGGAAGAACAGCTATCGGCCTTGAAGCCAAGGGCGCTCGACGAATTCTCGCGAATCGTTATCGACGGAGGGCGTCATGCTTTGGCAGACGCTGCCAATCCACTACGATTCACTTTTTTCTCGACCGCGATGCGAATTTTGTTTGAGCACATGATGGGCACCCTCGCGCCCATCGAGCAGGTTAAGCAGAGCGCTTGGTTCGTGCCAGACAAGAAGGACGGACCCCCAACGAGGCGGCAGCGTATTGTGTTTGCCATTCAAGGAGGACTTGCCGACGCCTTCGTAAAAGAGACGCTTGCCGTTGATGTAGCCCCGCTTCACGCCAAGTTAGTCGAAGCCGTGGACGAGCTCAGCAAACAGGTACATGGCCGCGAGGACACCGTTATTTTGGATTCGGCCGAACAAGATGTGGCCGCGCGGGCTATGATCGAGGTACTCGGCGGTTTCCTAGAAGCCTACCACGATTGTCGTTCGGCGATCCTCGAACCCATCCAAGAGGAACTTGACGACGCCGCGATCAACGCTCTTATCAGTGAAACGATCATGGAGGTTGATGAACTGGCAACCCACCACTCTCTTGACGAGGTTTGTGTTGACCGAATGTCCGTTAAAAGCATTGGTCCAAACAGCATTACCTATCGCGCAGAAGGCTCTGTCTCGGTCACGTTGCAATGGGGATCGAATTCTGACGTGCGGCGGGGAGATGGAGTCGAAATTGGCGACTCCTTTCCGTTCCACTGTGACTTCGAAGTGCCGTTAGACGATCTCTGGAATCTGTCCGGCACCGAACCGCAGTATTGCGTTGACACCAGGGACTGGCACGACACCGCGAAACTGGACGAATGGGAAGGCGCCCCTTGAGGTGAGGCCCTCGCATGTTTGGCGCGAATGTTGTTCCGTAGTGGTGACACCTGGCTGAGATTGATGGCGGCTATCATGGTTGCTTTCAGGGTGTGATGCGCTCACATCCCGCGAGGTATTCCCAGAACGCCTCCAAGGCCGCGACTGCGTCTGTGTAGTCCTTCTCGCTGATGAAATGGTCGAGTTCAAGTCCAGCGGCATGTTTCATCTCGTTGATTTTGACCCGCATGCGGTCGATGGCGTCAAGAATATCAACCGGAACGGCTACGTCGTAAGAAACAAGTGTCTCCTTCACCAAGTCTGGAAAGGATTGAGCGCTCTTCGTCTTCATGGTCGTCGTCGCGCCGTTTCGCTCGGCCATGGCAATAAAGTAAGATTTGCAGTCCTTTTCCCAAAGGTGATATTCGCGAAGATAGGCGCCCTGCAAAAGAGACTCGATCACCCAGTCTCGCATCGTTCCTTCCATTTCGGAGTTGAACGGATCGCGGCCAAGCTGAGCAAGATTGGCGTCGTGAAGCTTCTCAATGCCTGCGATGGCATATTCAACGGCGGTCTGATGGTGGCCTACTTGAGTGTAATTGCCCGTCGCGCCCGGTTCTGGATATCGCCTGATAAGCCTCATGATCGATCTGTCCGATAAAATTAATTCTTAGTCACGCCGAGCGCGCGCCGCCGCTGCATGCGGCATTAGGAACGCGGCCAAATCGTGGACAATATCGGCAAGCGAGCCCGGTTGAAACGCGACGTCCGCCACGAATGAATTCCACTGCTGATTCTTGGCGAGGTCTTCGGCGAACGCGGTCGTCAGTGCGTCGGGCAACTCGGCAGGGATTTCGGTCTTACGACGGGCGAAGGTCGCGGCAATTGCGCGCGCGAGACCGTCGCCCTTGAATTCGTAAGTCTTCGCCAAGACCCAAATATCATAAAGGTCCTTGACGCGGCTGTTGGCGCGGCCGAGGTCCACCATCGCCTGAAACTTCTCGGCAATGACGGTCTCACGCACATAGGCTTTTAGATGAGGGGCGGGAAAGTCGAGCAGGACCGGCAGATCCATTTCGGCAAGGCCCGGCTCGGTAGCGTCGCCGAAACCGATATCGATCACGACCCTAACGCGTGCGCCGTCCACGGTGGCGTAGGTCTTGAGGCGAAGGCCGCCATATTCCTGTTCCTCGCGGATACGATCGATCTCGACGGCTTCGGTGTCGAAGGTGACGGCATCATCGAACGGGATGGCGCAGATTTCTTTGAAAATGTTCACCAGCTTGTCCGGGTCGGCATCGCCGAAGCCGAGAAGATCAACGTCCCGCGTCGGCCGCAGCGGATCGGCGAACCATTTTGTAATCAGCATCGCGCCTTTCAAGGCGAAGCGGTCGCGATACTTTGACTGGCTCAGGCGATAGAGCAACCGTTCGAGCACATATTGGGTAAGCACCAACTGAAAGGTCTGGTTTCTCTCCCGCGCGACGTTCTGGAGGCGCGCGCGCACCGAAGCGCCCATGTTGCGGATGGGTTTAGGCATTAGCGGTCATGGCCTCCAGATAGGGCTGCACGACCTTCCATATGCCACCTTCCATCGCGTAGCGCGAGATTTCAGATGGAGTGGCCTTACGCTGGCGCAGCGCCTCTCTCAGTCCTTCAAGCGCGAGATTGAGGCCGGGACTCTTTTGGTAGCGTTTGCCCGCCTGCTGGCGGTACCGAAACATGTCAACGACCGTTTTCGCGGGATTGTAGATGCGCACGCGTACGCTCTCGATGACATGCTCCTCGACGCCAGAGCGAAGCATCTTGTCGCGAAAGCGCACGACTTGAAGCGGCGGCTGAGTGGCGCGCGGTCGCCGGTCCTTCGGCCCAATCGCTATCCATACGCGTGAAGGAATATTGTCGGTCAGCTCATGGTATGCGAGCGCCGTCACAAGACAGACAATGCCCTTTGGCACGAGCTTGGCCGCTTCCGCGAGCGAATGATTTACATCGAGCGACGAACCGGGAAGCTGATAGAGGCCGCGGCCGAGCCGCAGGAGCAGACCCTTTTCCGTCATGCGCGATACGGTCGTGGCAGTGACCCCGGCCTTGGTTAGCTCGGATAGGCGCGCCATTCCTCGCTGCTTGAGCAGCGATGTGGCGCGGTCCTGTTGGCTATGGGGTGCGGAAGTCATGGGCGGAGTATGATATGAAACGTCGGATATAGCAAGGTTATATCCGACGTTTCATATCAGTGCGGAATGAGTGGGAAGCGCTGCCAGATTAAAGTAAACCGGGCAAAAGCGCGGCCCAATCACTTAATTAGACCGAAGGCTAAATGCAGTGGAATTCCCGCAATCGACCTTAGAGGAAATAATCGAAAGTGAGCGGCTGATGCTGCTCACGGCGGAAGAGCGTTACGGCAAATATTACAGGAACGCTCGTGAGAGCTCAATTTTCTTGTCTCGATGCATCGCCAGCGTCGATCATGACCGCATGATGTTCGCTCGCTTTTTTGCCCTGATGAAAAAACATCACATGCTTGCATTGCTCTCAATTCTCAGGCTGCACAAGGTGCAGGCGATGATGAATCTGCGGCAAGTTCTGGAAGCAGGTGCAGCGGCAGGGTTCGCTATCGCTAATCCAGAGCAGAATCACTTCGCCGAGACAGATGAGCAAGGACTACTTGATCCGACTCAGGAATTGACCAAAAAACGCTACAGATGGCTCCACAAAAACTATCGGAATAGGTCTGATTGGATCAAGAGCACAAAGGAGCAAATAAACATGTCTGCGGCTCACGCCAATATCGTGAGCTCCGGTAGCATATTCCGCGTTGCTGACGCCGGTGACACGATCAATGCACCGTTTTTCGATATCGAGGATGAGTACGCTGTAAAGGCCGATCTTCGGCAGTCAGCATCTATCGCGCTGTCGCTGATGGATTTGTTTTATGGAGTTAATCAGAGCCGCAATGTGATCGCCTTTCATCCAGCATTCGTTGCGACCATAGGGCGACTGGCGCAAGAGACCGACGCCCTGCTAGCGGAGTTGAAAGCAACCGATCGCTTTAAGCAGGGACTGGCAAAATTTGGACTGCCGCATACTTGAGTCGATGTGCGGCTCATATTTCTGTCAGTTCTTCGTCGTCGATGTCCTCGATACGTTCAAGCCGCTCGACAATGATCGGCACTTCGAATTTCAAAGCAGCGCCGTCTTGCTCATCTGCAACCCTGAATTCGGGGTTTGCTAACTTGTACGCCCATGCGGAGAGTAATTTGCCTAACAGGGCCGGCAGTTCGTGTTCGGGAAGCTCTGTGACATGCCATCCGCGATGAGCGGGGTCTATTTCTCCACCTATGCTTGGATATTCTTCGTCTTCTGGGTCACGAAGTAGGATTATTTTATTGGCATACCAGCCATCGCCAAGATGGCGCATGACCTTCAGCTTCATCGTAAGTTTGCCGGATCGGGCGTACACGCCCCTGAGCGGCATCGGCTCAAGTGCCTGGACGGTCTTGGCGGATCGTCCAGGCGCGCCCGCCCTACGCGGCGGTCGGGAGCGGGATGATTTCCGCGCCGCCGTCGAGCGCGGCGGCGATCCGGGCGGCGACGCGATCGGCCGCCATCAGCAAGGCCGGGTCGGGAACGTGCATATAGAGCTGCGTGGTGCCGACCTTGGCGTGGCCAATAAGACCCTTCACGGTCAATTCGGAATAGCCGAGTTCCGTCGCGATCGAGCCGTAGGTATGGCGGAAGATATGCGGCGTCACGCGCTTGTCGATCCCGGCGCGGGCCACGAGGCGTTTTGTGAGCCTATACACGCCGACGAAATGGCCGTCGCCGCGCTCGGCCGGGAACATATACTCGCCGGCCTCCGGCTGTGCGGCGAAATGCTCGACCGCGGCGCGGCCAAGCGGACGCAGACGGGCGGGCGCGGCGTCGTTCTTGGCGTCGCCTAAGCGCAGCGCGCGCGCCTTGAGGTCGAACCAGCGGCGCGGCGAGGCGACCATTTCGCTCTTGCGGGTGCCGGTGAGCAAAAGCCCGCGCACCGCGGCAAGGCCGGTGCGCGACCAGCCTCCGGCCAAAGCCTGGCGCATGGTCTCGCCAAGGATGCGCAGATCGTCGACGGTCAGAAACACCTCGTTCTTGTTGTCGGCAAAGCAGCGAATGCCGCGCACGCTCACATTCGCCGGCACTTTGCCGGCGCGTCGGCCATGTTCGATGATCGCGCGCAACATGCGCGTGGTGCGCGACGCGCTGCCTTTGCCGCCGGTGGTGATGCCGCCGCGGCCGGGCTTGCGCGGCGCCGCTGTCTTGCCTTCGGCGACGTCGTTTTGAAACGCGCCAAGGTGCGGGATGGTCAGCCACGACGCCGGCTTGCGACCGATCAGCGGCTTGACGTGTGCTTCGATCCGCGAGCCGTCACTGTCCAGGGTCGAAGCCTTGATCGGCTTGCCGCGGCGGCCCAACAGGCGGCCGGCGCGCGCTTCGGTCAAGTACCAGTCGCACAGCTCGGCAACCGTCATTTCCGCGCGGGCGGCGGCCTTGGCTTCGGCGGGATCGCCGCCGTCGGCGACTTGCGCCAGGGCGGCCTTCGCGCCTTCGCGCGCTTCAGTCGGGGTGATCGTTCCGACGCGGGCCAGCGTGAGCCGACGCGACATGCCGGCGGCGTTGCGATACTGCACGATGTAGGCGGCGACGCCGGACGCCATCATGCGGACGCCGAAGCCTTTCAATGCCCCGTCGCCTTCATCCCATAGGATGAGCTGGCCGGCGGCCGGCGGCGTGAGGGCATTGACGGTTTGTTTGGTGATCTTCGCCATGGCGGCTTTTCCTTTTTATTCGTGACCTCTGCCTTTTGCTTACACGGAATTCCTGCAAGCACCATGTAAGCACTATGTAAGCAGCGCGGCACAAACGGCAGCAAAACACGACGATGACCATAGCCTTCGCGCAAAGCGAAATCCATTGATATATCAAGGGATAGTCAATAAGCAGCAAACAAAAGTAAGCACGCACAAACCTGCGCAAACCGCTTTCCACAGCACTCCGAAGGCAGAGGTCAGGGGTTCGAATCCCTTCGGGCGCGCCAATATTCTCAGGTCCGTTCCGGACACGTGGGTTACAGTTTACACCAGAGACATAGGTAAGACTTTCGGCTCAAGCCGTGCTCCAACTCACCACCGACTCGTCTGCGCCGTGCGCTTCGCTTTGCTGTACCAATAGGCTGAGGACCTGTCGGCACTACTTAATATTCTTTCAGAAGACTATGGCCCGAGGATCATCATCGTGAAGCGCATCACGAGACTCTGGAGGAGCCTCCACGCCCTCGTTCGTCATCGCGGCGTGCAGTTGGCACTTTCCATCAGGGTGACGATTGCCGCACTGGTCGCTCTCGCGCTTGCGCAATTGTTGCAACTTCCCCTGCCGTTGTGGGCGGTGCTGACGGCCGTCATCGTGACGCAGATGAGCGTCGGACGGTCGCTGAAGGCAACGTT
>Ga0210396_10007807_pt1 | contig 10169 bp, 5 predicted proteins | sample IncBWH17OmetaG_FD_155466 | JGI IMG/M metagenome (GOLD analysis project Ga0210396, IMG submission 155466) | Forest soil microbial communities from Barre Woods Harvard Forest LTER site, Petersham, Massachusetts, United States - Inc-BW-H-17-O ... | reverse complement strand
CAAAATCGGAAAAGTCTCGCTGACGTATGGCAGCGGCACCAACAAGGCCGACTTCTCCATCATCAGCCTGTGTCCGCCGACGCTGGCGGCAGGAAAGAGTTGCATCATTGGAGTGTTCTTCTTCGCCGGCAACATCGGCAATCTGTCGGCCACGCTGAACATCGCTGACAACGCTCCCGGAAGCCCGCAGCAAGTTCCTTTGTCGGCTACCGTGATCAATCCGATTCCGTTCTTCCGGCCGGGAAGCTTGAACTTCGGCACGGTGAAGGTCGGCCACAGCAGCACGCAGAATGTAACTCTCATGAATGTGGGAACAACGCCGCTGAACATCAGCAGCGTGAGTGCGACAGGCCCGAACGCCAACAACTTTGTGCCGGTCAACGGTTGTCCGAGTTCGCTCGGACCGGGCAACAGCTGCATCATTGCGGTCAAGTTCTCGCCCTCCGCTACCGGGAATCGCTCTGCCAACCTGACGGTCGTTGACAATGCCGAAATCGGCAGGCAGAACATCCCGCTGAGTGGAAAAGGAAATTAGCGCTGCAGATGCAGGCGGAACGGCGCAGTCCCTCGCGAAGATTGCGCCGAAGCAGGGGGCACTGTGAGTAAAGAAGTCTTTATCAACTACTGGATCGGACAGGAGCCCAATCCTCCGTCGCCCACGCTGAGCCAGATGCCGGCGTATGTCAACATCACGCCGCTGGCTTTCCTGAACATCGACAACAATTACGAACTCGATTTTGGTTTTCTAACGCAGCACTTTCCTGCCGCCCAGATTCAGGGCTGGATCGAGACCATCCAGGCAAACGGAACGAAGGTTTTATTTTCCATAAACGACCAGAAGCTAGGTTCAATCCCTGCTGCTAAGCAGGAGGCGTTTGTAGCTAACGTTGCAGCCAATGTAAAGGCTTGGGGAGTGGACGGGCTGGACTTTGACTATGAACCGCCGGCGAACAGCACTACCCTAGTCCCGCTGATTCAGGCGCTGCGTTCGGCCTTACCTGCAGGCTCGGTGTTTGCCGCGCCCATTTATTCGCCCTGGACCTCTTATCCCGCTTTGCTAAAGCAATTGGCTGGGGCGGTCGACTACATCACGACCATGGATTACACGCCTTATCCTGGCTATGACGGGACCATCAGCTTGTGCGCTAAGTACGCAGCTATCATGGGAGGCTGGTCCAAACTCGTGATAGGAATGAGTTGCATGGGGCCGGCAAGCGACCAGCCCTGGCGTAACTTCACGCCGCTCGCCGACGTGAAGAAGTTGAGTGCCTACGAGCCGTCGGCTACTGAAAGCAAAGGCGGCGGAATGCTCTATACCTTCAGCTACGACGTGACTACCCGAAACAACGGCGGCAGCGGTACGGGATATCCCGACGGCACATGGACTGAAACCATTCACCAGTGCCTGCCCTAGCTGCGAAAGCGTGTGTCCAATTGTCTGTAGTTCAGAGTTGCGTCACTATTCCGGCAGCGCCTTTTCTCCGCTGACGCTGAATTCCGCCTCAATCGGTGAAGCTACAGTATCCGGCTGTCCGCCTCCCACGGCAACGCTGTACGCGCCGGGGGCCACGACTCGATCTCCGTTTTCCTTCACTTCGCTCAAGTCCCGCGCGTTCAAATCGAAGTGAACATGTTGCGTTTCTCCCGCTGCCACGTGTACACGGGTGAAGCCGCGCAGCGCACGAATCGGCACAATCGGTGACTTGGGAAAACTTAAGTACAGCTCCACCACTTCGTCGCCTTCACGGTCAGTGGTGTTCTTCACGTCGGCATCCACGCTGAGAGGATCGCCTGCATTCAGCTTGTCCGTCGAAAGCTTCAGATTGCTGTAACTGAATTGCGAATAGCTCAAGCCGTAACCGAATGGATAAAGCGGCTTGCCTGCAAAATAACGATACGTGCGATTTTTCATCGCATAATCTTCGAAGGGCGGAAGCTGCTCGACTCCTTTGTAAAACGTCACCGGCAACCGTCCCGCCGGATTGTTCACTCCGGCAATTGTCTGGGCAACGGCAGTGCCGCCTTCTTCGCCGGAATACCATGCGTCTAGCATTGCGTTTGCGTGTTCACTCGCCCAATTCACCGATAGCGCACTGCCATTCATCAGGACGACGATCAGCGGCTTGTCCGTGGCCTTCAGCGCTTCCAGAAGGTCTTCTTCTTGCTTGGGCAGGTCGAGGCTCATGCGGTCTCCGCCCTTAAAACCGGGTACTTCCACCTTCATTTCTTCGCCTTCGAGTTGCGATGTGATACCCACGACCGCAACCGTCACGTCTGCCTGTTTTGCTGCGGCAACCGCGTCGGCAATCGGATCGGCGATTTCCTTTTGCCAAACCAGTTTCGTGCCAAATCCGCCGCGCGAGAATTCCACTCTGACCGCGTACCTGTGTCCCTTTTCCAGCGCGATCTTTTGTGTGGATGGAGTAGGATCGTGCAACTCGGAATCAGTCACAATCCCTTTTTCGTCCAGCCAGAACCGGTTCATGGAGCCAATCAGTCCTATCTCATAATTGCCTGACTCCGCGGGCGTGAGAAAGCCTGTCCATCGCACTGAAAAGTCCTTCATACCTTCCGGCGCCGTCACCGCAGCCGCATCGGGATGAAACAGTTGCAGGTCGACAGTTTTATCCACGCGAACAACTTGCGGCGCTCCCGTGAAACCCGCGCCGGCGAAATATTCGGCCTTCAATCCAGGCTGTCCATCATTGGTAGAGAGAGCGGAAGTGGGAATAACCGTTTGCTGCCGCAGAAAGTTCATTCCCGGCACGAACGTCACCTGCGCGCTCGCAAACTGCGCGCGGATGCCATCGAGCGCCGTCGTCGCATGAGACGCCGTGCCGCTGTAATTGCCGTGCAACACCCGCACGGACTCGGCAAGCGGGCCGACTACGGCAATCTTAGATACGCTCGGGCTCAGCGGCAGCGTTCCATCATTCTTTAGCAGCACGATCGATTCCTTCGCTATTTTCAGCGCGAGATCGCGATGCGGCTGGCTATCGATTTCCGATTCCGGAGTCTGCGCATACGGCACCATCTCGGGTGGGTCGAACATTCCTAGCTTGAAGCGCGCGGTAAACGTGCGCCTGAGCGCGACATCAATATCTTTTTCGGTCAAAAGACCTTGCTTGACCGCATCGAGAAATTTCACGTAGTCGGAGTTGTTCTTCGCTTTTGTGAAAAAATCGGCGCACTCGCTGTCCATGCCGCGTTTAAGAGATATAGCGCCGGCCTCCGCCATCGACTTGGTGAAGTGGTGGCCGTTAAAGATGTCAGCCACCGCATCGCAGTCGGAGACGACGTAACCGTTGAATTTCCAGGCTCCGCGTAACTGGTCTTCCAGAAGGAAATGGTTGGCACACCCTGGTTCGCCATTGATGCGGTTGTAGGCGCACATCACTGAATCGACTTTGCCCTCTACAACCAATGTCCGGAAGGCGGGAAGATATGTATCTTCCATGTCGTGCTTTGAAACCTGCACGTCCACGGTATGACGCGTAGGCTCGGGACCGCTATGAACGGCGAAATGCTTTGCCGTTGAAATAACCCGGTAGTACTTGGGATCGTCGCCTTGCAATCCGGTCACAAACGCTTTACCCATGCGCCCGGTAAGAAACGGATCTTCACCGTAAGTTTCCTGTCCACGGCCCCAGCGCGGATCGCGGAAGATGTTGATGTTCGGAGACCAGAAGTCGAGGCCTTCCATAATGTCCCGGCGTCCCGCGCGCACCGCCTGGTAATGTTTTGCTCTTCCCTCCGTGCCGATCACGATTGCCATCTCGTGAATCAGAGGATCGTCAAACGTGGCGGCAAGTCCGATTGGTTCCGGAAACACCGTCGCGGTTCCGGCGTTGGCGACTCCGTGCAGCGCTTCGCTCCACCAGTCATACGCAGGCACCTGCAGCCGGGGAATGGCTCGCGCCTGATTGACAAGCTGGGAGGCCTTTTCCTCGAGCGTCATCCGCGAAATCAAATCCTCGACGCGGCGATCGGTCGGCTGCGATGGATCCATGTAGATTGGTGCGCCTGCAGACTGCGCCGTTTGGGCGATTGAGGCCGTCACTGTTATGAAGAATATGAAGATGGTCGCAACCACAGACATCCGAATAAAATTCTTAGGCACCGGAAATAGCCTCCTTAATTTCTGTCGGGCGCAAAACGATCGAGCTCTCCGAGCGCGACGGAGTATACCACCGTTAACGTACCCGGCGCATACAGGCGCAGGAAAAATCCACAATGGATTTACAAAATTGAGGTAGGACACGGCTCACTTAGGAGCCCGAGTTGGAAAGCGGACTACGCACTTGTTGTCTTTGTAACTGATCGAGTTCCGCCAGAACTTCGGAGCTGTGTTTTGGAGGAGCGACATTCGCGTAGATCTTGGCGATCTTTCCCGCCGGATCGATGACGAAAGTGTGGCGGGCAGCAAACTTCACAATACCCAGATTAGTCAGCGAACCGTATGTCGCCGTCGTTTTACCTGCGGTATCGGCAAGCAATTTGAAATTCAGTGCTTCTTTGGCGCAGAACTTTTTATGGGAATCAACGGTGTCCAAACTGACGCCCAACACGACCGTGTTACGCTGCGAATACTGGGCTTCGTCGATGGAAAAGTTGTGCGCCTCGCGAGTGCAACCCGGGGTCTGATCTTTCGGATAAAAATAAAGTACAACCCACTTGCCGCGGTATTGTTGCAAGCTCACGGGCAAGCCCTCTTGCGATGGCAGAGTAAAATCCGGCGCGTCGCTTCCGATCGACGGCATCGGATTGTGGGGAAGCAACCGCACAACTATCGCGACGGCAACAACCGCTACTGCCAATATCAGCGCTATCCGCAGCATGCTCCCTCCGCTGTCGACCTCAGCATCCCGATCAAATACGGCCCAATTCTAAACGAAAGACTTGCTCGCCGCCTTTGGTGCAGCAAAAAACGTAGCGATTGAATATGATGGAATGTTCGACAACAAAGGCCCGGTTGCGCCAGGCCCATCAGACACGCTGATTGCACCTAGCTGAATCAGACAGGGAGACGATACGTGGCTCAGACGGAGACAGACGGGTTAGAGGTTCTTGAAACCCGGGAGTGGGTTGATTCGCTCGACTATGTGCTTTCCAAAGGCGGGCCCAACCGGGCGGGCCGTTTGTTACAGCAGTTGGCCTTGCATGCCCGGCGCGAAGCCGGCATCAACCTTCCTTTCACGGCGACCACCCCCTATCAAAATACAATTCCCGCCAGGCAGCAGCCGCCATTTCCAGGCAGCCAGGAGATGGAGCGCCGCATTAAGAGTCTGGTGCGCTGGAACGCGCTGGCCATGGTGGTGCGGGCCAACAAAATTCAGGAAGGCATCGGTGGGCACATCTCCACGTTTGCTTCGGCCGCCACTCTCTATGAAGTCGCCTTCAATCATTTCTTTCGCGCACAAACGGAAAACGGCGATCGCGATATCGTCTATTTCCAGGGTCATGCCGCCCCTGGCATTTACTCGCGAGCTTATCTGGAAGGGCGCATCCCCAAAGAGAAGCTGCAAAATTTTCGCCGCGAGTTGAAGCCCGGTGGAGGGCTTTCTTCCTATCCCCACCCTTGGCTGATGCCCGATTTCTGGGAGTTTCCCACAGTCTCCATGGGTCTAGGGCCCATTCAAGCGATCTATCATGCGCGTTTCATCAAGTATTTGGAAAATCGCGGGTTGAAACAAACCACAGGTGGCAAGGTCTGGGCCTTCCTCGGCGACGGGGAAATGGATGAGCCCGAGTCTCTGGGCTCAATCACGTTGGCCTCGCGGGAAAAGCTGGACAATCTGATCTTCGTGGTTAACTGCAATTTGCAGCGCCTCGATGGCCCAGTGCGCGGCAATGGAAAGATCATTCAAGAACTGGAAGCCATCTTCCGAGGCGCCGGCTGGAATGTCATAAAAGTAATCTGGGGATCAGACTGGGATCAACTGATCCTGAACGATCGCGACGGAATTCTGGTCAAGCGGCTGGGCGAAGTAAGCGACGGACAATATCAAAAATATTTCGTCGAAAGCGGCGCTTACTTCCGTCAGAACCTTTTCGGCAGTGATCCCCGGCTGCTAAAAATGGTCGAGCATTTGTCGGACGAGCAGCTATCGCGGATGCGGCTGGGCGGCCACGATCCCATCAAGGTTCATGCAGCCTATCGAGCGGCGATGGAGCACACGGGCGCTCCAACCATCATTCTGGCCAAGACAATCAAGGGCTACGGACTGGGCGAAGCAGGTGAAGGCAAGAACATCACCCACCAGCAGAAAAAGCTGAATGAAGACGAGCTGCAAATGTTCCGCTCGCGCTTCGGCATTCCCATCCCTGATGAAGAATTGCACGACGCGCCGTTCTACCGACCGCAAGACGATAGCGCAGAGATCCAATACATGCAGGCGCGGCGCCAGCAGCTTGGAGGATATTTGCCGCAGCGCAAAGTGCGCGCCGAAGCGCTGAAGTCGGTACCGGAATCGCACTTCGAAGAATTTTATAAAGGGACAGAAGGCCGCGACGCTTCGACCACCATGGTATTTGTTCGCCTGCTGGCCAAGTTGCTGCGCGACCCAGAACTGGGCAAGCTGATCGTCCCCATCGTTCCCGACGAAGCCCGCACCTTCGGCATGGAAGCCCTGTTCCGCCAGGTGGGAATTTACTCCAGCGTCGGCCAGCTTTACGAACCGGTTGACATGGACACGCTGCTTTACTACAAAGAAGCGAAGGGCGGTCAGATTCTGGAAGAAGGAATTACCGAAGCTGGGTCCATGTGCTCGTTCATTGCCGCGGGCACGGCCTATTCCAATCATGGAATCAACACGATTCCTTTTTTTATTTATTACTCCATGTTCGGGTTCCAGCGAATCGGCGATTTGATCTGGGCTGCAGCCGATATGCGCTGCCGCGGTTTCCTCGTCGGAGGCACGGCCGGCCGCACCACGCTTGCCGGAGAAGGCCTGCAACATCAGGATGGTCACAGCCACGTGCTGGCTCTGCCTGTCCCCAATCTGATGGCGTACGATCCGGCATTCGCTTATGAGATTGCCGTCATTATTCAAGATGGCATCAAGCGCATGTATATCGATCAGGAATCCATTTTCTACTACCTGACTGTCACCAACGAACCGTTGCCCATGCCCGAAATGCCCAAGGACAGTGGCGTTCGCGACGGAATCCTTAAGGGGCTGTATCGCTTCAAGACTTCCGACAAGAAAGATTCTCCCGCGCGCGTGCAGTTGCTGGGAAGCGGGACAATCATGTTCGAAGTCCTAAAGGCGCAGCAGATTCTACAGGACAAATATGGCGTTGCCGCCGATGTGTGGAGCGTTACCAGCTACAAGCAGCTTTATCGCGATGCCAACGATTGTGAGCGCTGGAATCTGTTGCATCCTGGCGAACCTGCGAAGGTGCCCTATGTTACGCAGACGCTGCAAGGGGCTCCGGGCCCTTTCATCGCGGCATCCGATTACATGAAAGTGTTGCCGGAAAGTCTCGCCAAATGGGTTCCCGGGCAACTGGTTTCGTTGGGAACGGATGGGTTTGGACGCAGCGAAAATCGCGCGGCGCTCCGCGACTTTTTTGAGGTCGACGCTAAACACATTGTGCTGGCAACGTTAGGAGCGCTGGCGCGGGAAAATAAAATCGGAATGGATATCGTCAAGCGGGCGGTTCAAGAGCTTGCCATCAATCCGGAAAAGATGAATCCCGCGATCAGTTGATCCGAGCTTTTATCCAGTTCCAGGACAGAATACTTATGCACATCGAGGACAAGCGGTGATCGAATTCAAACTACCCGAGCTGGGAGAAAATATTGAACAAGGCGACCTGGTGCGCCTGATGGTTGCACCCGGAGCTTCAGTAAGCGCCGGTCAAGCCGTCATGGAACTGGAGACTGACAAGGCGGTAGTCGAGGTGCCTTCGTCAGTCAGTGGAACCGTACAGGAGATTCGCGTCAAAGAGGGTGAGAAGGTCAAAGTCGGCCAGGTTATCTTCACGGTGGAGAACGGCACCGGGACAAAAGCCGCCGGCGAGTCGAAATCGCAGAAAAGCGAAGCCAAAAAGCTGGAGTCTCCACCGCAGGATCGTAAGGTTTCTAGCGACGCGCTGCAATCGCATGCAGCAACGAGCAATACTGCAACTGCTCCATCGCGGGCGCCAGTTTCTGCAAGCACGAATCCAGCGGTTTCTGGCGCCACGGAATTCAAGCTGCCTGAACTCGGCGAAAACATTTCGCAAGGAGACCTGGTTCGCCTGATGATTGCTCCCGGAACCAAAGTGGCCGAAGGCCAGCCGGTCATGGAGTTGGAGACCGATAAAGCTGTGATCGAAGTACCGTCATCAGTCGCAGGCGTGGTCAAGGATGTAAGAGTCAAGGAAGGCGAAAAGATTAAAGTTGGACAGGTCATCTTTACTCTGGAAGGCGGCGAAACCGTTCCCAGCGAGCAACCGCGCACGCAGACTGCCCCCGTTGAACATACTTCCGGCCAGCACGGAGCGCGCCTGGCCTTTCAGGCAGCGATTCGCGCAGAAGGAAAAACTGAAGAGCAAGCGCTGCCTCCAGACCAGCCGGCGCAAGCGTTGCCTTCATTCAGTATGCCCGCGCAATTAGGCAAAGTCGCGGGGACTGAGCATCGCGAAGCGGTTCCCGCAGCGCCTCATGTCCGGCGGCTCGCGCGCGAACTCGGTATCGACATCTACGAAGTAAAGGGTACCGGCCCGGGCGGACGCATCAGCGACGACGATGTCAAAGCGCACGCAAAGGGCCTTGTGTCATCGGCGGCGCGGTCAACGCCCGTCGCTGGTCACTTCGCCACTCCCAAGCTTCCCGATTTCGCCAAGTGGGGAAAGATCGAAAAAGTTTCAATGCGCGGCGTGCGCCGCAAAACCGCCGAACACCTCGCCGAATCGTGGAACACAATTCCGCATGTCACGCAACAGGACCGCGCGGATATTACCGAGCTGGAGCAACTGAGATCGAAGTTCGCGCCCAAGGCCGAGCAAGCCGGCGGAAAGATGACCGTCACGGCGATTGCCCTCAAAGTTTGCGCAGCTGCGCTCAAGGTCTTTCCGCAATTCAACGCCAGTATCGACATTGAGAAGGAAGAAATTGTTTACAAGCAATACATCAATATCGGCGTGGCGACGGACACAGACCGAGGACTCCTCGTTCCCGTGATCCGCGATGTCGACAAGAAAAACATTGTCGAGCTGGCGGTGGAGTTATCGCAAATCTCAAAGAAAGCGCGCGACAAGAAACTGACGCCGGCGGAAATGGAAGGCGGTACCTTCAGCATCAGCAACCTCGGCGGCATCGGCGGCATCGGATTCACGCCCATCGTCAACCATCCGGAAGTGGCGATTCTCGGCCTTTCCCGTTCGCGCATGGAACCGGAATGGATTAACGGCAAGTTCGAGCCACGCCTGATTTTGCCGCTGTCACTTTCCTATGATCATCGCCTGATCGATGGCGCCGATGCGGCGCGATTTCTGCGCTGGATCGCGGAAGCCTTCGAACAGCCGTTCCTTCTTTCGGTGCAAGGATAAAGCAGGGTTCAAATCCAAAACCAAATGTCTGAAAGCGAAACCTCACAAATAAAACTGGCGGTTGTCGGTGCTGGGCCCGGCGGCTATGCTGCCGCATTCCTCGCGGCCGACCTGGGCATGAACGTCACGCTGATCGATCCCGAAGTTTATCCCGGCGGCGTTTGCCTTTATCGCGGCTGCATTCCTTCGAAGGCTTTGCTGCACGTTGCCAAACTTTTGGAAGAAACTCAACAAGCAAAAAATTGGGGCATCGATTTTCCCGCTCCTGCGGTCGATCTGGCGCGACTGCGCTCCTGGAAAGAAGGCGTCGTAAAAAAGCTTACCGGCGGCCTGGGACAACTCTCCAAGCAACGCAAGGTGAAGTATGTGCAAGGCCGCGCAGCGTTTGAAAACTCCACCACTTTGCAGGTATCGAAGGAGAACGGCGAAAGCGAAACACTGAGCTTCGACAAAATCATCCTGGCGACGGGCTCGCGCTCAGCAATCGTGCCTGCGCTGAAAATCGATTCCCCCCGCATGATGGATTCCACCGCGGCGCTCAACCTGGAAGACATTCCCGGAAGCCTGCTCGTGGTCGGCGGAGGCTACATCGGCCTCGAGTTAGGCTCGGTTTATGCGGCGTTGGGCACGCG
>Ga0210396_10007803_pt1 | contig 10171 bp, 8 predicted proteins | sample IncBWH17OmetaG_FD_155466 | JGI IMG/M metagenome (GOLD analysis project Ga0210396, IMG submission 155466) | Forest soil microbial communities from Barre Woods Harvard Forest LTER site, Petersham, Massachusetts, United States - Inc-BW-H-17-O ... | reverse complement strand
CTTGCGCCTCGTTCGACCAGTACCGCAATTTCGAGATCAGGGGCACCGCTTTCCGCGACCTCGTCACCGCGCTGCCGGGCGTCAAGCCGGTGGTGTGAGGGCGGCCCGCGGGCCTTTTCCGCGTGGGTGGGCCATCGCCGTGAGCCAGGACTTTCGGGGCCGGGCCGCATTGGCAAATCATAATCTTTTAAGATGTATTGTGATACCTATATCTCATAGGTTGTATCGAGATTCACCGCTTCGGTCATCACAGGTGCGGAAGACGATGTCCTTCCCGAGCATGATCCAAACACAGACGGTCGAGATTCCCGACGAGTTCCGGTTGAGCCATCTGACCCCGCTGCCGATGACGGTGCGGCTGCCGCTTGTGGCACGGCCAAACCGGCTCAAGAATTTCCTGGTCGGCTCGCTCATCGTTCTGAACGACGCATTGTTTGGGCTGATATTCACCGGACTGGTGTTGATATTGCCTGACACCCGCCTGTCGGGGATCGGTGGTCTCATCTTCCTGCTGATGTTGCTGGTCTTGCTATTCGCCGTTGTGATTTTCACCGGCGTGGCCTTCACGTGCTTCCGCGATGCGCTGCGCACCGATCCTGTCCTTGAGATCTCCGCGGATGGCATCGGCGATTGCCGCTCCGGCCTGTCCGTGCCGTGGTCATTGGTTCGGTCTGCGAGGATTCTCGGCGACAGCGTCGACCTGCAACTTCGCGGCCCCGCGCCGTATTGGCAAAACCCTTTCCGGGCCGGCGTCCTGTTCCAACGCTACCGTCCGAAGCCCAATCATGTCATCGTCTCCGTCGCCCATCTCGACATGCGGGCGCACGCTCTCGCAAGCGCGATCCTCACGCTGGCCCAGTGGAACGGCGGCGAGGCCATCACGAAGATACCCCGCCCCGCATTCGACAGGGGACTGAAGCTGATCCCGCGAAGGCAGTGAAGGACCGACTCGCCCACGGCCCGGCATGACGAGCGAAGAGGGCGCCGCCTCTCAAAACTTCCGCGTCCCATTAACCCCTTGGCAACCATCATGGGCGACCAATGGGCTGACCCCTTTGGCGTTAGGCGATGGCCCATGCTCTCCCGCGAACAGCGAAATCCGTTTAGCGACTGGTGGTGGACGGTCGACCGCCTGCAGCTTGCCGCGATCCTTGCGCTGATTCTGGGCGGCATCATCCTGTCGCTGGCGGCGAGCCCGCCGGTGGCGACCCGGATCGGGCTCGACCCGTTTCATTTCTTCAACCGCCACGTCCTGTTTCTGTTGCCGTCCTTCATCGTGCTGATCGGCGTCTCGTTCCTGTCGCCGCGGCAGATCAGGCGCACCGCGCTGATCGTGTTCTTTGTCAGCATGGCGCTGATCGTGGCGACGCTGTTGTTCGGGCCCGAGGTCAAGGGCTCGCGGCGCTGGATCACGCTGATCGGCGTCAATATCCAGGCTTCCGAATCCGCCAAGCCCGCTTTCGTCGTGTTGGCCGCCTGGCTGTTTGCGGAATCGGCGCGGCGGCCGGAAATGCCCGCGACCTCGATGGCGCTGATCCTTCTGATGATGCTGGTCTCGCTGCTCGTGATGGAGCCTGATTTCGGCCAGACCATGCTGATCCTGATGGTATGGGGCGCCTTGTTCTTCATCGCCGGCATGCGGATGATCTGGGTGGCGGGGCTCGCGGGCGCCGCGGGCGCCGGACTGTTCGGCGCCTATCTGCTCGTGCCGCACGTGGCGGGGCGCATCAAGCGCTTCATCAATCCCGCATCCGGCGACACCTTTCAGGTCGATACCGCGATGGAGGCCTTCGGCAATGGCGGCTGGTTCGGGCTTGGGCCCGGCGAGGGGATCGCCAAGCGCAGCCTGCCGGACAGCCACACCGATTTCGTGTTCGCGGTGGCGGCGGAGGAATTCGGAATCATCTTGTGCCTGGTACTGCTCGCGCTGTTTGCCTTCGTGGTGATCCGCGCCTTGTCGCGCGCCTATGCGACCGAGGACATGTTCGCCCGCTTCGCAGCCTCCGGGCTTGCGATCCTGTTCGGTGTGCAGGCCGCGATCAACATGTCGGTCAATCTGCAACTGATCCCCGCCAAGGGCATGACGCTACCGTTCATCTCCTATGGCGGTTCCTCGATGGTTTCGCTGGCCTACGGGGTCGGCATGATGCTGGCGCTGACGCGGCAGCGCTCGCGTACCGAACAGGAATCGATGAACGCCAGCCCGGCTGGCAGTTACGCGTGAGCCTCACTCTTCGTCGTTGCGAGGAGCGAAAGCGACGAGGCAATCCACATTTGACATCAATACCGCGATGGACTGCTTCGCGGAGCCTGTCATCGGGCGACGCTTCGCGTCGACCCGGTGGCTCGCAATGACGGCTAAAATTTGCGATTATCAAACCGATGAGCACTTCACCCTTGATCCTGCTGGCCGCGGGCGGCACCGGCGGCCATCTTTTTCCGGCCGAGGCGCTCGGCGTCGAACTGATGAAGCGCGGCTTGCGCGTTCGTCTTGCCACCGACTCCCGCGCGCTGCGTTACTCCGGATTGTTCTCCAGGGAAATGATCGACGTGGTGCCGAGCGAGACCGTGCGCAGCCGCACGCCGTGGTCGCTCGCCCATACCGGCCTCACGCTCGCCGCCGGCATGGTGGTAGCGCTCAGACTGGTGCGCAAGCTGCGCCCTGCGGCCGTGGTCGGCTTCGGCGGCTATCCGACACTGCCGCCGCTATTGGCCGCTAGAGCCGTCGGCATTCCCGGCATCATTCACGAGGCCAACGCGGTGCTCGGCCGTGCCAACCGGTTTCTGTCGCGCCGTGTCAGCGCGATCGCGACCTCGCTGCCGGGGGTGCTCGACCGCGATCCACAGCTTTCGGCAAGAACCACCACCGTCGGCACACCGATGCGCCCGGCGATCCTGGCCGCAACGGCCGTGAAATATGCCGCGCCCGATGCGGGCGGACCGTTTCGCCTGCTGGTGATCGGCGGCAGCCAGGGCGCGCGCGTGATGGCCGACATCGTGCCGGGCGCAATCGAGCGCCTTGAACCTTCATTGTGGAACAGGCTGATCCTCACCCAGCAGGTGCGCGAAGAAGACATGGCGCGCGTGCGCGCGGTTTACGATCCTCTCAAGATCAAGGCCGAGCTGGCGCCGTTCTTCGCCGATCTGCCGGCCAAGCTGGCCTCGCACCATCTGGTCGTCTCGCGCTCCGGCGCCGGCACCGTCGCCGAACTCGGCGCGATTGGACGTCCCTCGATCCTGGTGCCGTTGCCGGGTTCGATCGATCAGGACCAGTTCGCCAATGCCGGCGTGTTGGCCCAGGTGGGCGGCGCGTTGCGCATCCCGCAAGCCGAATTCACCTCCGACCGTCTGGCGTCCGAAATCTCAGCGCTCGCGGCCGAACCTGCCAGGCTAAACGCAATGGCGGATGCCGCGCGCACCGTGGGCCGGCTCGACGCCGCCCAGCGGATGGCCGATTTGGTGATGAAAGTGGCGGGAATCTGACGTCTGGCAACCCATTTTGGGTCTTGTCAGCGCCTTCGAAAGCGGGGCATCCAGTACTCTGCGGCGGCTGATCTGAATCGCCGACTTCGCGGAACGCCGGATCGTCCGGCGGAGCCCGTCATCGAGCGGCGCGTTGCGCCGACCCGTTGGCAGGACAATGACGACCTAGGAAAACGTTCATGAGACTGCCGCGCGAAATCGGACCCATCCACTTCGTCGGGATCGGCGGTATCGGGATGAGCGGTATCGCCGAAGTCCTGAGCAATCTCGGCTACACCGTGCAGGGCTCGGATGCCTCCGAAAGCGCCAACGTCCATCGCCTGCGCGACAAGGGGATCAAGATCGCAATCGGCCATGCGGCGGAGAATGTCGCCGGCGCCGACGTGCTGGTGGTGTCGACCGCGATCAAGCGCGACAATCCCGAATTGATGGCGGCGCGCGCCCAGCGCATCCCGGTGGTGCGCCGTGCCGAAATGCTCGCCGAACTGATGCGGCTGAAAAGCTGCGTCGCGATTGCCGGCACCCACGGCAAGACCACCACGACCTCGATGGTGGCAGCCCTGCTTGACGCCGGCGATCTCGATCCGACCGTGATCAACGGCGGTATCATCAATGCCTACGGCACCAACGCGCGGCTCGGCGCCGGCGAATGGATGGTGGTGGAGGCGGATGAAAGCGACGGCACGTTCCTGAAGCTGCCGGCGGACGTTGCCATCGTCACCAATGTCGATCCCGAACATCTCGATCATTTCAAGACGTTCGAAGCGGTTCAGGAAGCCTTCCGCAATTTCGTCGAGAACGTGCCGTTCTACGGTTTCGCCGTGATGTGCATCGACCATTCCGTCGTGCAGACGCTGGTCGGCAAGATCGAGGACCGCCGCATCGTCACCTATGGCGAAAATCCGCAGGCCGATGCGCGGCTCGTCGATCTCAGCCCATTCGGCGGCGGCTCCGCCTTCAAGGTCGCGTTCCGCGACCGCAAGACCGATGCCGTGCACGTGATCGGGGAAATTCATCTGCCGATGCCGGGACGGCACAACGCGCTCAATGCCACCGCCGCGATCGCGGTCGCCCATGAACTCGGGCTCTCCGACGAGGCGATCCGAAAGGCGATCGCGGGCTTCGGCGGCGTGAAGCGGCGTTTCACCAGAACCGGCGAGTGGAACGGCGTCACCGTCATCGACGACTATGGCCATCACCCCGTCGAGATCGCGGCCGTTCTGAGGGCGGCGCGCGAGTCGACCAGCGGCAAGATCATCGCCGTGGTGCAGCCGCATCGCTTCACCCGCCTGCAAACGCTGTTTGAGGAATTCTGCACCTGCTTCAACGATGCCGATACCGTGGTCGTGGCCGAAGTCTATCCGGCCGGCGAAGCGCCGATTGAGGGCATCGATCGCGATCATTTCGTGCTGGGCTTGCGCGCCCATGGCCACCGCGAGGTGATCCCGCTCGCAAATTCCGGCGAACTCGCCAAGGTCGTTCACGGCATCGCTGGCCGCGGCGATCTCGTCGTCTGCCTCGGCGCCGGCAACATCACGCAATGGGCCTACGCCCTGCCGGGCGAATTGAAGGCGCTGGGGTGAAGGTGGCGACCTTCCCCGACATCACGCCCGAACTCAAAGCCGCGATGCCGCAACTGCGCGGGCGGCTGTTGGCAAACCAGCCTCTGGCCGAGCTGACCTGGTTTCGGGTCGGCGGACCGGCGCAGGCGTTGTTCACGCCGGCGGACGAAGACGACCTCGCTTATTTCCTCAAAGCTCTCCCGGCTGAGCTGCCCGTCTACGCCGTCGGCGTCGGCTCCAACCTGATCGTGCGCGATGGCGGCATGCCGGGCGTGGTGATACGCTTGGCGCCGCGCGGCTTCGGCGAAACCGGCGCGCAAGGCGAAATCGTCAGCGCCGGTGCTGCCGCCCTCGACAAGCGCGTGGCCGAGACGGCGGCCGCCGCCAATATCAGCGGGCTCGAATTTTTCTTCGGCATTCCCGGCACCGTCGGCGGCGCGCTGCGCATGAACGCCGGCGCCAATGGCGCGGAGACCAGGGATGTCCTGATCGAGGCGACAGGCATCGGCCGCGACGGCAGGAAGCATACGTTTGGCAATGCCGAGATGAAATTCGCCTACCGCGAAAGCGGCGTCGATTCCTCGATCATCTTCACGTCCGCGCGTTTTCGTGGGCGGATCGCCGCGCCCGAGGCGATCACCGCGCGTATGAACCAGGTGCAGACCCATCGCGAGACGGCGCAGCCGATCCGCGAAAAAACCGGTGGATCGACCTTCAAGAACCCGCCGGGCGGAAGCGCCTGGAAACTGATCGATGCCGCCGGCTGCCGCGGATTGCGCGTCGGCGGCGCGCAGGTGTCGGAAATGCACTGCAATTTCCTGATCAATACCGGGCAGGCGACCGGCAATGATATCGAAACCTTAGGCGAGACCGTTCGCGCGCGGGTGAAGGAAATTAGCGGAATTGAGCTACACTGGGAAATCAAGCGGATCGGGATTTTCTCTTAAGCTGTCATTTACGGGATGGTCCGAATGACCAGACCGGAAATCTCGAGATTCTCCGGCGTGCAAGGGCACATCGAAGTTCGATACTTGCACATCGCCACGGAATGACGAAAGAACGAGAGATGCGGACCACCATTCTTTTCGGCGGCACGAACAAGGAGCGCCTGGTGTCGGTGGCGACCGCCCAGGCGTTGCATTCGGCGCTGCCGCAAGCCGATTTGTGGTTCTGGGATGTCGACGACACCGTGCATGAGGCGGCCTCGCAAGCGCTGTTGCAGCATGCGCGCCCGTTCGAGCACCCCTTCAAGGCCGCCACGCCGAGCCTGGGCCGCATCGAACCGGCGCTGGATCGGGCCAAGGCGGAGGGTCGCGTTTTGGTGCTCGGCCTGCATGGCGGCAGCACGGAGAACGGCGAACTTCAAGCGATGTGCGAGATGCGCGGGATACCGTTCACCGGCTCCGGCTCGGCGTCGTCGCATCTGGCCTTCGACAAGGTCGCGGCAAAGCGCTTTGCGGCGATCGCCGGCGTGAAGGCGCCCCCCGGCGTGATGCTGGAGGATATCGAAACCGCATTCACCGAATACGGCAAGCTCATTGCAAAGCCCACGCGCGACGGCTCGAGCTACGGGCTGATCTTCGTCAACGCAACGCAGGACATCGCCGCCGTCCGCAATGCCGCAAAGCTCGAGGAATATCTGATCGAACCGTTCATATCGGGGGTCGAAGCCACCTGCGGCGTGCTGGAGCAATCCGACGGCGCGGTGTTCTCGCTGCCGCCGATCGAGATCGTTCCGGCCGGGGGCGGCTTCGACTACACGGCCAAATACCTGCTCAAGTCGACCCAGGAGATTTGCCCGGGCCGCTTCTCGCCTGAAATCAGCGAACAGATCATGGGCCTGGCGTTGCGGGCGCACCGGGCACTGTCATGCTCCGGCTATTCCCGAACCGATTTCATCGTCTCGGCGAAGGGCCCGATTTATCTCGAGACCAATACGCTGCCGGGCCTGACCAAGGCCTCGCTTTACCCGAAGGCGCTCAAGGCGCAGGGCATCGATTTTGCCGATTTCCTCAACGATCAGATTGTGCTGGCGGAAAGGCGCGCGCAACGGTAGCTCACGCCCGAAGTTCTGGTTCCCGGGACAGGGCACTTCAACCATTACCAAATTACTAACGTTACCGGTCAAAGCATTCAGCGGGCACGTCAAAACGCGCCCTGCTCAGACCGAATTTACCCTTTGTTTACCAGGAAGTCCGAAGGTTAACGCTGGCGGCGCATGGCGCTTGGCTGCCGGGGCGTGAGTGGGTTGCGGGTTTCCGCCTTCTGCGACCGCATCGAGGGAACAGGTGGCCTCTTTAGCTCGAGGTCCTCATCACCCAACCCGGCACGGCCGAGACGTCACGCGTGCTGGTCTCGCAATGTTTGCGGACCTAACGTTTTGACGAGCTCGTGCAATGGATGGTGGAGGACGTCTCGCCCGGTCGCAGCGATCGCCGAGACCCCAAGCTGACCTGAAGGCGGCCGCTATTGGCGCGGTCGTGTTGCTGCGCGAGTGGCTGGGCGCGAGGCGCCCCACTGCAAGGTCGCGCCGCTTCGCGCGCGCCGACCAGCCGCCCCGCCTGATCGCATTTCTGGAACGTCACGTGCCGCGCCGCGCGGGCGCGGCCGCGACCGTGATGTTGCTGCTTGCGAGCGCTGGTCTTGGTGTCGTCAAGGGCGGCCATCTCGAGCAATTCGTCACCGGCGTGAGCGATGCGCGCAACGCGCTGGCCAATTCGGCCGGCTTTCGCATCACCGCGGTCGCAATCAACGGCCGTCGGCAGCTCTCCCAGGACGAGGTGCTCGCGACCGGCGGCGTCAATGGCCGCTCTTCGCTGTTGTTCCTCGACGCAGCCTCGGTGCGCGAAAAGCTGAAAGCCAATCCCTGGATCAGCGAAGCCACGGTGCTGAAGCTTTATCCCGGCGAGCTCCGAATCGACATCGTCGAACGCTCGGCATTCGCGCTGTGGCAGCTCGACGGCCGCCTGTCGGTGATATCAGATGACGGCGCGGTGCTGGAGCCGTACGTTTCCCCGCGTTTCCTGTTGCTGCCGCTCGTGGTCGGCAGGGGCGCAGAAGCCCATGCCAAGGAATTCCTGGCGCTGCTTGCGCGTTATCCGCGGGTCAACTCGGTGACCAAGGCCGCCATATTCGTCGGCGAGCGGCGCTGGAATCTCAGACTCAAGGACGGTCTCGACGTCAAGCTTCCGGAAAACGACGCCGGCAACGCGCTGGCTACGCTGAGCACGCTCGACAAGGAGGAGCACCTGTTCTCCCGCGACATCGTCGCCGTCGACATGCGGCTGCCGGACCGGCTGACCGTGCAATTGTCCGAAGACGCGGCCAGAGCGCGCGAGGAGCTGTTCAAGGAAAAGAAGCCGAAGAAGAAGGTCGGCGACGCATGAGCGGCTTCAATCGCAACCAGACGCCGAAGACGCGTCCGATGCCGCACAAGCGCACCGCGCTGGTCGCCTCGCTCGATATCGGCACCAGCAAGATCGCCTGCATGATCGCGCGGCTCAAGCCGTGTCCGCCGAGTGACGCCTTGCGCGGGCGCAGCCACGCGGTCGAACTGATTGGCTACAGCCAGATCCAGTCGCGCGGTCTCAAGGCGGGCGCGGTCGTCGATCTCGCCGAATGCGAACAGGCGGTCCGCCAGGCGGTGGCGCTCGCCGAGGACATGGCCAAGGTTCGGGTCGAATCGGTCCTGCTGTCGGTCTCGGCCGGGCGCTTACAGGGTCATTTGATCGAGGCGGCCGCCAACATTCGGGGCGGGGCGGTCACGGCCGCCGACGTCGCACGTGTCACCTCCGCCGGCATGCGCCATGCCACGGGGGAGGGCCGTACCGTGCTGCACGCGCTGCCGGTCGGCTATTCGATCGATGGGGTCAAGGGCATTCGCGACCCAAAAGGCATGGTGGCCCGCCAATTCGGCGTCGACATGAACGTCGTCACGGCGGACGCCACGGTCGCCAGGAACCTGATGCTGGTGGTTGAGCGCTGCCACCTCAATGTCGAGGCCATGGCGGCAAGCCCCTATGTGGCGGGCCTTGCGGTCCTGACCGACGACGAGGCCGACCTCGGCGCCGCGGTCGTGGAAATGGGGGCGGGGACCACCACGATCGCCACCTATTCGGGGGGGCGTTTTGTGCATGCCAGCGGGTTTGCGCTCGGCGGGCACCATATCACCATGGACTTGGCGCGGGGGCTCAGCGCATGCATTGCAGATGCCGAGCGAATCAAGACGTTATATGGCACGGTGCTGACCGGCGGGTCGGACACGCGTGAATTGATGTCCGTGCCGTCTGCCGGCGACGACGAACTGGACGTACCGCAAATCGTGTCACGGGCCACGATTGCGAACATCGTCCGGCATCGTGCCGAGGAGATTTTTGAGATGGCCAGGGACCGGCTCGCGGATTCTCCCTTTGCGGCAGAGCCGAAGGCGCGGGTGGTATTGAGCGGAGGGGCTTCGCAGCTCACCGGAACCCTTGAGCTTGCGACCCGGGTGCTCAACCGGCCGGTCCGCATCGGCCGCCCGCTCGGCTTCAGCCGGCTACCCAACGAGGCCAAGGGCGCGTCGTTCGCGGTCCCCACCGGGCTCCTGGTCTATCCGCAATACGCTCATCTTGAACACGTCGAACCGCGGCATACGCGGCAACTCCGGACAGGGACTGACGGCTATTTGGGAAAAGTCGGACGATGGCTTCGAGAGGGCTTCTGATGAATCTTTTCCTCCCCCTTCGACTTTCACCAACCCCCGCGGCCGCCGGCCAGGGCGAATCAACGCGCGCGTAATCGAGAGGCAACCATGACCATCAATCTCAACGTCCCTGACATTCGCGAGCTGAAGCCGCGGATCACGGTATTCGGCGTAGGCGGAGCCGGCGGCAATGCCGTCAACAACATGATCACCGCCGGACTGCAGGGCGTCGATTTCGTCGTCGCCAACACCGACGCGCAGGCGCTGACCATGTCGAAGGCCCAGCGCATCATTCAGATGGGCACCCAGGTGACCCAGGGTCTGGGCGCCGGCTCGCAGCCCGATGTCGGCGCGGCCGCGGCGCAGGAAGTCATCGATGAAATCCGCGATCACCTCTCCGGCGCCAACATGGTTTTCGTCACCGCCGGCATGGGCGGCGGCA
>Ga0210396_10007801_pt1 | contig 10172 bp, 11 predicted proteins | sample IncBWH17OmetaG_FD_155466 | JGI IMG/M metagenome (GOLD analysis project Ga0210396, IMG submission 155466) | Forest soil microbial communities from Barre Woods Harvard Forest LTER site, Petersham, Massachusetts, United States - Inc-BW-H-17-O ... | reverse complement strand
GCCGTGACGGTCGCGTCGACATCCGGCACGTAGCCTTCCATCGTCGAGGCGCCGTTCATCATCGGCACGCCGGCGAGACAGATGTTATCCTTGAGGGCCACGGTCTTGCCGCGGAGCTTGCCAGCGGAGGCGCCCGCGACCTCGGTCTTGACGTACCAGGCGCCATACTGGTTCTCCTCGGCCGTCGGGCGTCGGCCGGGCAGGCGCGGGTAGCTGACTGGCGGCAATTCGTCCGGCATCCGGTCGAGCCGGCTGTACGCCTCGAACGCCCCGAGCAGGCTTTGATGATGGGCGGCGAGCTCGGCCTCGGGCAAGGCGAGACCGAGCTCTACAGCGACTTCGCCGAGCTGCTCGAGGCTCGGGACTTTGATGGTATTGAGCGACATCGCGGCTAACTCGCCGGCGCCTGATAGTAACGGCGGCCAGCCAGATATCGCACACCGTTGGACCCGCTCCGCTCGGTGTGACGGCGCCCGGCGGTCATCGCAAACGTGTCGCCGGCGCGGTAGGTGCACTCGTGGCCGTCGCAGGTAATCGTCATCTCGCCTTCGAGCACCAGCAGGCACGCATCGAATTCATGGGCGTGCTCCGGATTGAGCTCACCTGCCTCCATCCGGCGATCGACGACCTCCCGATAGCCTTGCACTTCCAGCTCGTGCTCGAATTCCGCCCTGTTCATGGCTTCCTCCTCAGACAATTTGTCGACGACATTGCAATCGTAGCATGCGTCGGAGTCGGCTGGGCGATAAACTCGGCGTGACCCGGGAAGCGCGGCAAGGAGCGGGAGGCAGCTGGTGGCTGGTGTGCTCGAAGGCATTCGCGTCCTCGATTTCGGGCGTTACATCGCCGGGCCGTTCTGTGCCGCGCTGCTCGGCGATCTCGGCGCCGAAGTCATCCGCGTCGAGCGGATCGGCGGCGGCGAGGATCGCGGCATGATCCCGGTCGGCGCCGGGCCTGCTACCGAACCGTTCACCGGCGGCGGCGCGATGTTCCTCGCGATGAACCGCAACAAGCTCGGGATGACCTTGGACCCGGCGGCGCCAAAAGGCCGCGAGATCGTCCGGAAGCTGGTCGCCTCCGCCGATGTAGTCGTCGCCAACCTGCCGCCGCGGGTCCTGCGCTCATTGGCGCTCGATCTCGACAGCCTGCGCCAGATCAAGCCCGACATCATCCTGACGACGGTGACCGGCTTCGGGTCCGGCGGGCCGCTCAGCCACAAGCACGGTTTCGACGGCATCGGCCAGTCGATGAGCGGCGCCGTCTATCTGTCCGGCACGCCGGAACAGCCGATCGCGATCAAGGTGCCGTGGGTCGATTTCGGCACCGCCTGTCTATCGGCCTTCGGCACTCTGGCGGCGCTGATCGAGCGCGGCAAGACCGGGCGTGGCCAGAAGGTCGAGGGTGCCCTGCTGCGCACCGCGATCGCCTTCACTAACGCCACGCTGATCGAGCAGGCGCTAACCGGCGTGAATCGCACCGCGACCCTCAATCGCGGGTTCAACTCGGCGCCGGCCGACATCTTCCGGACCACGGACGGCTGGATCGTCGCGACGGTCATCGGCGCGCCGATGTTTCGCCGCTGGGCGAGGATGATCGGCGAGGAGCATTGGCTGAGCGACCCCCGCTTCAAAGACGACCAGTCGCGGGCCGACCACGGCGAAATCATTTCGGCCCGAATGTCCGAGTGGTGCGCGTCGCGAAGCTGCGCCGAGGCGCTGACCGCGCTCGAAGAAGCCAGCATTGTGTCCGGTCAGGTCTATTCGCCCCAGCAAGCACTCGACGACCCGCACATCCGCGCCGCCGGTCTCCTCGAAGGAGTAATCTATCCCGGGCTCGACAACCCCCTGCCGCTGGCGCCGACCCCGATCGAACTGTCGGAAACGCCGGACGCCTACCGCCGCCGCGCGCCGCTGGTCGGCGAACACACCAACGAGATCCTCCGCAGCGTCGGCTACATCGCCGCCGAGATTGCTGCGCTGCGCGAAGAGCGAGTGATTTAAGATCGTCGTCGCGAGCGGAGCGAAGCGATCTCGGGCCACAGGGCGTTCGGTCGGTCGGGATTGCTTCGTCGCGCTGCGCGCTTCTCGCAATGACAGAGCGCATCTCAAAGGACGAGCTGCGTCTGGGTCACGAGGGCGACGAGGCGGCCCTCGCTGTTCGAGACGCGGGTCTGCCAGATCATCGTTCGCCTGCCGCGGTGAATCGGCGTCGTCTCTCCGATCACCCGGGTGCCGACCGGCGCCGGCGCGACAAAATTGGTCTTGCTCTCGACCGTCGTCGTGCCCGCTCCTTGCGGCAGATTGACGAGCGTGCCCATCGCGCCGAGCGTGTCGGCGAACGCCATGATCGCGCCGCCGTGAAGCACGGCCGGGATTGTGCACAGGTCCTCCCGGACGGTCATTTCGGCGACGATTCTGTCCGGTGAGGCGCTGACGAACTCGATGCCCAAAAGTTCGGCAAAGGGCAGCTTTGTATCATTTACCCGGTCGAGCAGATCCAATTGCGGGTTCCTCCCTGAGGCGCGGCTTTTCCGCGCACAGAGAAGCATTGCGCGTGGCTTTCTGGCAAGATCGCCAGGCAAGAAAACGGTACCAACCGACACGGTTATGCCACGATTATCCGCTTAAGGATCCGCTTCGTCGGCCGTCCGGTCCCCTGGAGGACATTGGTGCATGCATAAGTTGGCGATCATAGCGCTGGTATCCGCGCTGTTTATGGCAAGCGGCGCTTTTGCACAGCAAAAGGCCGGCAAGGACGGCGTTTACGAAGAGCTCAACTTCTTCGACGAAGCGTTCGAGCGGATCCGTCAGGATTCGGTCGATTCGGTCAGCGATACAAAGCTGATCGATGCGGCGATCTCGGGCATGTTGACCGGGCTCGATCCGCGCTCGTCCTTTCTCGACGAGGCGGCGTTCAAGGCAATGCAAAATCCGGCGAACGACAACGTGGCCGGCGTCGGACTCGTTGTGACGATCGAGAATGGACAGCTAAAGGTGATCTCGCCCCAGGACGGGTCGCCGGCGGCGCAAGCCGGCGTCAATCCCGGAGACGTGATCTTTTCGATCGACAAGGAGCCGACTTACGATCTGACGCTCGGCGAGGCGGAGCAAAAGCTGCGGGGCCCCGCGGGCAGTGAGGTTGCGCTGACATTGCGCCGCGGCAATGGCGGGCCGATCGACCTGAAGCTAAAGCGCGAGCCGTTCAAATTGCAGACGGTGGCGGGGCGCGTCGAAGGCGGCAATATCGGCTATCTACGCGTCGCCGGGTTCGACGCGACCACCCAGGCGGCGCTGGCCGGCACGGTGCAGGATTTACGGCAACGCGCCGGCAACAAGCTGATCGGGTTCATTCTAGATCTGCGCAACAACCCCGGCGGCAATTTCGATGCGGCGGTCGCCACCGCCGATGCGCTCATCGACAAGGGGGACATCGTCGTCGTCAAGGGCCGCAAACCGGCTGGCACAAAGCGCATCAGCGCCACTCCCGGTGATCTCGCAAAAGGTCTGCCGATCGTGGCGCTGATCAATGGCGGGACAGCACGCGAGGCCGAACTTGTTATCGGCGCGTTGCAGGACAATAAGCGGGCAGTGACGCTCGGGACGAAGAGCTTCGGCGAGAGCTCGATCGAAAGCCTGCTCCCGCTCGGCAATGGCGGGGCGATCCGGCTGACGACGGCGCGTTTCACCACCCCGAACGGGCGTGAAATTCAGGGCAAGGGTCTCGAACCCGACCTCGGTGTGAGCTCGCTCAAGCTCGCAAAGCTCGGCCACGGCGAAGGCCGGCACGAGGCGGATCTGCCGGGGGCGCTCAAAAATCCCGATCAGCCCGCCACGCCGCCTGCCAACGCCCCTCCGGGCGCGACCGCGACACCGGCGCCGGAAGAGGCGCCCTCTGTCGCGACCGGCGATATGGGCTCGACGAGCGATGAGCAACTGACCCAGGCGATCGATGTGCTGCGCGGGCTTTCTCTGATCGGAAAGCACGCAGCAGGTTGACTCCCGGGTCCCGTTAACTTTATTTGCAAACCTGCCATATTGATGCCGCATCCCCTGCGGCATCATGCCGGCGCATTTCGAAAAATAGGCGCTTCCAAAGCGTATGTCGTCGCCTCTGGCGACGATTGGCACACTGCATTCAGGAGGCCAGGATGAGCGAGGCGAAATCGAATTCAATTCCTGTTGGTGCGGCATTTGCTGAACAGGCCGAGTTGTGGATGGGCGCACAACGTGATGTGCTCGGCGGTGTGGAAACGATGATCACCGGCTGGGGGCAGCGGCAGCGCCAAGTCTTCGAGGCATCCTCTCGATCCATGCAGAGGATCTGTGAAGCCCGCAATATGTTCGATCTGCTGCAGGCGCAACACGAATGGCTGTCGGATTGCCTCAATTGGACCGCCTCCGAGATCCGCGCGGTCGGCTACGACATCCCGGCGATAACCCGGAAGGCGGCGGAGCGGTTTGGCGACGGCGGCAACGGGCAGCGACGCGATGCACGAACGCCAGTCGGGCCAAGCATTTCGATGCGGCGAGCCGCCGCGGAGTAGCAGCCGCGTTCCGGTAGAACCGTCTGCGCTCTTTTCCTCTCCCCCGCGGGCCGGGGTCGCCTTCGGCGGACTGACCGATTGAAGGGCATGATGCTTGATTTCACGATCTCCTTTCAGCGGCCGGGCTTTCAGACGCTCTAAGTGATCGAATGGCGCGCCCCCCGCGGTTCATTTGTATCGCCAGCCGCTGCCGCCAGGAGGTCGAGTGCCCGCGGTACCTCGCTTGGGCGGCGCAGCCGCAATACGACGAGATGTGCGCATTCGCTCTGCGCCAACCGTTCCGCGGTTTCGCCGCGGCGGCGCTGCCAGGTGCTCCAGGCCCAGCGGATCGGGTGGCTGGGCCGTATCAGGTGCCCCCAGCGCTCGCGGTTGCCGGCCCACAGCTCGGTGTGAAGAACGAGCCGGAAAAGCGTACGGGAGATTACCCGAGCCATGATCACCGGGCGCTCGTAATCGAGCCAGACTAGGTGGGTCGCACGCCGCCAGACCCTATCGCGCACCGGGCCGTAATTGCCGTCGACGACCCAAGCCTCGGCCTCGACCGCCTCATCGACGCGGCGGACGAACTCCTCGGGATCGTGCCGCGTCAGATCGCGCCATCCCGACTGCCAGTTGATCGCATCGAGTTCGATATGCGGCAGCTTCGACAGCGCCGCAATTCTGCGTGCCAGCGTCGTCTTGCCGGCGCCCGAGGTGCCGACCACCACAATCCGCACCGGCCGCCTCCAGGTCTTTAATCGGCAAACACTTGCACGAGAGCCGGGCCTCGCGCACTGGCGATGTGTCTGCTTATACTCGGCGATCTGCAGAGAGGGAGACGGAAATGCCCGAGAACAAACGGACCAGGCCCACAGCTTCTGTTGCACCGCCGAATCCGCCCCTGCTCGTGCCTCACCCGCCGAGCGCGCCGTTGTTGCCGCCGGCGCATGTCGTCGATTTGATGACCGTCGAGGGATCGGCGGTGTTCGACGCACAGTGGAAGGCGATGGAGGCGAAGATCGTCGAGTGCCCGGCACTGACGGACGCCATGCCCGAATTCAGGACGACTTACGACATAGCCCCTTATGCCGGGGTGAGCAGCTTTGACGATTCGTCTTGGCCGGTGATTGCCGCCGACGAACTGGGGGCCAGGCGAGGCGGCGGCATGGTGTCGTTCTTCTGGTATCGCACAAGGCTGACGATCCCGGCAAATGCCGCGGGTTTCGACACCTCCGGCGCGATGACGGTGCTGCGGGTCAATGTCGACGACTACGCGGAAGTCTGGGTCAATGGCGAGCTGCCGCGGGCGGCCGGCCGGCCGAGCCCCGGCACGATTCAGGGGTTCAACATGCCCCATCGCCTCGTGCTCGCTAATCCCGCGACCCCCGGCGAGAAGTTCGAAATCGCGGTCTTTGCCATCAACGGGCCGATTTCGGCCGCACCGGCGAATTTCCTCTGGTTCCGCGAGGCGAAAATCGAATTCTTCCGCTGACGGCGTCTCAGCGCGGCGGATAACGGATTTCTACCAAATAGAGGCCTTCGGGGGGTGCGGTCGGGCCGCCGGCGCGGCGATCGCGGGCCGCGAGGGCGCGGGCCACATCGTCCGGATGCCACCGTCCGAGACCGACCAGCTTCAACGTGCCGGTGATATTGCGCATCTGGTGATGCAAAAACGAGCGGGCACGAGCGGTGATGTGGATTTCGTCGCCGGCGCGGCCGACTTCCAGCGCGTCGAGCGTCTTTAAGGGCGACCTCGCCTGGCACAGCGAGTCGCGGAAAGTCGAAAAATCGTGATGCCCGATTAGGTGCCGGGCGCCGGCGCGCATCGCGTCGACGTCGAGCGCCGGGGTGACCTGCCACACCCGGCCGCGTTCGAGGGCCGGCGGGGCGCGGCGGTTCAGGATGCGATAGAGATAAACCCTGCCCACAGCCGACAGCCGGGCGTCGAACTCGTCGCGAACGCGCTCGGCGGCAAGGACGCTGATCGCATTCGGCCGCAGATGGTGGTTGATGGCGCCGTGCATCACCTCCGCTGCCGCCGGGCGGGTGAGATCGACATGTGCCGTCTGTGCCAATGCATGCACACCCGCATCGGTACGCCCTGCCCCGTGCATGGTGACCGTTTCCCCGCAGAATCTGAGGACGGCGGTTTCGAGCGCCTCTTGAACCGAAAGGCCGTTCGCCTGGCGCTGCCAGCCCACCAGCCCGCTGCCGTCATATTCGATGGTCAGCTTGTAGCGGGGCACGGCAGCCTCGTCCCGGGGGGGATCGTAAATCCGCGCAGGAAGGCCGGGGCGTCGAGCGCGGCCCGGCCCGGCCGCTGCAGCCGCAAAAGGCGCAGGACGCCCTCGCCGCACGCAACGGTCAAGCGGTCGTCCAGCACAATGCCCGGCACACCCCCAGCAGGACCCGGCAGATCCATCGCCGCGTGCACGCGGATCCTCTCGCCGCCGATCTCGAAATAAGACCCCGGCCAAGGGTCGAATGCCCGGACCCGTCGCTCCAGATCGGTCGAAGGCAGTCGCCAATCCAGCCGGCCTTCCTCCCGGCCGATCTTGGGCGCATAGCTGACCCCCTGCTGCGGCTGCAACGTGCCGACGAGCCAGCCTTCGGCGACCCCGTCAAGCGCCGCCAGCATCAGGCGTCCGCCGAGAATCGCGAGGTCGGCCGAGAGGCCGGCGGATGTCGCATCGGGCGCGATCGGCACGGCTTCCTGCAGCAGGATCGGGCCGGTGTCGAGCCCCTCCTCCATCTGCATGATGGTGATCCCGGTCTCTCGGTCACCGGCGAGCAATGCCCGCTGGATCGGCGCCGCGCCGCGCCAGCGCGGGAGCAACGAGGCATGCACATTGAGACAGCCGAGCCGCGGCGCGGTCAGGATCGGCCGCGGCAAAATCAGGCCGTACGCGGCCACCACCGCGGCATCGGCTCCGAGAGCGGCGAAGCCGGCTTGCTCTGCTTCGTTCCGCAGGGTCGCGGGGCAGCGGACCGGGAGGCCGTGCTGTGCTGCCAGCGATTGAACCGGCGAGGCTTTCGGCCGGTGTCCGCGGCCGGCGGGACGCGGCGGCTGCGTGTAAACGGCAACGATCCGGTGCCCGGCCTCGATCAGCGCACCCAGGATCGTCGCGGCGAAAGCCGGCGTGCCCATGAAGACGAGGTCGAGCCCTCGTCGCGGACCGATGGTGTTTATCCTTCGCCCCCCTCGGGGTCAGCCTCTGGGATCAAGCGGCGGTCGCAGGTACCCGGCTGCGCTTGGCCTTGGCTAGCTTGCGCAGGATCATCCCGCGCTTCAGCGAGGAGATATGATCGACAAAGAGGACGCCGTCGAGGTGATCGATCTCGTGCTGCAGGCACATCGCGAGCAGGCCCGATGCCTCGATCTCCCGGATTTCATTCTGGTAATCGAGGTAGCGCAAGCGGATCGCTGCCGGACGCGTGACCTCTGCGTAGTGTTCGGGCAAGGACAGGCAGCCTTCATTGCCGGTTGTCAGCTCGGGCGACCGCCAGAGGATTTCCGGATTGGCGAGCTGCAGCGGCTGCGGCTTTTCGCCCTCTCGGGCGACATCGAGGACAATGACCCGGCTCGATTGTCCGACTTGCGGCGCGGCGAGACCGATGCCGATCGCTCCGTACATCGTGTCGAGCATGTCGTCCATCAGCCGCCTGATCTTGTCGTCGACCGCGCGCACTGGCCGCGCCTTGATCTTGAGCCGAGGGTCGGGAGCCGTAATGATCGGAAGCTGAGCCATGCCAAGTAGTTAAGCGGCGGGCCGGTCAGCGTCAATATCGCGACCCGGCGCTCCAAGCCGCAGATCTCCCTCTCCGCCCCGGGGGCGGAGAGGGTCGGGGTGAGGCGGGGATGCCAGAGAGCTTCCCTGCGACCCACCTCACCCTCCCATCGCTTCGCGATGGGCCCCTCCCTCTCCCCCCTCTAGGGCGGAGAGGGGCTCAGATCCCAGGGCACCGATGAATGTCTCGACGATCTCACCTGCCGGGCGGCGAAGGATCGTCTCGTTGGTGAACAGCTCGAACTCGGCGCCCTCGGGCGAGGCGTGCACGGCAGACCGGATAGCGATCCCGCGCGCGAGCAATCGCTCGGGCAGGCTCTCGGCATCAGCCCCGAACACCCGCAGGCGCGTGACATTGGTCGCCGCCGCGGGGCGCCGGACCTCGCAGCCGGGGTGCCGGCGCAGAGCCTGAAGCAGGGTTTCGGCCGCCGTCGCGGCGCGTTCGAAGCGTTCGCCGAAGCCGTCGAGGTAATGCAATGCCACCGCCGCATAGGGCCAGGCCTGACGAAGGCTGCCGCCGAACATCCGCCGCTGGTGATAGAGGTTGTCGATCAGCTCCCGCGGCCCGGCGAGCACGGCGCCGGCGGCGGCATTGAAGTATTTGTAGAGCGAGACGTAAACGGTGTCGAACAACGCTGCGTAACTCGCCGGCATGATTCCCGTATAGGCCGAGGCGAGAAAGATGCGGGCGCCATCGAGGTGGAGGCCGATCCGGTGCTTTCGTGCAAAGGCGGCGATCCGTTGCATCTCGGCGAAGTCGAAGGCCTCGCCCTGGAGGCGGCGCATCGGGGATTCTATCGAGATTGCGCCGACCGGGGTCGACACGCGAGCTTCCGGAAGGCGGGCGATCTCGTCCTCGACCTCGGCGAGGGTAAAGGTCGCGCGCTGCGGAGCAAGCGGGATCAGGGTCAGACCGCTCAGCTCCTGCGCGCAGTCACCGGTATCGTTGTAGATGTGGCTTTCGCGCTGCACGAGCACACGGCGGCCGCGCGTCGCGAGAAGACGCAGCGCGAGATGGTTGGCGAGCGTACCGCTCGGCAAAAACAGCGCCATCTCCTTGCCGAGCAGTGCCGCGATCCGTTGCTCGAGGTCTAAAACGACCCCCTCGCGCGAGAATTCGTCGGCGGCGACGCCGCGCTCCTCGGCCAGCTGTACCAGCAAACGAGCATATTCGGCAGGCGACAAACCCAAGCCGTCGGAGCGAAAATGCACAGTGAGGTTCATTCTCTGCCGCTCCTATGACACTTACCGCACCAGATCGGCGAGCACGATTGCCCCGACCTTGCGGCCCTCGACATCGCAGACTGGCAGCCGGTCGGTGCGGCGCGTGGTCATCGCCGAGAGGGCGTCGCGCAGCGACGTGTCGAGAGAGAGCGGCTCGCCTTCGGCGGTTTCGCCGGGGCGCATGCGGTCGGCGATCTTCCGCACCGACAGGAGCTTGAGGCCGATGCCCTGCCGTCCGACAAAGTCAGAGACGAACCCACTCGCCGGGTGCTCGAGGATGTCGGTCGGCGAGCCGAACTGCGCGATCCGGCCTTCTTGCATCACGGCTATATGGCTGGCGAGGCGCAGCGCCTCCTCGATGTCGTGGGTCACGAACACGATGGTTTTCTTCGTCGTCCGGTGGATGCGCAATAATTCTGCCTGCAAATCGTCGCGGGTCAGCGGATCGACAGCGCCGAACGGCTCATCCATCAGCAGCAGCTGAGGATCGCCGGCGAGCGAGCGGGCAACCCCGACGCGCTGCTGCTCGCCTCCGGAAAGCTGGTGCGGATATTTCCCGCGATAGGTCTCCGGATCGAGGCGAAACATCTCGAGCAGCTCGGTGACCCGGTCGCCGCGGCGCGCCCGCGGCCATTTGA
>Ga0210396_10007799_pt1 | contig 10174 bp, 10 predicted proteins | sample IncBWH17OmetaG_FD_155466 | JGI IMG/M metagenome (GOLD analysis project Ga0210396, IMG submission 155466) | Forest soil microbial communities from Barre Woods Harvard Forest LTER site, Petersham, Massachusetts, United States - Inc-BW-H-17-O ... | reverse complement strand
TCTCCAGCTTAATGTCCGGGTAGGCGGGCAGCAGCTTCTCCAGGGCCGGCCAGACGGCGGCTTTCACCGCATGGTCATGCGCCGTGATGCGGATGGTGCCGGAGGGCTTGTCACGCAGCTCGCTCAGTGCGGCCAGCTCCGCGTCGATCTCGTCCAGGCGCGGTCCCGCGGCCCGCAGCAACCGCTCGCCCGCCTCGGTCGGAGCGACGCTGCGGGTGGTGCGGGTCAGCAGCCGCAGGCCGAGGCGTTCCTCGAGGCCGCGGATGGTGTGACTCAGGGCCGACTGCGAAACACCAAGCTGCGCTGCCGCCTTGGTGAAACTGCGCTGCTTCGCGACAGCGAGGAAGGCGACCAGATCGTTCAGGTTCTCGCGAGGCATTCATGACCCTGACTCATAAGAATATGCACATCCTAGCATCTAATGGCATAACGGCAGAGTGCTAATTTATCGCCGTGCAACACGCCGGGTCCGGCTGCCGCACCGGGCAACGGGCATTCGACGAGATCGGGAGATCAGGCCATGACGACATTCGATGCCGACACCCTGCGCGCCTTGCGCGACGTGCAGGAGCCCTTGATCCGAACGGAGAAGCATCCCAACAGTGGGGTCGTGATCTGGGTGGTGGTGGCCGACGACGAGATCTTCGTGCGTTCGTGGCGCGGCGCGGAGGGCCGTTGGTACAAGGACCTCGCGTCCGGCGGCCCGGCAACGCTGGAATTCGGCGGCCAGCGGCTGGCGGTGCAGGCGATCCCGGCGGCCGACGCGGCTTCGATTGCCCGGGCCACCAGAGAAATCCTGCGGAAGTATCGCCACAGCAGCCATGCGCAGGAAATGGTGCGCGACGCGATCCTGCCGACCACGCTGCGGCTCGAACCGCGCTGATACGGCGCCGCGGATGCGGCGACACCGACTGTGCCGACAACACACGGTGCGGCTAACCCAGCGACCCCGACTGTCCCGACAACAGGAGCAATGACCATGGACATCAAGCGAAGCGGCTCGCAGCCATCCGGCAAGGGGCCGGCCGAGTATTTCACCGGGTCGGTGCGGATCGACCCGCTGTTCCAGGCGCCCGATCCGGCGCGCGTTCGTGGCGCCAGCGTCACGTTCGAGCCTGGCGCGCGGACCGCCTGGCACACGCATCCGCTGGGTCAGACATTGATCGTCACCGCAGGCTGCGGCTGGGTGCAACGCGAGGGCGGACCGGTCGAGGTCATCCGGCCGGGCGACGTGGTGTGGTTCTCGCCGCACGAGAAGCACTGGCATGGGGCCACGGCAACCACGGGCATGACCCATATCGCCCTTCAGGAAGCGCTGGACGGCAAGGTCGTGGACTGGATGGAACAGGTGAGCGACGCGCAATACCGGGCCTGATGGCTCGGCAAGGCGATGGCGCCTCGATCCGAAAGAAGGAGAGCACGATATGCGGAAGCGTAAACTCGGCAGCGGTGGCCTGGAGGTTTCGGCGATTGGCCTGGGCTGCATGGGACTGAGCTCCGGCTACGGTCCCGCCGCCGACACGCGGGATGCGATCCGTGTGATCCGGGCGGCGGTGGACCGGGGCGTCACATTCTTCGATACCGCCGAAGCATACGGCCCTTATAAGAACGAGGAACTCGTGGGCGAAGCACTGGCCCCGTTCCGAGACCAGGTCGTGATCGCCACCAAGTTCGGCCACGCATTCGGCCGGGAATTGCGGGACCTCGGTATGAACAGCCGGCCGGAGCATATCAGGCAGGTCGCTGAAGCGTCGCTGCAGCGTCTCAGGACGGATCGCATCGACCTGTTCTATCAGCACCGCGTCGATCCTGCGGTACCGATCGAGGACGTCGCGGGGACCGTCAGGGACCTCATTCAGCAAGGCAAGGTCAGGCATTTCGGCCTGTCCGAAGCCGGCGTGCAGACGATCCGCCGGGCGCACGCGGTGCAGCCGGTCACCGCCCTGCAAAGCGAGTATTCGCTGTGGTGGCGGGAGCCGGAGCAAGCGATCCTGCCGACGCTGGAGGCGCTCGGCATCGGCTTCGTTCCGTTCAGCCCGCTGGGGAAGGGCTTCCTCACCGGCGCGATCGGCGCGGACACAACGTTCGGCAGCAACGATATGCGGCGCATGGTTCCCCGCTTCACGCCCGAGGCGCGCACTGCGAACCAGGTCGTGATCGATGCGCTGGCCCAGATCGCAGCACAGAAGCAGGCAACGCCGGCCCAGATCGCGCTTGCCTGGCTGCTGGCACGGAAGCCCTGGATCGTGCCGATCCCCGGCACCACGAAATTGCACCGTCTGGAGGAGAACCTCGGAGCAGCGGATGTGGACCTGACGTCAGACGATCTTCGCGGTATCGACGGCGCGCTGGCGAAGCTTACCGTGCAGGGCGAGCGTTATCCGGCGTTTCTCGCGGCAATGGTCGATCGCTGAAAGACGGTGATGCCAACAGGAGCGCGGATCATCAGCAGCAGCAAGGGTACAGGCGCCGGCTGAATTCGATCGGGGCTCACACCAGGATGACCGTATCGCTGTAGCGTGCGATCCGGGCGTCGTGCGTCAGCAGGCGCAGCGGTTCGGCCAGCGCCTGCGCGACCAGCATCCGGTCGAACGGATCGCCATGCAGCGGCGGCAGCGTCTCAAGCATCAGCACGTGCGGCGGCATGATATCGAGCACTTCGTAGCCCGACGCACGAAACAGATCGAGCGCCTTGTGTGCGGAAACCGGCATGTCGTTTGGAGAGCCGCGGGCGAGGGCGTGCTTGATCGCGATCTCCCAAATGTTCGCCGCACTGGTAACGATGTCATTCGCAGGATCGGCGATCAAGCCACGCGCTGTCGCCGGTAGCCTCGGATCGTCCACCACGGCCCACAGGGCAATATGCGTGTCGAGCAGGAGCCTCACTCGGCCTGGCCGTTGAACAAGGCAGCGATCCGGGCCTCGTTTTCGTCGATCGTATCGGGCACGGCGAACTGGCCCTTGGCGATCCCAATTCGCGGGCCGGCTTCACTGCGTCCCACCGGTACCAGCTTCGCAGCGGGGCGGCCATTGCGGGCGATGACGATCTCGGCCTCGGCGCCGCTTTCCACTGCATTGACGAGGCGGGAGAGACTTGACTTGGCCTGGAGCATATTGACGGTGGGCATGGTCGGCATCCTGGTCTGACCAGACCAGACTAAGATGTTCAACCCAGTGTGCGCAACAACCCCGGCACGGCGGCCGAGTTCATGTCGCGGACCATCATCCGCCGCTGGCACCAACTCTAACTTTACGGCAGCATCGCTTTCCCGTCCCGGAGAGCCCCGTATGCACCGCCTGCGCCGCGTCGTCCTTACCCTGGCCCTGACCCTCACCGCCGGCGCCGCCCTCGCGCAGGGCACCCTGCGTATCGGATTGAACGAGGACCCGGACGCGCTGGACCCCGCCCGCGGCGGCACCTTCGTCGGCCGCATCGTGTTCGCCGCGGTGTGCGACAAGCTGATCGACACCGACGCGAAGAACGACTTTGTGCCACAGCTTGCCACCGCGTGGTCCTGGTCGCCGGACAACCTGGTGCTGACCCTCACCCTGCGCGACGGCGTGCACTTCCAGGATGGCGCGCCGATGGACGCCGCCGCGGTGGCCGCCAACCTGCAACGCTACCGCACTGCACCGGAAAGCCTGCGCAAGTCGGAACTCAAGCCGGTCTCGTCGGTGGAGGTGGTCGATCCGCACACCGTGCGCCTGCACCTGTCGCAGCCCTATGCGCCGCTGGTCGCGGTGCTGGCGGATCGCGCCGGCATGATGATCTCGCCCGCCGCCCTCTCCGGTGACGTGACGAAAACGCTGCCCTGCGCCGGGCCGTTCAAGCTGACCGAGCGGGTGGCGCAGGACCGCATCGTGGTCGATCGCTTCCCCGGCTACTGGAACGCGCCGGCGATCCACCTCGACCGCATCATCTACGAGCCGCAGCCGGACACCACGATCCGGCTGGTCAACCTGCAAGCCGGGCAGCTCGACATGGTGGAGCGGCTCGGTCCCAGCGACGCCGGCACCGTGCGCAAGAACCCGAAGCTGAAGCTGGTGGGGCAGACGGCGCTGGCGTACTACTCGATCAGCATCAACCTGGCCAACAAGGGCCCGCTGACCAATCCGCTGGTGCGCGAGGCGCTGGAGGATTCGATCGACCGCGCGGCGCTGAGCCAGGTGGTCACCGACGGCCAGTTCATCCCGTCGAACCAGTTCGAGGCGCCGGGCAGCCGCTACTGGGACCCCGACCATCCCGTCCCACCGCGCGACATCGCCAAGGCCAAGGCGCTGCTGCAACAGGCCGGCGTGCTGCATCCGGAGTTCAGCCTGCTGGTCGGCAACAGCTCGGTCGAGCAACAGGCGGGCGAGGTGCTGCAGGCGATGGCTAAGGAGGCGGGGTTCATCGTGAAGCTCCAGACGGCGGAGGCGAACGCGCAGGTCGCGTCGGCGCGGGCCGGGCAGTACGACGCGACGGTGGTGATCTGGAGCGGCCGGCCCGATCCGGACGGCAACGTGGCGATCTGGCTGCAATGCGATGGGTTCCTGAACTGGGGCAAGTACTGCAACCCGGCGTTCGACGCGCTGCTGGCCAAGGCGCGCGGCGTGACCGACATGGCGCAGCGCCAGGCGGCGTATCGCCAGGTGGTGGACCTGTATCTGCACGACCGGCCGCACATCGTGCTGTACCACGCGCGCTGGTTATGGGCGCTGAGCGACAAGGTCTCCGGCTTCGTTCCAACGCCGGACGGGCTGATCCGGCCGCAAGGCATGGCACTGGCGCCATGAGCAGGATCGATGAGAAACGGTTGCTGGATGAACTTCGGACGTTGCGGTCGATCGGCGCCTATCGCACCGGCGTGCACCGGCCGACCTACTCGCCGCAGGACATCGAGGCGCGGCATTGGTTCGCCGCGCGGCTGACCGAGGCCGGGCTCGAGGCTGAGATCGACGGCATCGGCAACGTTATCGGCCGTGGGCGAGGGGAGGGGCCGTTCCTGCTGATCGGCAGCCACCTGGAAACCCAGTCGCATGCCGGCTGGCTGGATGGCGCGATGGGAGCGATGTACGGCCTGGAGGTGGCACGTGCCCTGGGACGCGGCATCGACGTGGCGGGCTGGGCGGACGAGGAGGGACATTACGGCTCGTTCCTCGGCAGCCGCTCGTTTTGCGGGCTGGTGGACGAGACGGAGCTGGACGGCTGCCACAACCGCGATGACGGCACGCCGTTGCGCGCGGCGCTGCAACGCGCGGGGCTGGCCGGCCGGCCGCGCGCGATGATCGATCCGGCGCGCTATCGCGGCTACCTGGAGGCGCATATCGAGCAAGGCGAGGAACTGGACAGCGCCGGCAAGCGACTCGGCGTGGTCACCAGCATCGTTGGGGCACGCAACTACCTCATCACCTTCGAGGGCGTGCAGAACCATGCCGGCACCACGCGCATGGCGGTCCGGCGCGATGCCGGGGTGGCGCTGGTGCGGCTGGCCAGTGCGATCGACCGGCGGTTTCCGCACATCGCCGGCCCGCGCACGGTGTGGACCACCGGGCGGATCACGGTGCAGCCTGGCGCGCCGAGCATCGTCCCCGGCCGCGCCGAGATGCTGTTCCAGTTCCGCGATACGGACCCGGCGATGCTCGACAGGCTGGCGCAGGAATTGGACGCGCTGGTGGCCGAGGCAGCGAAGGGGCCCTGCGACGTGACGCTGACCGCGCTGTCACGCTCGACGCCGACGGCGATGGATGCCGGCTTCCAGGACGTGCTGGAACGTGTGGCGGAACGCGATGCGCCGGGCCTCGTGGAGCGGATGCCGAGCGGGGCAGGCCACGATGCGCAGATCGTGGCCAAGTGCCTGCCGGCCGCGATGCTGTTCGTGCCGAGCATCGGCGGCGTCAGCCATCACTGGACCGAGGATACCAGCGAGGCGGACATCGCGTTGGGCTGCGCCGTGCTCGCGGATGCGGCGGCGGAGATCCTGGGGTCCGGCTAGTAGCCAGAATAATGCAGCGCGAGACGGCGGACCTGTTTGTCATGTTGTCATTGCGAGTTGACCACCGACCGGCGGCAGCCGACCCGTCCTGAATGAAACTGCAAGGTCGTCGCGCGAAGGATACTCCCCCTCCCCTTGCGGGAGGGGGGAGGGGTACGTGCGGCACGGAACCCCGCCCTCCAACCTTGGTCCGCTTCGCGGCCCAAGCCCTCAAGGGGAGGGGAGTCTTTTTCTTGCCAGGCGCGTAGCGCCGAAGCAATGACAGGCGGGACTGGCGTGACTTGAGGCCCACTGGAAGTGGCTACCAAGCCGCGCGCTCCTTGCGAATGGATCGCCACGCCGGCGCCTTGGACGCAGTTCGGGCCGCGAAACGGACCAGGGTTTGCGAGGGGTCGTGCCACCACGAGCCCGCAAACCTCGGTCCGCTTCGCAGCCCAGGTCCCTCAGGCGGGAGGGGGTCTGCTTCGCGTCAGCCGAGTCAACGCGCCATTAGAAACGCAGCGCGACACCCAGCAGGGCGATTTGCTGCTGCACCTTGTTGTTCTGGCTTGCGGTCGCACCGGTGTCGGCGTTGGTCAGGAAGTTATAGCCACCCTGGTAGTTATAGCCCCACAGATATTCCGCCAGCAGGATCGCCCCCGGGCCAAGGCCATAGGTTACGCCAAGATCGATGCCGGCCGATGTCCGTTGGGTCGGCAGCCCCGGCTGACCCTGGTATTTGTAGTCGAAGAAGCTCCCGCCGAGCGTCGCGGGCAACTGCGGGATCGTGTAGCGCGCACCGACGACCCAGGCTATCGCCATGGTCTGCGAGGTCTGGCAGGCGGTGGCGCTGACGCAGTAGGCGGAACTGCCCGGGCCGGCCTTGTTCTGCAATCCCCACGAACCGTTAAAGTCGCCGAACTGCGTGTTGGCGCCGATCGCCAGGTAGCGGTTGATCGTCACTTCCGCGCCGATGACGCCGAGGTTCAGCCCGTTGTAGCGCAGCGCCGCGGTGCCGGGCACACTGCTGTCCGGCGCGAACGGACCGGCATCGGTCGGCGCACTGACGGTGTAGATGCCGGACGCGGCGAAGCCGATCGGCCCGATCGTGTTGCGGTAGCGCAGGCCGATTTCGAACTCGTTCCGGTAACGTCCCAGGTCGCTTGCCGCGTTCGACGTCGATTGCGTCACGCACCCGGTGTTGACGGCGGAGCAAGTGTCGCCGGCACTGGTAGCGGGCGCGTTGTTCGGCGCGAAGCTGATCACCGTGTCGAACCCGTGGAACACCGGTGAGAGATAGGCGATACGCGCCGCCTGGTACTCGTTGCCGCCGTCCGCCCACGGCCAGACCGGCGCCGTGCTCGACGGCGACAGCCCGAGTGGATAGCTATCCCATCCGCCGACATCGAATTCGTCGTTCAGCCCGACCTCCAGCAGCGAGTTGGCGCTGAAGCCCTGCCCGAGGCGAACGAGGCCCGCCTGGTCGGTGCCGACATAGGCCCAGGCCTGCCGCACATACAGAGTCTGCTGCCCGTTGGCGGCCGAGGTGCCCGATGACGTAGCGCTGGCGGTGTTGAGCCCGCCATTGCCGATGGCAACGGTCGAGCCCGTGCCGTTGGTGGTCGTGGTGGTCGAGTTCGGGTTCAGCGTGTTTTCACGGATTTCGGTGAAGGCGCCGTAGCGGACGCCGTTCTTGCTCATGCCGTCGATGCCCGCATCGAGCCGGACATAGCCGACGACGCCGTACGGCGCCTGCTTGTTGCCCGAGGCAGCGTTGGCACCGGCGATGGCGCCATTGGCCGATGCGGCAGTGGCCGGATAGCCGCTGACGCCGCTGCCATTCATCCCGGTCCACCAGGAGCCCTCGACCGCCATGAACGTCTGCAGGTCCATGCGGACGATCGCCGTGCCCGGAGCCGGGGTGGAGAACGGCGAGGAGTTGTACGCCGACGCGACGGGGCTATATTGCTGGCCATACCCGGCGGCATACGGCCCGGAGACCTCCTGGAAGCCGCTGGGCGTTGTCAGCATGCCGACCCCGGTCGGAGACTGGATTGGACCGGTGGGTGTCGAGCCGTCGGACGCCGGAAACTCGACGGCAAACGCCGTCCCGCCGAGCGCGCTTGCCATCGCGCTGGCATATAAAAGCGATCTGAATTTACGCATGCTGTCTCTCTCCGTATGCGGGTCGTGCCCGACAGGACTTTCCCGATGGGTATTCATTACTTGCTTGCAACACCATCCCGCGCGGCAAACCGCGGGTCATCGGCGCAGGGCCGTGGCGCCGTGTGGCAACGGCACTGCGTGATTGACCAGGCACGCGCGTCACGGTCGTCGATGTCGCGGCACCGGGCGCCGCGGATGACGGTGGTGCGCCCGATGGCACGCCAACGGCATGCGCAACGCCGTCGTTCCTAGCCTCGGGTGAGCGTGCTCCCTGGTGCTATCGACATCGTGGCGGTCCTCGCTGCACGGGACGATATGACGTGTCTATATCATATGTTTTGCCAATCATGACCGAGCGATGGGGATGGCGATTCAGACGAGGATACACTGCGTCGCCGATCCGCGATTTATGATTGGCCGGACGCATCGACGCAGTACGCCGTGCCCCAGGATCATCCCGTTGTCGCCGCAGGCGGTGACCTGGCCGAACGATAACTCAATGTCAGGACTGCGCGTGACGATGGCCAGGAATATCAAGGCTTTCATGGTGAAATCCTGTGCTTCTGAGCGAAACCGGCCGGTCATCGCGCGTCGCACTCATGGCTGTTTGGTTAATGGCTTTCCAGTTGATTCTTAGACAACATCCAGTAATAACTCTGTTAAAAATATCACGTCCTCGGCATTTGGAAGAACATCTTACCAATATATGAAGAATTATCAATATTTATCATATGGCAACGTGCCGAGCGGCGGCGTGGGCCACGCCCTCGCTCGTGGGCGATACTATCGATCCGCAATATCACGCATGCGGCCACTGCTGACTGGAGTGCGTCCCTGACCTACACTCGCCGCATGACCGCACGTTCGCATCCCCTGCTCGAAGCAACCGCCGGCACCATCATCGAGAGCCAGCAGCGTGTCTGGGACGGCCGCTTTCCTCTCGACGTGGTGCGCTTCCGCCATCGCCGGTTCGACGGCCGCTTGTCGGAGACGCGCACCTGGGAACTCTGGCGCCGAGGCTGGGCCGCCGCGGTGTTGCCCTACGACCCCGACAGCGATCAGGTGGTACTGATCGAGCAATACCGGCTGCCCGCCCTGGCCGCCGGCGTTGACCCGGTGCTGGTGGAACTCCCCGCCGGCCTGTGCGATGCGGGCGAATCCCCGGAACAAACCGCGCGGCGGGAGATGCTGGAGGAGATGGCCCTCCCGGTTACCACCCTGCATCCGATCGGCGAATTCTTGCTCACGCCCGGCGGCGCCGATGAACTCTGCACGCTGTATCTCGGACGCGTCGTCGCGCCGCCGGCGGATGCGGACGGCATTGCCGGCCACGCCGGCATGGCGGACGAGAACGAGGACATTCGCACCCGCCTCTGGCCGGCGTCCCACGCGATCGAGGCGGCCCTCAACGGCCGCTTCACCAATGTGGTGACAACGGCCGGTCTGCTATGGCTGGCGGCGCGGCACGATGCGATGCGCACCGCATGGAGGACCGGATGACGGCAAAACTGTTCCACGACGACCCGCGCCTGCGCGCCACGGACGCCACCGTGCAGGCCAGCGCGCCGGAGGGCATCGTGCTCGACCGCACGGTGTTCTACGCCCGCGGCGGCGGCCAGCCGGGCGATCTCGGCGTGTTGCGCTGGGACGGCAGCGAGACGCTGATCGCCGACACCATAAAGGGCGACGGCGACACCATCCTGCACGTGCCCGCGCCAGGCGAGGTGTTGCCTCCGGCCGGTGCCACGGTGCACGCCGAGATCGACTGGGACCGCCGCCACAAGCTGATGCGCATGCACACCGCACTGCATCTGCTGTGCACGGTGATCAAGGGCGCGGCGGTGACGGGAGGTTCGGTCGGCACGGACCGTTCGCGGCTGGATTTCGACCTGCCCAATCCGCCACCGAAGGAAATCGTCGAGGCCGGACTGAACGCGTTGATCGAGGCGGATCACCCGGTGCGCATCGAATGGGTGGACGAGGCGGTGCTCGACGCCAATCCCGACCTGGTGCGCACGATGTCGGTGCAGCCGCCGCGCGGCACCGGCCGGTTG
>Ga0210396_10007798_pt1 | contig 10174 bp, 8 predicted proteins | sample IncBWH17OmetaG_FD_155466 | JGI IMG/M metagenome (GOLD analysis project Ga0210396, IMG submission 155466) | Forest soil microbial communities from Barre Woods Harvard Forest LTER site, Petersham, Massachusetts, United States - Inc-BW-H-17-O ... | reverse complement strand
GCCAAGCTGCTGGCCAAGATGCCCAAGGAGTTGCTGCAGACTCCCGAGGCGGAGACGCTCGCGGCAGAGGCGGACGAGAAAGTCTACAACGTCATTCAGTTGAGCTACAGGAAGAATTACTCGGGAAACTTCAAGGATTACGAGTTTTCCCGGACGACAATGGAAGAGCACTGGAGGTCGGGCTACAACGATACGGTGCGCACCTTGCACCATCCGAAGGTGTTGCAACGGCCTAATGGCCAGGACGGCTTCTTCACCTTTGACCTGGCGCGCGACGGCCGCGAAATAGAATTGTCACCCAGCATTGCCTCTTAAGAAGACCTGACGATGAAGCTTACCGAGGTTCGCCGCACTCATTCGCCATGCCACTGAACGATCCCGCCTATCCGCCGTGGCGGTGCAAATTCTACAACCGGGCCCCTCAAATCCACGAGTTTTCTCTTGCGTGCGAGTAACGGCGAATAGGGTTCAGACACATTCGGTAGATTCGCTTGGCAACGGCGGACGAATCAGACCGGCGAGGCACCTGCGACCTCGACGAACGCAACTATGGGCGGGGTGTGTTGCGCGCTTGAAGAGCAGAATTAACCAGTTCGGTCTTTTCAAGAAAACAGAAGATCTTCAACAAGATTGAAGAACGTGATCGTGCCAACTCAGATGGCTAATCACCGCACCGCAATATTGCGCGATGGTTTTGGGTCGTCAGGCCCAGCGGAGAGGCGAGGCGGCTGGTGCGCGGCGGCGGCACGTCGAGCGGCATCTTGTCGGGAGCAAGCGGCTGCATGCGATGCCACAGCCGTTCAAGCTCGGCGGTGTTGATACCGGTGCCGGCGGCGGCCGGCATAGACCAGCCGTCCGTCGAGGATCGTAGTAGGCGAGCAGCAGCGCGCCGAGATATGGGCGTCTGCCTTCGGGATCGGTCCAGCCGACGACGATAAATTCCTCGCGGTAGAGGCATTTGACCTTGAGCCACAGCCCGCGGTTGCCGGGCGCGTAAGATGCATCGGCGCGTTTCGAGACAATGCCTTCGAGCTCCAGCTTGCAGGCCTGCTCATGGAACGCCGGTCCCCGATCGCTGTAGTGCCGCGGCAGCGCGGCACCCGACAGCAGCGTGGCAAGCCGCGCCTTGCGCTCGATCAACGGCCGTGCGCCGATATCGTCGCCGTCGAGATGCAGGAGATCGAAGATGAAGAACACCAGGCTGGCCGCGTTGCCCGCATCCGACGCGGCCTGGATCATGCTGAAGGAGGAGATGCCGTCGGGGAAGACGCCGCACAGTTCGCCGTGCAGATAGGTCTGGCGCGCGCCGAGCGTCGAGACGGCCGCGGCGATCGCCGGATATTTATGCGTCCAGGTCGAGCCCGGCGCGGGCGAGCAGCGGCACGTCGCCGCGATGCATGCGGTAGCCGTCGAATTTGATTTCGTGCAGCCACTGATCGCTATCGCTGTCCGGGGGCGCATCGACAAGCTGGGTCAGCTGTGGCGGCACCGGCATCTACACGATTGCGCATGATCCCGCGCATGCCGACATGACGCGCGAGTCACGGGTTGGGTGAAGGTCAGTCGTCGATCGCCTGGTAGGCCAAGATCCCGAAATCGCGGCTTACGCGCCCCGGAACCAGCGAGGTCCAGGAAGCTTGGGTCAATAGGATCACGACCATGTCTTCGCTGGGATCCGAGCGCCATGAGGTGCCCAAAACGCCGGCCCAGCCATAGCTGCCGACCGGCGCCGAGACATGGTCACGCCGGGTGACGACCGCCACGCCGAATCCCCACCCGCTATTGTCTGAAATTAGGCCCGACACCGCCTTTTGCGCCGAGGTCAGGTGATCGACTGTCATTGTCTCCACCGACGGCCGCGACAGGATGCGCCGGCCGCCGTGTCGGCCTTGGCTCAGCATCATCCGCGCGAAGGCGAGATAGTCGTCGACCGTCGAGACCAGCCCGACGCCGCCCGACGAGAACGCCGGCGGTCGGCTCCACTGGCCGCCCTTGGCCGCGTCATAAAGCTCGAGCGCTCCGGTTTCGAAATTGGTCGTGTACGAAGTCGCGAGCCGGTCGAGCTTCGATGCCGGCACGCTGAAAGCGGTGTCCTTCATGCCGAGCGGCTCGAAGATGCGTTCTTGCAGGAAAGTCTCGAACGGCTGACCCGAGGCGCGCGCGATCAACAATCCCAATACGTCAAAGCCGGTGTGGTACAGCCACTTCTCGCCTGGTTGGTGAATTAGTGGCAATGTGCCGAGGCGGCGAATCCACTCGTCGGGCCCCGGCGGCAGAGAGGGCTGATGAAATCCCTGGCCGAGCTGCAGGTCGTCGACTGCGGTTTGGATCGGATAGGTGCCGGGCGGCGCCATGACGATCCCGAAACCCATGCGCAAAGTCAAGAGATCACGCAGCGTGATCGCCCGCTTTGCCGGCTCCGTGTCGTCGAGCGGCCCGTCGAGCCGTCTCAATACCTGGCGATTAGCCAGTTCGGGCAATAGCGCATCGACCGAGTCGTCGAGCCGCAGCTTGCATTCCTCGACCAGGATCATCGCAGCGGCGGCGGTGATCGGCTTTGTCATAGAGGCAATGCGAAAGATCGTATCTCGCTGAACCGGATCGCTGCCGCCCAGCGCCTTCATGCCGAGCGCTTCGACATGCGTCTCGCCGCGCCGGCTGACCAGCGTGACGAGGCCGGGCACCTCGCCACGCTCGACATAACTGGCCATCACGTCGTGCAACCGGGCGAGGCGCGCGTTGGACAAACCCGCAGAACTCATCCTCCGTCCCTATCGTTCGCAACACGACTGGGTGGCTTTGACATTATCGTATTCGTCGTGGCGCCGCACACCCAATTGGTAAGATTGCCGTGCGGACCAGCCGCGTACTGCCTTTCGGGGTCAGATCGAGCACCATGTAGGTCGCAACGATGCAGGTCGTCAACAATTCCTCGTCGCCGCGCGCATAACTGGAATAGGTGCGGCTAGAGGTGCTCAACCCTCTTGGCGCATCATCGCGAGAAGGGCCGCAATCTGCCCGCCGGCGCGCGACATCATCGCTTCGACCTGGGAGCGGCGACTCATTGCCGCGCTGACGCCGTCGACGGAGACGTCCTGGATCTTGTAGCGGCCGTCGCTGAGCCCGAGTCGCCAGTCCATTTCAATCGGCTGGCCCTGCGGGCTGGCGATCTGACTGGTCACGATCACCCCGGCAGGATCGCTGCGGCTGCCGGTTACCCGGAACGTGCCGCCACTATGCTGCACCAGCATAGGTCCGTCAGAGCGAATGATGTAATCTTCAAAAAGTCTCTGGAACTCCTGCCGCTGCTCCGCGCTCGCGACGCGCCAATAGGGGCCGAGAACAAAACGAGAAATTCCCTCCAAATCGGCATCCTGGCGCAGCATTTGACGAAAGTAATCCTCCTTCTGAGCCAAGGGGACATCCGCACGCATTTCCTGGAGCACGTCCGTACCGATAACGCTGATGAACTCGGCCGCAGTCTGACCGGCAGCAACGGCCCCTGACGCCGCCGATACCCCCGCGATTACCGCGAAGGCGAGAGCGATGGCCTTTACGAACCGCACAAGGGCGGTTTCGATCGTGTGTTGGACTGCTCCGACCATACGTAACCTCCATCGACATTGTTCATTGGACGATTCGCCCGCCCACGGAACGCCGGGCACCGTCTCCGGTATCCGTCGGGCATCTCGGTATCTTTGTTTCGATACTTAGACCGTTACCGCCTATTTTTTCTCCGGTCGAGACCTGGGCGCGCTCGCGGCGTAGCTCCTCCATACGTGCCAGGATCGTCGGAAAATCGTCGTCGACGCGGGGTCGGGTCGCGGTCGTCCGTCATCGGAGGGGTAGGGGACCAGCAGCGCCTTGAGCTGCGGCATGTCCGTCGGCTGCTCGCCCACCCCAGCCGCATGCCGCCCAGCGCCGCTGGCGTGACCTTAATAAGATCGCTGCAGCTGCCGAATCCAGGAGATTGCCGCACTCCGGACGATGAGATGCTGATGAAGTAGTAATACAAGCCGCCGCCTTTCCCTTATGCTTGCCGGGTTGTGAGGGATTGCGGGGGCGATGATGGCGCTGTGGCGTGAGACCACGACTGGCGAGGCGAGGGATCGACGTGTGCGGCCGCGGTACCTGCGGTCGCCCGGTACGATCGCCAAAATTATCGGCCTAGTGACCCTATGCGCCGCCGGTTTGATCGTACACGGATTGCCTTGGAGCCATTGGGACGGGTTCTACGAATTGGCGCTGGGCTTCGCCGCGGCTGTATTTGCTGCGGTCGTGGTTCGAAGGCGTCTGCGCTACGCCTTCGTTGTCGTCGCCTCCGTTGTCCTGTGCCTGGCCGTCGTGGAGGCCTATGCCCTGGTCGTGTCGGCGCCCGCGATTGGAATCAAAACTCCCGGCTTTTCGTTGCCTCACCCGATTCTCGGGTGGGGGCCCGGGCATCCCGGCGTGTTCCACGATCGAAGCCTCGACGGCAAGACTGGGAGCGTCATCTACGATGTTGACTATACAATCGACCAGTACCGCAACCGCCAGGTGATCTCTGCGTCAACAGGTACGAGCGTCGCGTTCTTCGGGGATTCGATGACGTTTGGCCAGGGTGTGCCGGACGCCGAGACGTTGCCGCAGGCCTTTGCGGACGCCACCGGATATCGGCTGCACGTCCTCAATCTCGCCTTCCCCGGCTATGGGCCGCAGCAATTCCTGCGAGCGCTCGAAACCGACATGTTCCGGGATCTGCTGACTGAGCCGCATCTGTTCGTCTTTCTGACGGCGCCGTGGCACGCCGAACGGTCCGCCTGCACGAGCAATTTCGTGTTGCGCGCGCCACGTTATGTGATGGTTGAGGGACGACTGGCCTACAAAGACAAATGCATCGACCATTGGCCGATGTGGTTGCGATCTTGGTTCACGCGGACTGCGATATATAGCGTCTTCTTCGAGCCGGTGTTCGGCGGCGCGGGGCCGGCCGATATGGATCTCTATGTCGCCGTCCTGATCCGGGCCGGGCAGCTGGCGCGGGAGCGCTATGGCGTTCCCACCCTGATCCTCTACCAGCCATACGATGCATATGTGCGGCGTGCTGGCCTCACCGACCAGCAAATCATGCAGCGTTTGCACGATGGAGGGTTGCTCGTCATCAATGCCGGGCTCGACCCGAACGATTTCCCGGGGCAAAATCTGAAGATCCCTGGCGATGGACATCCGACTGGCGTCGCGAACCGCGCCTGGGCGGTGCTCGTGCGCAATGCCCTCGGCGCCTTGGGAGCGCAACCCCACTAACCCGGCCGCGAGTGGATTCCGCGCAGGAGCCTCGACATCGAGCACGCTAGAGGAAGTTCGCCGCCTGACTCGTCGGTGGCAACATGGGTTGGCAATAAACCTTAATCCCCAATCCCGATCGCCTGCATCCCGCTAACCGACTGACAAGTTGACGGTGCCGCTCCCGGTGTGGGCGCCCAAGTTTCCTGAGACGCCAGTTCAACCGGTGGTAAGTCCGAGGCTCTGCGCGGTCTTCCACACGCGCCAATGATCATGGGGCATCGCGGTGTGGGTCAGGCCGAGATGGGCGAAGGCGTCGTTGACCGCATTGGAAAGGGCAGAGACGCCGCCGACGTTAGGCGACTCGCCGACTCCTTTGGCGCCGATCGGATGATGCGGCGAGGGTGTGGTGGTGTAATCGGTCTCCCAGCTCGGTGTCTCGACCGCGGTCGGCAGAAAGAAATCGAGCAGGCTGGCATTCTTCAGGTTGCCGTATTCGTCATAGTCCATCTCCTGTCCCATGGCGATGGCGAGGGCTTCGGTCAGCCCACCGTGGACCTGCCCCTCGATGATCATCGGGTTGATCCGGGTGCCGCAATCGTCGAGCGCGTAAAATCTGCGGATTTCGGTCACACCTGTGTCGACATCGATGTCGACAACGCACACGTAGGCGCCGAACGGGTAGGTCATGTTTGGCGGATCGTAATAGCTGACCGCCTCGAGCCCAGGCTCCATCCCCGGCGGGACGTTGTTGTAGGCGGCGAAGGCGAGCTCGATCATGGTCTTTGACATCTCCGGCACGCCTTTGACGCGGAAACGGTCGACATCCCACTCGAGATCGTCGTCATGGACTTCGAGCAGATAGGCCGCGATCATTTGCGCCTTGGCGCGGACCTTGCGGCCGGCCATTGCTGTGGCCGCGCCGGCGACCGGTGTCGAGCGCGAGCCATAGGTGCCGAGCCCATAGGGTGCCGTGTCGGTATCACCCTCTTCGATCGTGATGTTTTCCGCCGGAATGCCGATCTCGCTCGCCAGGATCTGAGCGAAGGTCGTGGCGTGCCCCTGGCCCTGGCTGATCGTGCCGAGCCGCGCGATGGCGCTCCCCGTCGGGTGCACCCGGATCTCGCACGAATCGAACATGCCGAGGCCGAGGATGTCGCAGTTCTTGATCGGGCCGGCGCCGACGATCTCGGTGAAGAAGCTGACGCCGATGCCCATCAATTTGCGCGTCTCGCCGCGCGCGAAGGCTTCGCGATTGCGCCGCTGCTCGTCGCGCAAACCCGCGTAGTGGACCGCGGCGAGAGCCTTGTCGAGCGCGGTCACATAGTCGCCGCTATCGTATTCCCAACCGAGCGCCGATCGGTAAGGGAACTGATCCTCCCTGATCAGATTGCGGCGGCGGATTTCGGCTGGGTCGATGGCGAGTTTGCGCGCCAGCACATCGATCATCCGCTCGATGAAGTAAGACGCCTCGGTCACTCGGAACGAGCAGCGATAGGCGACACCGCCCGGCGCCTTGTTGGTATAGACGCCGTCGACTGTCACATGGGCGACCGGGATGTCATAGGAACCGGTGCAAATGCTGAAGAAGCCCGCCGGGTATTTGGTCGGGTCGGCGCAGGCGTCGAAAGCGCCGTGATCGGCAAGCACATGGCAGCGCAATGCAGTGATGCGGCCGTCCGGCGTCGCGGCGATCTCGCCGCTCATGTGATAGTCCCGGGCGAACGCCGTCGCCTGCAAGTTCTCCATCCGGTCCTCGACCCATTTGACCGGCACCCCGAGCACGATCGAGGCGACGATCGCGCAGATATAACCCGGATAGACGCCGACCTTGTTGCCAAAGCCGCCGCCAATGTCCGGCGAGATGATGCGGATCTTGTGCTCCGGGATACCGGAGATCAACGAAGCGACGGTGCGGACGGCGTGCGGCGCCTGAAAGGTGCCCCACAAGGTCAGGCGCCCATCCACCTTGTTCATCGAAGCGACACAGCCACAGGTCTCAAGCGGGCAAGGGTGGACGCGCTGGTAGACAATCCGCTCCTTGGCCACTACCGCGGCTTCCGCCAAGGCTCGCGCCGTTCCCGCGGCGTCGCCAACCTCCCAGGTAAAGACGTGATTGGGATGCTTGCGCGGGCCGTGCGCTCCACTTGTTTTGTCTTTGAGGTCGTCGCGCAGGACAGGCGCGTCCGCGGCCATTGATCGGGTCGGATCGACGAGGGCCGGCAGCTCTTCGTAATCGACCTCGACCAGGTCGACGGCATCGGCTGCGATGTAGCGGTCCTCGGCCACAACAAAGGCGACCTCCTGACCCTGGAACAAGACTTTCTCGTCAGCCAATACGGCCTGGACATCGCCGGCCAGCGTCGGCATCCAGTGCAATTTGAGCGGCTTCAGGTCTTCGGCGGTGAGCACCGCTTTGACACCAGGTAGCTTCAGCGCCACGTCCTTATTGATCGATTTGACGCGGGCATGGCCATAGGGCGAGCGGACGAAATCGCCGAACAGCATGCCGGGGAATTTGAGATCGTCGACATAATTCCCCTTGCCTTGCGTAAAACGTATGTCCTCGACCCGCTTTCGCCTCGTGCCGAGGCCTTCGAGTTTCTGCGTGCGCGCCTCGGACGACTCGATTTCGCCTGTCATTCTGCAGCCTCCCTGGCGCCGTTCATACGCTCCGCGGCGGCGCGGATTGCCCTGACAATCGTTAGATAGCCGGTGCAGCGGCACAAATTGCCGGCAATGCCGTGGCGAATTTCGGTCTCGCTCGGGTTAGGATTTTCCCGAAGCAGCCGATAGGCGCGGGTAATCATCCCCGGGGTGCAGAAACCGCATTGCAGCCCATGATGTTCGCGAAACGCCTCCTGCAACGGATGCAGACTGCCGTCGCCGCCGACCAGCCCCTCGACCGTGATGATATCGGCACCCCGCGCCTGTACTGCGAACACAGTGCAGGACTTCACGGATTTCCCGTTCATGTCGACGGTGCAAGCTCCGCAATGACTGGTATCGCAGCCGACATGCGGGCCGGTGATCCCGAGCTGTTCGCGCAGCAGGTGAATCAGCAGCATGCGCGGTTCGGCCAAGGCTTCGACCTCTTTGTTGTTGACCCTCAACTCCAGATGCATCTTGGCCATCAACTCCTCCCTGGGTCAGACCGCGCGCTCTTTGGCACGCATCAAGGCGCGGCGCACCATCACTCCGGCGATATGAGTGCGGAACTCGACCGAACCGTGCCCGTCAGCCGAAGGATTTGCGATTGCTCGGGCACATCGCACGGCTTCGGAAATCGCGGCATCGTCGATGGCGGTGCCGAGCACCGCGTCGCCCGCGGCTTTGGCAAAGAGCGGCGTCTCGCCGACATTGGTCAGCGCGATCGCGGCCGAGGTGCAGGCTCCGCCCGCCATCTCGAGCATCACCGCGGCTGCGGCCGTTGCATAGTCGCCGACCTTGCGCTTCTGCTTCTCATACGCATAGCCGTGACCTTCGGTCGGCGTCCGTATGCTGATCGAGACTAAGATCTCGTCTGGCTGGAGCGCCGTCGAATAGACTCCTCGGTAAAAGTCGCGCGCAGCGACTTCGCGTTCCCCGTCCCGGCGCTTGAGCCGGTATCTGGCGTCGAGTGCCATCATGACCGCCGGCATATCGTTGCCGGGATCGCCATTGGCGACGTTGCCGCCTAGTGTTCCACAGTATCGGACCTGTGGATCGGCAATCTGCAACGCAGTCTCGCGCATGATCGGGCATATCCCGGCCAACAGCTCCGAGCCGATCAGCTCATGCTGGGTGGTCATAGCCCCAATGATCACGGCATCGGGCTCGCTTCGAATCCCACGCAGATCCTCCAAATCCCGCAGGTCAACGAGATGCTCCGGCCGAGCCAATCGGAGCTTCATCATCGGAATCAGGCTGTGTCCGCCGGCGACGACCCGTGCGTCTTCGCCGTGCTGCGCCAAAAGCCCGAACGTTTCGTCGAGAGAGCGGGGTCGATGATAGGCGAACGGCGCGGGTATCATTCGCTAGCTCCTCCCCGTTGGGCGTGCTCTCTCTATTTCTTAATCCATTCCGCGGCCCTATCCAATGTCGGCTGGAGCTGGCGCAAAGGCGTGCGGCACTCGTGATAGAAGCGCGACTGCCCATCCGGGTTGCCGCTCTGTCCTTTCGGAAATCGGAACGCCTTTCCCCGACCCGTGAACTCGGCCATGGCCAGCACGCGCGCCCGTGCATCGGGAGCCGGTGGATCAATACCGACCGCTCTTCCTGCCAAGCTGATGCTTGTATCGGACTTATCGCGGTCCCGATCTGGTCGACGCCGGGGATCCGCGATGCTCATATCGCGTGCTCATAGCGGAGCGTGAGCAACCAAAGCAAGATAGCCGACTTCTCGGATGCTCTAAGGAACCTCTGCAAAAGCTCGTGCCGTGGTCGGCGCTGTGCGCGCTGATCGAGCCGTTTTATCCGTAGCCGGGCAATGGCCGCCCGCCCGCAGGTCGGAGTCGAGCGGATGCCGCGCATCTATTTCTTGCAGCAATGGTTCAACCTGTCCGACCCGGCAGTGGAAGAGGCGCTTTACGATTCGCCGGCTATGCGCGGTTTCGTCGGCATCGATCTCGGCCGCGAGCCGGTGCCTGACGAGACTACGGGTGCCGCTTCCGTTACCTGCTGGAGGAGCACGATCTGGGTCGGCAGTTGTTTGACGAGGTGCAACGGCATCTGACGGCGAAGGGGCTCAAGCTGGCCACCGGCACGATTGTCAATGCGACGATCATCAGTGCGCCGTCTTCCACCAAAAATGCCGACAAGGCGCACGATCCCGAGATGCATCAGACCAAGAAGGGCCGATGACCGGTATTTCAGGGTTTTCTGGTGGTTTGGAGATGGGCCGAGGCGGTCGGAAATGGGGAGTGGCGGAGGG
>Ga0210396_10007797_pt1 | contig 10174 bp, 8 predicted proteins | sample IncBWH17OmetaG_FD_155466 | JGI IMG/M metagenome (GOLD analysis project Ga0210396, IMG submission 155466) | Forest soil microbial communities from Barre Woods Harvard Forest LTER site, Petersham, Massachusetts, United States - Inc-BW-H-17-O ... | reverse complement strand
GTGGCGTGCTTGTTCTTCGACGAATCGCAGCATCCCACATTCCCGCAGACCATGCACATCCGCAGGTGAACCCAGGTGTCGCCAAGTTTGACGCACTCCTCACAAACGTCAGTGTTGGTAGTCCTGAACTTGATCTGATCGAGGTGTTTACATTTCTTAGCCATCTTCATTCCCCTTGTCATCCAAAGCGAAGGTTGCGCTTCGCGATAGCGAAGTACAACCGCAGTCGAAGGACCACTTGCACGCCTGCACCACCGGTGGCCGCAAGGCGTTCCTGCAGTTGCGCTAGGATCTCTCCAGGTCCTTCCGATCCCACTTCGCCAGATTCGCCCCCGCCTCGTAAGTGCTCTGCAAAAAACTCAACAGCGCCTCTCGCGGCGATGCGCTGCGGCGCACGTCGTCATACATCAACAGAAATTCCTTCATTTGCGGATGATAAAAAGCCGCCGCCGGCTGCACTTTCTGCTCGGCAAAGCCCGCGGGCTCCGGCGCGGCATAGGCGTAGAACGCCGCACCTTTAATATCGCCGCCGCCGGGCCAGAATCCCGCGCTGATCACTTCTTGCGAATAAGCTTCGCGCGTGACCGGATCTGCGCCCACGCGCTCCGGAGCGCGCCGCCCCGAGAACCGCGTCACGCACAGATCGAAGCTTCCCCAGAAAAAATGTACCGGACTGTCCTTTCCAATGAATCGGGCGCGGAATTCCCAGAAGACGTTGTCACATAAAATCAATACTTGCCAGAAGCGATGCGCATATTCGGGATCGTAAGAAGCGTGCTGCGTGTCGCTGGTAAAGCGCACCGGGTTTGGCACCTCGCATGGCATGGGCCAGATTTTGACGTCAATGCCCAGCGACCGCAACGCCGACATGAATTCCGCATAGAAATCGGCGACGGATTGCGCCTTCAGCGCGAAAGTCTCGGATGACCCCCAACTGGTCTGGATGATCAGCTGATGATCGATGAAGTCGAATTGCACCTCGAAGTTCGCGCCGTTATAAGGAATCGCGGAGGTCGTGAGCCCGCGCGCATTGACATAGAGCGCAACCTCCCACCATTGATTGACGCGCGGACTCAGGGCTAGCCGCACCTTGCCCACAATCTGCGTCCACATGTGGAGCGTGGCGTAAGTATCCTGCCACGCTGCGAGCGGTAATTCAGGCCAGGAGTTCTGTTTCAAACTATCGGGAAGCGCGGCCATGGGGGCACCTCGCGTTCGGATCAGGAAATGGTAACACCTCCGCGCGTTGATTTCGGTTGTAGAGTGATTCGGATTCTCAGGGCCAACAATCCCTAAGCCGTTTTCTTCTTCGCGTAAAACCTACGCACCTTGGCGCGGTTGCCGCATTGTTTCATGCTGCACCAGCGGCGGTGGTGATTCTTGCTGGTGTCGAGGAAGAACCACTGGCACGTGGGTGAAGCGCAGGTGCGCACCAGCGCCAGGTCGCTTGAGGTAAGCAGGTCCGCGGCCGCGCGCGCAATGGGCCACAGCATTGCGCCGAACGAAGACGTCATCGGCTCGAAGCGCCAATGCAAACGTCCGTCGCCCTCCGGTATTTTGCCGTCAGCAATCTCGGGTTGCACAAGCTTAGGCTGCACGAGTCGCGAATGCAGCGCGGCGTCGTGCAGATTCGCATTGAGCCTGTCCATCGCGAGCTGTGGTGCGGTTTGCTTCCTCAGCACAGCAGAAAAAATATCGTACAGCGCCTCGCGCAGATCGCGGGCTCGTCGCATCGCCTCCTGCGCCTCATCGGGCATGAGGTGGACCCGCTCATAAAAGAAATCCAGCTCCTGGGGTGTCAGGATTCCTGTGTCTTCACCGAAGCGCGCCAGTTCGTAGTAGCTCTTTAGCAATTCTTTGGGTTTATCGCTGGGACGATTGTCGAGCGTATTGATGAAGTCGAGGCACACGTTTCCCATCAGTTCGAAAAGGGACGGTTGGCGTCTGCCAGGTTTGATTTCCATGATGAATAAGGGCAAATTTTCCGTTCGAATCATATAACCATTAAAAACATATTGACAAGTTATAGCGCATCGCCTAGTCTGTTGTATAACCTGTTAAGCCATTATAGCAGGTTAGTAAACGAGAACGGTCATTTCCCATGATTCCCGATCATTCCGCACAGATTAGAGCCATGCTTCGCAGCGGCAAGATGATACATATTGGAGGTAGACCCGTGATTGTCTCAACGCCACGCCCGACCGCGAATTCGCACGACCGCAACCACGCCATCAAGCTGGCACTTGCCTTTGTCGCGATCTATGTCATATGGGGTTCGACTTACCTTGCGATCCGATACGCGGTTGAGACGATTCCGCCGCTGGTGGCCGCGGGAATTCGGCATTCCGTTGCAGGCGGGATCATGCTGAGCTGGGCCTATTGGCGCGGATTTCGCCCCACACGGCAACAATGGGTTGCAGGGTTTGCATTGGGCGCGCTGTTCTTCTTAATAGGCCATGGTTCACTGCACTGGGCAGAGCAGTATGTGGGTTCGGGCCTCGCAGCGCTACTGATCGCGACGGAACCAATGTTTATTCTGGTGCTGGGTTGGATGATGGGGCAGCAGAGGATCAGCCTGCTTAGCGCGCTGGGCCTGGGTCTTGGCGTGGCGGGTGTAGGGCTGCTGACGGGAGCGGAACTCACGGTGAAAGGGTCGAGCCTGGTGGGGCTGCTAGCGGTATTGCTCGGTTCTTTGTCGTGGTCGTTGGGGGTGGTGGTTTCGCCACGCCTTAAGCTGCCTTCTGATGCGCTAGGGCGGACAGCACTGCCGACGATTTGCGGCGCATTGTTGCTGGTGATCGCGGCGGGAGTTACGGGCGAGTTCCGCGAGACGCATTGGTCGAGCATCACGGCGCGATCGATTTTTGGACTGGGCTATCTGATCACGTTCGGATCGGTCATCGCGTTTACGGCTTACACATGGCTGCTGCAGCAGGTTCCGCCGGCACTGGTGGCCACACATACTTACGCGAATCCGGTAGTGGCAGTTTTACTGGGATGGTTGCTGGCACACGAGCCACTGACTTTGCGCGTGGTGCTGGCGTCGGTGGCCATTCTGGGCGCGATCGTGCTGATCCGGCGGGGCGAACGGGCTGTGGCGGTCAAACCTCCGGTCGCAGTTCCAGAGGTCGCCGAGATCAGGAGCTCGGAGGAGTGCGCTTAGGCTCGCCTTAAGTCAATCGGAGAGCGAACTGCCCAGTCTAGCCTTTTCTGCGTCTTCGGGGATTCTGCCGATGGTTCTCAATTTCGCGGAGACTCCTGCGAGTGGCCCAGGCGATTGCGCCAAACAGTGGGCCGCAGAAGAGCAGCATTCCCAACAGAAACGACCACATAGCGCCGGCTTGGTAACTCGCGACCAGGATGGCGGCAGCGAGGCCGAAAACAAAAATCGCAAGGACGGCGAAGCCGAGCTTGGTTGCAGTGTTGGAGGGTCCCGTCCCGAGGTTGCGCCAGAATCGAGTCCCGTTCTCTACCGTATTTGGGAATACGAGGTTGCGCTGGCACGCTTCAACGTCCCGCAGCCATTCGTCGCGCTCGTGCTGAGTCGCCATGCCGATATCCAAACGTACGCTTCGAATCCTACTACTGTTTTGACCTAATCCTAGAAATTTCTAGGGAATAAACCGGGGACGGACGGGACTGACGCAGATTCTAATGGGGTCCACTCCACCCGTCTGTCCCTGGCCTTCCGTGCTAGTTTCCACAGCCTAATTGTGACATCTGACCTCGCGCTCCACAGCCAAATGATTCCATCATTGCCTCAGCACAAGGAGCAGAGCGCACCCGGCCCAAGCGCTTGGCGGGCGAAATCGCGGGACGTAAGTCTATGATTGGAAAGAACTAAGGATATAACCTCTTTAGAAACAGGGATTTGCCACAAAACCGCAAAGTCCTTGATTCTAAAGATTTTACAAAATGGGGGGGGGAAGGGGGCCTACCCGCTGATTTAAAGTAAACTCGCAGCAGCCGCAACCGATACCGCAATCCCCTCTCAACCCCCGACTCGGAGAAAAAATGGCAACAGCCATAGTCCCGCTATGCCAGCACTGGATCGACAACGCCAATGCGACCCGCTGCGGATGCCCCGCTATGCGAGGGACGCGATACTGCTATTCACATCGCCGTGAGCAAGCGCGGGGCGCGAGGAAAAACGCAGAGCGTTCGCGGCAAAGATGGTTCGAGTCCGCGCCGCTCGCAGATGCGGCGTCCAGGCAGCGCGCACTGGCCCAAGTCATGACACGATTGCTGTCAGGCGAAATCGATCCCAGGCGGGCAGGGCAGATCCTCTTTAAACTGCAGATGGCGAGCGTGAATTTGAAGAGCGGAGGGGCTTCCTAGCGCTGGTCGCGGCGGCGGAGGTAGTCGATGAACATTTGTTCTACGGGCTTGTCGTAGGCCATCAGGACGTGGCGGACGGTGTGGCCGCTGACTACGTGGCAGACTTCTTCGGCCAGGTTTTTCGCGTGATCGCCGGCGCGTTCGAGGGACTGGGTCATGAAGATGATCTGAAGACTGGCCTGGCGGGCGATGTTTTCGGGATTCTCGATGTGGCGGAGGAAGATCAGGTTGCGCAGGCGGTCGATCTCGGCGTCGGCACGGAGCACATCGACAGCTTTGCCGACGTCGCGGCTCGAGAAAGCGTCGCCTACGTCGGTCAGCATTTTTTCGAGGATGGTGGCCATGTGGGTGAGGTCGCGAGTGTCCTCGGAATCGATGCGGCCGGAAGCCCCTTGAGCGCTGTTGGCGAAGCTGAGGAGCAGGTCGCCGATGCGCTCGAGGCTGATCATGAACTTCATGCAGGCAAGAAGTTCGCGAGCCTCGGTGGGTGCAACTTCGGTGATGACCGAAGTGACGGCGCTGTCGATTTCCATGTCGAGCGTGTCGAGTTCGCGCTCGCGCTGGCGCAGAGAGTTGAGCAGCGAGCTGGAGCCGGTGGCGATGCCTTCGGCGGCCGCGCCAGCCGCTTCCTTTGCCAGACGACAGGCTTCGATCGTGCGCCGGACAATGTGGTGGTGGGCCGGTTCGGGAGTGGCGCTTTCGACACGGGCAGTACTCATGAGGTTATCCCTCTGGCGCGGGGCGTAACGGCGCAGATCGGTTGACTCGCTGAGCCTATTGTGCCGCTGATAAGAATAGATGGTCAACGGCTAAGGATAGAGTTTCTTTTGCGGGGATGGGTTACGGGAAAGTTAATTTTTGGTGGTTTTTCTGCTGTAGTTAGTGGCCCCGCTGTTGCTTCTTAGCTGCTTTGCGTTGCGCCTTCTGATATTTCTTCATTTGCTTCTGTTGCCTCTTCGCTGCCCTCTTTGCTGCTTTCTGGTACTGCTTGGCCGCTCTTTTCGCCTCGCGGCTATTTTCTCCGATGCTTCGGTTCTCACGCTGTGCGGTTGCTGGCAGCGACCAGGCGACGGTGGTGGCGGCTAGCAGCAGGATGGCGGCTGTTCGTTTCATCACACTTCCTGAACGTTCGTGACGGAAAATCCTGCAGCGATTCTATCACCGTGGGTGGAAGGGCCGGCCAGACCCTTCGACTTCGCTCAGGGCAGACTGGCGTACTGTCCTGGTTCAGGCAGTGGGGAGGGTGAACAGGAACGTGGAACCGTGGGCAAGTTCGCTCTCGGCGCGGATGGTGCCGCCGTGGGCGAGCATGATGTGTTTGGCGATGGCCAGGCCGAGACCGGTGCCTCCGGATTCGCGGGAACGAGCTTTGTCGACGCGATAGAAGCGTTCAAACAGGCGGGGGAGATGCTCGGAGGCGATGCCGGCGCCGAAGTCCGTGACAAAGAATTCTACGGCGTGGGGAACGGCGCGCGCGCCGAGGACGATCCGCCCCCCGGATGGGCCGTATTTGAGGGCATTGTCGATCAGGTTGGAAAAGACCTGGTGGATGGCTTCGCGGTCGGCGAGGACGGAACGCAGATGCTGAACCGGTGAATCTTCGTTCTGCCGAGAACCCTGAGCTTGCCCGTCTTGAATCTGCAGATCAATCCCATGATTGCGAGCGATTTCGCGGAAGCTCTCTTCGGCGTCGTGGAGAAGCTCGGCGGGTGGAACGGGCTCCATGTCGAAGCGGGTTTCGCCGGATTCGACGCGCGCCAAAGCAAGGAGATCCTCAGTAAGACGTGACATGCGAGCGGAATTCTTGCGGATGATTTCGAGAAACTCACGGGTGGGAGCGCCGTTGTCGGGAGTGCTGTCGAGCAAAGTTTCCGCATATCCCTGAATCGAAGTGAGAGGGGTGCGCAGTTCGTGGGAAACGTTGGCGATGAAATCGCGGCGGGTTTTCTCGACGCGCTCGGTTTCGGTAAGGTCGCGGAGCACGGCGACGGCACCTCCTGCGGGAAGAGGGGCAGCGGTGACATCGAAGGCGCGCCCAGGGACGATGGAAGTGGCGCGGGCGGTCTTAACTTCGTGGGTGGTTGTGGCTTCCTTGACGGCGGAGAGGAAGTCAGGGTCGCGTATGGTTTCCTCGACCGGTTGCTGGAGGCGGGCACCTTGCGGAACGAGACGGTCCATGGGTTGATTGGCCCACTGCACGTGGCCATCGGCGCTGACAGCTATGACGGCGTCCTGCATGCTGTTGAGCAGGGTTTCTAGCTGGCGCTGGCTGGAGCGGACGGCGGCAAAGCTTTCTTCGACGCGGCGAGCGGTAATATCGATGGCGGCGGCGACGCGGCCGACTTCGTCCTGCGAAGTTTCGAGGATGCGGGCTTGAAGATCACCTTCGGCGATGCGAGCGGCGACGTCGACGATCCGTTCAAGGCGACGCGCGCTCCAATGGGCAGCGACCGCCGCCACCATCAGGGCTAAAAGAAACACAAGTGCGGAAGCCAGTTCCAGCCTGCGGCGAACCAACGCCGAAACGGTTTCGACATCGGAGAGTGGATATGCCAGACGGACGGCGCCTCCAGAGATGGGGACAGCGATATAAAGAAATGGGATTCCGATGGTGGCGCTGCGGCGCTCATCGCTGCCGATTCTGCCCGATAGGGCTGCGACGAACTCCGGACGCGTGGCGCGGTTCTCCATGCTGGCGGGATCCGACTCTGAATCAGCCAAAACTTTGCCGGCGGGATCGATGATAGTGACGCGCGCGCCGGCGGCTTGCCCTTCCTGGGCCGCGATGTCGGCTAGCGAGTGGCCGCTACGGTCGGCTTCGACGCGGTGAGCGAGGAGTTGAGTTTTCTGGATGAGGCTGCGTTCAATTTCGGAGCGCAACGATGTTTCCCACGCTCTGCCGACCATGATGTCAAAGGTTACGGCGGCGGCGAGGATGACGACCAGAAAAGCTGCCAGCAGTTTGAAGAAAATCCGGTTTCTCACTTCTCGCTCACTTTGAAGCGTCTCCCTTTGGGGCCTCGAAGCGGTAGCCGGCGCCGCGCACGGTCTTGAGGTAGCGCGGGTTCTCCGGGTCCGGTTCGATTTTCTCGCGGATTCGGCGGACATAGACATCGACCGAGCGCGGGGTGACGTAGGAAGTGTCACGCCAGACGGAATCAAGAAGATGATCACGAGAGAAGACGCGGCCGAGGTGGCGGGCGAAATAATCTAGCAGGCGAAACTCGGTGGCAGTGGTGGGAACGGTCTGTCCACGAACGGTGAGGGTCATGGCGGCGGGGTCGATGGCAATGTCGCCGACCTTGAGCGGGCTGGGCGGTAGTGGCCGCTCAAACCGGCGGAGTACAGCTTTGACGCGGGCCACGAGCTCACGCGGGCTGAAGGGCTTGGCGATGTAGTCGTCGGCTCCGATCTCGAGACCGAGGACGCGGTCGGCTTCGCTGCTTTTGGCGGTGAGAAAAATCACCGGCACGACCGCGAGGCCCGCCGTTTGGCGGACGGTGCGACAGAGCTCCAGGCCATCTTTGCCGGGAACCATGATGTCGAGGATGAAAAGAGCGGGACGCTGGCGTTCGGCATCGGCGATGACGCTGGACCCGTTGGGATAGACGCGCACGGCGAAACCGTCGTTCTCCAGATGATGGCGAACAAGGCGGGAAATATCGGGATCGTCTTCGACGACGAAGATGCTGGGTTTCACGGGTTCATTGTAGCGAAGGTGGTACCCAGTACCTAGTGCCGAGTGCCCGAGTACGGGGCGTGAAGCGTGATTTTTATCGGATTGTAACAATCAGGTTGGCGGCGGGGTCGAGGTGGAAGCGTGTGTTGGGCGGAATGACCGTGGTGGCGCTGTATTCGGTGATGATGGCGGGGCCGGAATGGGGCTTGCCGGGTTTCAGCGTCTCACGGGAGTGGATCGGCGTCGCGAGTTTCTTGCTGCCGAATTGCACTGGGGCTTTGGGCGTGAATGGCGAGCCGAGCTTCGCTTGGCTTGGACGGGCGAATGCGCCCGTCCCCACATGGTTCGACTTTGCTTCACGGCTCGAGGACTTCAGTACGGCGCGGAGGCGGAGGGTTACTAGCTCTACTTCCCGCGTGGGGTGGGCGTAGCCGTAGCGGCGGTGGTGTTCTTCCTCGAATTTCTTCAGCAGATCGTTAGTGAACGGCAGGTTCAGTTCATATCCCTGGCCGCGGTAGCGGAGGTCGATAGTCCGCTGATAGTGCACTCTTCCTTGCCAGGCTTCGTTGTGAAAATCTTTTGCTGCTTGTTTCTGCAGGGTTGAGAATTCCCCATTCAGTTGCGCGGCTGGGAGTTTGCCGGCGACGCGCCAGAGGACCGTGCGGGAATAATCCTTGACGACGTCGCTGACCAGGATGCCGAGAGCGGAAAGCGCTCCAGGCAGGGCGGGCACGATCACGTGCGGGATGCTCAGAGCCTCGGCTAGGGCGCAGGCGTGGAGGGCCCCGGCACCGCCGAAGGCGACGAGGGCATAATCGCGGGGATCGCGGCCTCGTTCGATGGAGACTACGCGGATGGCCTTCTCCATGGTGGAGTTGACCACGCGGATTACGCCGGCGGCGAACTTCTCGATGGTCAGCGGAGTTCGCCGCTGCTTCAGCCATTCTTTTTTCAGCCACTCGGCAGTCACGCGGCGGGTGCGCTCAAGATCGAGAGTGAAATCTCCGCCGAGGAAGCGCGCGGGTTGCAAGCGGCCTAGTAAGAGGTTGGCATCGGTGACGGTGGGCTGAGTGCCTCGGCCGTAGCAGATGGGGCCGGGATCGGCGCCGGCAGATTCGGGGCCCACACGAAGAACGCCTGCGGCGTCGAAGCGGGCCAGCGAGCCTCCGCCGGCGCCAACCGTGTGAATGTCGAGCATAGGGACGCCGATGGGGAGTCCGGCGACTTCGGCGTGGCTAGCGGTGGTAATGGCGCCTTCGACCAGGGAGACGTCGGTAGAAGTGCCTCCCATGTCGAAAGCGATGATGCGCTGGAAGCCGCTGGCGCGAGCGCTCGCGGCGGCACCCACTACGCCTCCGGCGGGGCCGGAGAGGACGGTGCGGACGGGTTCGGTGGCGGCGGAGGCGAGTGCGGTGATGCCGCCGGAGGATTGCATTACAAAGATTCGGGACCCGGGGGCTAAAGCCCCAACATTTTCGTGAGCGTTTTTCGCGGCGCTGAAGCGCCGCTCTACACGGTATTTCACAGGCCGTTCCAGGCGGAATTGTTCTGCTCGGCGCTCAAGATTTTCCAGGTAACGCTGCATTACTGGCTGGAGGTAGGCGTTGATTACTACCGTTGAGGTGCGCTCGTATTCGCGGAATTCGGGGAGGATCTGATGGGAGATGGAGAGTGGAACGCCTAGCGGCTCGAGCGCTGCCGCGACTGCTTCCTCGTTTCTTGGATTTGCGAACGAGAAAAGGAGCGAGATGGCGATCGACCTGGGCTGCTTCGCTTTTACGTGGGAGACTAGGGACTCCAGGTCCGCGGCCGAAGGCTCGGTCAGGATTTTGCCGTCGCTGGCGGTGCGTTCTTCGATGCCGAAGCGGAGATCGGTGGAGACGAGCGGTTCGATGCGGTCGAAGAAGAAGTCGTAGAGCTTGGGGCGGGCCTGGCGTCCGATTTCGATGGCGTCTTCGAAGCCGGCGGTTGTGACCAGAGCGGTGCAGGCACCTTTGCGTTCCAGCAGAGTGTTGGTGCCGACGGTGGTGCCGTGCAAGATTACCAACTCACCCTGATGATTGATTTTGCGGAGCGCTTCGACGATGGCCTGGGAGGGATCGGCGGGAGTGGAAAAAACTTTTAGCATGCGCAGTCGGCCGTGGTCGATCCAGACAC
>Ga0210396_10007793_pt1 | contig 10177 bp, 8 predicted proteins | sample IncBWH17OmetaG_FD_155466 | JGI IMG/M metagenome (GOLD analysis project Ga0210396, IMG submission 155466) | Forest soil microbial communities from Barre Woods Harvard Forest LTER site, Petersham, Massachusetts, United States - Inc-BW-H-17-O ... | reverse complement strand
ATCGACGAGGTGATCCTGGTCGGCGGCATGACCCGCATGCCCAAGGTCATCGAGACGGTGAAGGATTTCTTCGGCCGTGAACCCCACCGTGGCGTGAATCCGGACGAGGTCGTGGCCCTCGGTGCGGCCATCCAGGCCGGCGTCCTCCAGGGCGACGTGAAGGACGTGCTGCTGCTCGACGTGACCCCGCTGACGCTGGGCATCGAGACCCTCGGCGGCGTCTTCACCCCGCTCATCGAGCGCAACACGACGATCCCGACCAAGAAGAGCCAGGTCTTCTCCACCGCCGATGACAACCAGAGCGCGGTGACGATCCGGGTCTTCCAGGGCGAGCGTCCGATGGCGGCGCACAACAAGCTGTTGGGCCAGTTCGACCTCGTCGGCATCCCACCGGCCCCGCGCGGCGTGCCTCAGGTCGAGGTCACCTTCGACATCGACGCCAACGGCATCGTGAATGTCCAGGCGCGCGACAAGGCGACCAGCAAGGAGCAGTCGATCCGTATCCAGGCCAACGGCGGCCTCTCGGAGACCGACATCGAGGCGATGGTGCGCGAAGCCGAAGCCAACGCGGCCGAGGACAAGAAGCGCAAGGAGTTGGTCGAGGCGAAGAACCACGCCGACGCCCTGATCCACACGACCGAGAAGGCCTTGTCCGAACATGGCGACAAGATCGGCGCGACCGAGAAGGGCGCCATCGAGACCGCCATGGCCGACCTGAAGTCCGCGCTTGAAGGCGAAAACGTCGAGGACGTCCAGGCCAGGACGCAGACCCTGATGCAGGCCTCGATGAAGCTTGGCGAGGCCATGTACAAAGAGCAGGCCTCAGCGGCCGGCGCGGGCGCAGACGCGGGGTCGGGTCACTCCGATGACGGTGTCGTCGACGCGGAGTTCGAAGACGTCTCCGGAGACAAGAAGTAGCATGCTTGATCCGCCCCTGGGACGCTCGCCGACCCGGGGGCGGATGCTATGCAGAGAGGATCGACGGGCGAAACGATCTCAACGGCATAAAGACATCTGATGATGCGAGATTATTACGAGGTTCTCGGTGTCGAGCGGGGTTGCAACGACGCCGCCCTGAAATCGGCTTTCCGCAAGCTGGCCATGCAGCACCACCCCGACCGCAACGGCGGTTGTGAGGAGGCGGCCGGGCGGTTCAAGGAAATCAACGAGGCCTATTCGGTCCTCTCGGACTCGAACAAGCGTCAGATGTACGACCGGTTCGGGCACGCCGGCCTGGGCGGGATGAACGGACAGGGCGGCGCCGGGTTCGCCGACGTCCACGACATCTTCAATGACGTCTTCGGCGATGTCTTTGGTGACATGTTCGCGCGCGGACGAAGCCACGGTCCGGCCCGCGGCCAGGACCTGCGCTACGATCTCGAGATCACCCTCGAACAGGCCTATTCGGGCGACCAGGTGCAGATCAAGGTCCCCGCCGCCATGACGTGCGAGGTCTGCGAGGGCTCCGGTGCGAAGCCCGGGACCCATCCGACGACGTGCGCCACCTGCAACGGCGCGGGACGTGTTCGCCGCAGCCAGGGCTTCTTCGCTGTCGAGACCACCTGCCCCCGATGCGGCGGCGCCGGCCGGCTGATCCTCGATCCCTGCCAGGGCTGCGCCGGCCATGGGATGGTGCGTCGCGAGCGAGTGCTGGATGTGCGGATCCCGGGCGGCGTCGACGACGGCTCGCGCATTCGCCTCTCAGGCGAGGGCGACTCCGGGCTCCGCGGCGGTCCGCGCGGCGATCTCTACATCTTCGTTTCGGTTCGCCCCCACGAGCTGTTCGAGCGCGACGGGCTCGACCTGCTCTGCTCGGTTCCCGTCCCCATGACCACGGCGGCCCTGGGCGGAGAGCTCGACGCGCCGTGCCTGCTGGGCGGCGAGAACTGCAGCGGCGAAAAGAAGATCAAGATCAAGATTCCCGAAGGCGCCCAGACCGGCCGCACCGTCCGCCTGCGCGGCAGGGGCATGCCCTCCCTCCGTTCGCGCGAACGGGGCGACCTGGTGGTCGAACTCTTCATCGAGACCCCCACGCGCCTCTCAGCCAAGCAGAAGGCCCTGCTTCGCGAGCTGGAGGCCTGCTGCAGCGAACAGCACAATCCCCGCTCCACGGGTTTCCTCAAGAAAGCCCGGCGCTTCTGGAACGAAGTGACCGGCAGCGAAGCCCAGGCCTAACCCGCTCTCCTCCCCCTTCATGGGGGAGGTGGCCGCGGCGAAGCCGCGGACGGAGGGGGAAAGCCGCCGCTCGGGCGTTGGCGGGTTGATCGTGTTCCACCTTGGGGGAAGGAAAGCGCACGATGGAAGGGGGGAAAACCACGCTCCGCGCGGATCGCCCCGTAGTCCGCCGAACACCCTTGACGCCCACCCCCTCCCCGGCCGCAGAATGTTGGCTAAACAGACGTTTGAAAGGGAGGCGGCCATGGAGCGCGCCTACGACCTGGTCATCCGGGGCGGTGAGGTGTTCGACGGTCAGGGCGGGCCGGCCCGCGAGGCCGATGTTGCCGTCAAGGATGGGCGCGTCGTAGCCGTCGGCAAGATCACCGCGCCCGGAGCGGAGGAGATCGACGCGCGCGGCCAGATCGTCACCCCAGGCTTCGTCGACATCCACACTCATTACGACGGCCAGGCGACCTGGGATGGCCGGATGCAGCCTTCCTCATGGCACGGCGTCACCACCGTGGTGATGGGCAATTGCGGCGTCGGCTTCGCGCCCTGCAGGCTGAACGACCACGAGCGGCTGATCAAACTGATGGAAGGGGTCGAGGACATCCCCTTCCCTGTTCTCGCCGAAGGGCTCCCCTGGAACTGGGAAAGCTATCCCGACTACCTCGACGCCCTCGCCCAGCGTTGCTTCGACGTGGATATCGGCAGCCAGCTGCCGCACGCAGCCCTCCGGACCTTCGTGATGGGGCAGAGGGGCGTCGACCGCGAACCGGCGACCGCCGCGGACATCGCCGCCATGGCGGCCCTCGCGGAGAAGGCAGCCAACGCGGGGGCGATCGGCTTCACGACCTCCCGTACGCTCAACCACCGCACCAGCGACGGCCAGCCGACGCCTACGCTCACCGCGGGGGAGGATGAGCTGACCGGCATCGCGCTAGGCCTCGCCGCCGCGGGCAAGGGCGTCGTCCAGGTGGTCTCCGACTTCGCCGACCCGAAGGCCGAGTTCGCCATGCTCCGCCGGATCGCCGAGCGGAGCGGGCGACCGCTTTCGTTCACCCTCGCCCAGGGCGGACACAACCCGAAGGGCTACCAGGTCCTCCTGCACGCGCTCGAAGACGCGGTCTCCGCGGGGCTACCCATGCGCGCCCAGGTCGCCGCGAGGCCGGTCGGCGTGCTTCTCGGGCTCGAACTGACCGTCAACCCCTTCAGCCGCTGGCCAGTCTATCGCGAGATCGCAGGCCGGCCCCTGTTCGAGCGCGTGGACGCGCTGCGCGATCCGGCGTTCCGCGAGCGCCTGTTCGCGGCGCCGCCGGAGGAGGCGGGCCGGCCGATGTTCGCCGCCTGGAACCGGATGCATCTGCTCTCGCCGGATCGGCCCGACTACGAGCCGGGAGCCGAGACCACGGTCGCAGCCGTGGCTCAGGCGAGGGGCGCACGTCCCGAGGCGGTCGCTCTCGAACACATGCTGAGCAACGAAGGCCGGGGCATGCTCTATGTGCCCTTCCTGAACTACGTCGAGGGCTCCCTCGACGCCGTGCGCGAGATGATCGTCCACAAGGACAGCGTTCCAGGCCTCTCCGACGGCGGCGCCCATGTCGGCATGATCTGCGACGGCAGCTTCCCCACGACCATGCTGACCCACTGGACGCGGGACCGGACGCGCGGCCCGCGGATCCCTCTGGCCGATGTCATTCGCATGCAGACGCGCGACACCGCCCGCGCCGTGGGCCTCCACGACCGCGGCGTCCTCGCCCCCGGGTATCGGGCGGACATCAATGTCATCGACTATCCGCATCTCGCCTTGCATGCCCCCCAGGTCGCCTATGATCTGCCGGCGGGCGGGCGCCGGCTGATTCAGCGGGCCAGCGGCTATTCGGCGACGATCGTCGCCGGCCAGATCACCTATCGGGACGGCGAACCCACCGGCGCCCTGCCCGGACGGCTCCTTCGCGGCGGGACCCATGCGCCCGTCGCCATGGCCGCCGAATAGGGAGAGGCAAGGCAATGGTTGGAATTCTCGAACCAGGCTGCGAGTGGCGGGCCCAGGACGTCGCCGATCCCGAGGCATGGACCGAAGTCCTCTCGCGCGAGGAGGTCGCCGAACTGGACGCGGCGATCGTCCACGCCCGCAGCGTTTCGGAGGACTTCCTCGATATCGGAAAGACCGACTTCCCGCTTCCGATGCTCGGACGCCGCCTTCACCGTATCGAAGACGAGCTAATGAACGGCCGTGGCTTCGTCCTCCTGCGCGGGTTGCCGCGTGAGCGCTGGTCGAACGACGAGATGTGTCTGGCCTACTGGGGCATCGGCGCGCACCTTGGAAAGCCCTGGCCTCAGAACCACTACGGGCACCTGCTCGGCGACGTCACCGACCAGGGCAAGGCTCCGGGCGACCCGACCGCGCGCGGCAACGAGCTGGGCCAGATCGGGCTGGAATTCCACTGCGACGGGTCCGACCTCGTGGGCCTGATGTGCCTGGCGAGCGGGGCCAGCGGGGGCGCGTCGGCGGTCTGCAATTCGGTCGCCCTGCACAACGATCTCGTGCGCGAGCGCCCGGATCTCGCCGAGGAGCTCTACAAGCCCCAACCCTACGACATGCGCGGCGAACATGCCCCCGGCGCTCGCGGCTGGTACGAAGTCCCGGTCTTCACCGAGTGCGGCGGCCGGCTCTTCGTGCGGCTCATCGGCGCCTACATCCGCGCCTCGCAACGACATGCGGACGCGCCGAGGCTCACCGCCAAGGCGCTCGAGGCCCTCGACTGGATGCGCGACCGCGCCGAAAGCGGCGCCTACAGCGTCTTCATGGACTTTCGGCCCGGCGACATGCAGTTCATCAACAACTATCACGTGCTGCACGGGCGCGCTCCGTATACGGACGATCGGAGCTCGGGCAAGATCCGCCACCTCAAGCGCCTGTGGCTCGAGACCGAGGCCCTGGAAGAGCGGCCACGCTATTTCCGCAACAATATCTCCAGCCATTGGGCTCGGGAGAAGGTGATCAGCCGCCTCGACGTGGCGCACTGAAGCGAGCGCGCGCCTCGATCGGGCTCGCGCTCTAATATACAGAGCAGATCGCCAGTTCAGACGGTTCCGTCTGAACAGGGTTCGTTCTAGGAACTGGTGCGCATGATCGTGCGGCGCGCGGCGGCCTTGGCCTCGCGGGCGGCGCGTTGCTCGGCCTTGGTCGTAGCCTTGCGTTGCTTGCGCTCGCCCCGCTTCATCTCGAGTTCCGAGAGTCGCTTGGCTTCCGCGGCGAGGCGAGCCTGTTCCTTGGCCTCGGCCCGGGCCGCGCGGACAGTCTCGAGTTCGCGCTGCCGGATCTCCTCCCGGCTCTCGAACGTCTCGGCCTGAACCGTGGGCTTGGGTTTGAATTTGGCAAGCATCGCCTTTTTCGCGTCAGCCTGCGCGGTCAGGCGATCGGCGAAGCCGGTCTTCAGCGGATCTTTCATGGGTCCTTATCTAGGAAGCGGAGGGCTGCCCCCAAGGCGCGCCTCTCATAACGAAGACGCCCTGTCTGGCAACTGGGCGCGGCGCCGCGGAAGCGATTTTTTCACCTTTTGAGCGGTGGGCGTCCCTCATGGGCGACGAGCAGGTCGTGCATGTCGTTAGCGTGCTCCTCCTCCACGGACAGGATCCACTCGAGCATCCGCCGGGTGGTGGGATCGTCGTCGCCGAAATAGCGGGTCAGTTCCTGGTAGTGTTCGATCGCGATCCGTTCGGCGATCAGGTTCTCCCGGATCATTTCCACCAGGTTGCCGCCGGCGCCGTACTGAGAAGCCGATCGGGAGGCGAGGCCTTCCGGATCGAAGTTTGGTTCGCCTCCGAGCTGGTTGATGCGCTCGGCGACCGCCATCATGTGCTCCTGCTCCTCCTTGGCGTGCTGGAGGAACTCGGCCCTCGGGCCCTCGCTGGAGATGCCGGTCGCGGCGACTGAATGCATCGTGTAGCGCAGGACGCAGACGATCTCCGTCGCCAGGACCGATTGCAGGATTTCAACCGTCTTCTTCGGATCCCCGCGATACGTGCCCGTCACCGCCCCGTCCTCGAGGCTCTTGCGGGCCCGCTCCCTCAGGCTGATCACGTCGCTCAGGAACGGTTTGTCGCTCGTGCCGGCTTTGGCGGCGGACTGCGTCATCACGAAATCTCCTGATCTGAGGGGCGGCCGAGGCTCGAATGTCCGGTTCGTGGCGAAGGTTCCCGGGGACCGAAAACACCTCAGGCGCGTTGTGGCCGAACCGGCGCCATACGGCGTCTCACGCTTGCCGCAGGACCGGGCGGAGGATATATAAATTCGCGGCTGGTGCTGGATGATCGGTAGAAATTCTACTGTTCGCGCCGTCCGGATTGAGCAGCGAGGACGATCCGAGCATGCGGCAGACCGTTATCGGTGAAACCCGTACAGCTCAGTTCGAGCTGGATCCACAGATCTTGCAGCAAGTGCTCGAAACTGGGCGCTCAATCGCCGGTGAATCTGCTCTTGTTTGGGGAGAACACTGCACAGAGTGCGTAATGCCCTCATGTTACTCGACATGCGCGTTCTACACGCCGCGGCGCGACCTCAAGTGCCGGCGGTTCGACCGGGGCCTCGAGGCGGTGAGGACGAGCGCCGCGCCTGATGTGCGGGGATTGCGTGTCGCATTCCGCCAGTGGGGTAAGCTCGAAGCCTCCGGCCGAGCCAGGGCCCTGCCGGCGGGCCGCGCGCGCGTCCTTGCCGTAGCGGACGATCTCGTCGCCGGAGCGATCGGCGCGGTCCCGGCCCCCTACCGGGCGCGTGATGTCGCGGCGATCGGCTGGAACCGCGTCAAGACCCGCATCTCCGACGGCGGTTCGGCCGATTTCGACGCCTTCCTCATGGAGTGTGTCAGCGAAGCCCCGGGCGAGACGGTCTTCACCCTCACCGTCAAGCCTGAAGTCTCCACGGGCCGATACTTTCAGCGGCACCTGACCGTCCAGCCTGGCTACAACCGCCTGACGGTGGACGCCGCCGAGATCGCCGCCCTGGTGGATCTGGGCGGTCCCCTGTTGTTCCAGGTCGAACCGGTCTCGCCGCCAGCAGGCGATGAATTCGTCTTTACCCAGCTCCAATTCGTCCGCTGGGCGGACGGGGCCGCTCCTGACGCAAACCCCGCCGCCGTGGCTGGCTCCGAGCCGGCCTCCGCGACGAAACCGGCTGCGAAGGTGAAGTGCGTGGTCTGGGACCTCGACAACACGCTCTGGCGCGGGACGCTCATCGAGGACGGGCTGGAGAAGCTGGAGCTCAATCCGCTGGCCGTTGCGGCGATCAAGGAGCTCGACGGTCGCGGAATCCTTCACTCCATCGCCAGCAAGAACAATACCGACGACGCCATGGCGGCGCTCGCGCACTTCGGTCTCGCCGACTATTTTCTGGCGCCCCAGATCGCCTGGCGCCCGAAGAGCGAGTCGATCGACCGCATCGCCACCCGGCTCAACATCCACAAGAACAGCTTCCTTTTCATCGACGACCAGCCGTTCGAGCGGGCCGAGGTGGAATCGGCGCACCAGGACGTGCGGGTGGTCTCTGATGAGGTCATCGGCGAGCTGCTCGGGCTTCCCGAACTCGACGCGCCGGTGACGGAGGAGGCCCGCAACCGCCGCTCGATGTACAAGGTCGAGGAAGAGCGCGACTCCGCCTTCGAGCAGTCCGGCGGCGGTTTTGTCGAGTTCCTCAGGTCATGCCGGCTGATCCTGACGATCGATAGGATCACCGACGCCAACATCGCCCGCGTGTTCGAACTCTCGCAAAGAACGAACCAGCTCAACTATGCCGGCCGGTCCTCTTCGCGCGAGGAGGTCGAGGCTCTGGCCGCTGGCAAGTCAGAGAACGTGGGTTTCGTACTCTCCTGCTCCGACCGTTTCGGCGATTACGGCGTGATCGGCTTTGCGATGGTCGATCCAAAGACCTTCCACGTCGGCAATTTCTTCATGAGCTGCCGTGTCCAGCACAAGAAGGTGGATCACGCCTTCTTCGGTTGGCTGGCCGAAAAGGCGGCCAAGGCCGGCCGGCCGAACGTCACGGTCACCTACCGCTTTTCCGGTCGCAACCAGTCCGCCCAGCAGGTCTTGGACGAGATGCGCTTCTCCGCCTCGGGCGAGGCCGATACCCTGACCTCGCCTGGCCTCGCCGACCTGCCTGACCACGACCTCGTCGCCATCGTCGACAAGGCGTCCGCCGTGGCGCCCACGGTCGTGGCCGTCGCCTGACCAGCATGGCCGCCGCCCTTCAGACCAGGTTGCGCAACCTTGCCCGGCGCGTCTCCGCTTCGGCGGTGAGCCCGCGGACGGTCCGGATGGTCAATACCCGGCCGATCGCCAGCTTCACCTTTGACGATTTCCCTAAGTCCGCCGCCACCCGGGGAGCCGAGATCCTCGAAGGGCGCGGATTCCGGGGGACATACTATCTGAGCGCCCGGTTCCAGGGGCTCACCGAGGACGGGATCGACTATTACGACCGGGGCGACATCGTGCGCCTGTCCGACTACGGCCACGAGATCGGCTGTCATACCGCTTCCCATGTTCATGTCCCGGATCTTGGCCGCAAACGCCTGGAAGGCGAGTTGGCGGCCAACGCCGCCTTCGTCCGTGAGACGCTCGGCGATGTGCGCATGACCACCTTCGCCTTCCCGTTCGGCGACATCGACCTGCGCACGAAGCTTTTCATGCAGGATCGTTTCGCCGCCTGTCGCACGACCTCCGCCGGCGTGAACCACAGCGTCGCCGACCTCGGTGGCCTTCGCGCGATCAGCATCTATTCGGGGTCCACGGACGCCGAGCGTATCCGGGCGATCGCGCGGGAGGCCGCCACGCCGCGTTCCTGGTTGATCTTCTACACCCACGACGTGAGCGAGACGCCCAGCGCCTTTGGCTGCACGCCGCAGCTTCTGCAGGCGGCGACGGACGCGGTTGCCGAGGCCGGCTTCGACGTCCTTCCCGTTCGCAACGCCCTGGGCCTGATCCGCTTCAGGGCCTGAGCGCGGAAGTCCGATTCGACCCTATTCGCCGAAGCCGGCGCCCGGGGTCACAGGGGCCAGCCGGATCAACCGGCTGTCCGCCACCCCCGCGGTGCGGTGCTTGACGTGTTCGCGGTACCCCGGATCGGTGACCATCGCCAGGAAGGCGCCGGCGTTCGGATACTCGGCGATGAAGGCGAGGTCCCATCGCTCGTCGAGCGGTCCGGTGACGACGGTCTCCGGCTGTCCAGCCCAGACCTGCCGCCCCCCGACCCGCGCGAAGACCTCGGCGCTGGTCCGGCCGTATTCGCGGTACGCATCGAGCCCGCTCATTCCCCGGCCGTGATTGGGATGACCTTCGGGGTAATCGGCGAGAGGCTTCAGCCGGATCAGATTGAGCATATGGATCGGCGTGTCGCGCGGCAGCGCCTTGAAGGCGTCGAATTGAGTGCGGGTCGGGTCGATGGACCCTGCAACGTCGCTCATCGGGTTCTCCCTGCGCAGTCAGATCGTTCCGTCCGTTCCTCCGCCATCCGAGCGGCGAAGATCAAGCGCGCCGACACCCTTTCGGACCCGCAACAAACGGCGCCGCGGCCTTGGTTGCGGGGCTCAGGTTCACATGGTATCAGGCCCGCGGCCTTCGGCGAGGGGACTGCCGAGACGCTCCGAACGCCCCGATTTTTCGAGCGCGATCAAGGCCTTCCCGCCTGGCTGGGTTTCCTCGGCCGGGCGTTGCAAATGACACCGGACGGAACTTCACGTGGCTGACGACTCCAGGGCGACGGATGTGGGCGCGCGGTACGCGCAGGCGCTCTTCGAGCTTGCAGTCGAAGGCCGTGCGCTCGAGCCCGTCGAGGCGGACCTGAAGGGTCTCACCGAACTCCTGCGCCAGAGTCCTGATCTGCGACGGCTTTTGGTTTCGCCGCGGTTCTCAGCCGAGGAGAAGGGCAAGGGTCTCGCCGCGGTCGCAGAGCGCGCCGGCGTCCAGGCCCTCACCGCCAAGTTTCTCGGGCTTCTGGCGGCCAATCGCCGCACGAACGCCCTGA
>Ga0210396_10007792_pt1 | contig 10177 bp, 3 predicted proteins | sample IncBWH17OmetaG_FD_155466 | JGI IMG/M metagenome (GOLD analysis project Ga0210396, IMG submission 155466) | Forest soil microbial communities from Barre Woods Harvard Forest LTER site, Petersham, Massachusetts, United States - Inc-BW-H-17-O ... | reverse complement strand
CTCAGTGTCGATGCTGACCGAGGGCTGGGACGCCAACACCGTGACGCACATTCTCGGCGTCCGTGCTTTCGGCACCCAGCTTTTATGCGAGCAGGTGGTCGGGCGCGCGCTGCGCCGGCAATCCTACGACCTGAACGAGGAAGGGCTGCTCAGTCCAGAATACGCGGATGTGCTCGGCATCCCGTTCGATTTCACGGCGAAGCCGGTAGTCGTCAAGCCAACGGCGCCGCGCAAGACGGTGCGTGTCGAGGCAGTGCGGCCCGACCGCGACGCGCTCGAAATCCGGTTCCCGAGGGTCGAAGGGTATCGCGTCGAGTTGGCCGAGGAACGCCTGACCGCGAAGTTTACCGCAGACTCGGTCCTGGAGCTGACCCCCGATCTGGTCGGACCCTCGATCACCAAGAACCAGGGCATAATTGGCGAGGGAGTCGAGCTGACCCTGGCGCATCTCAGTGACATGCGGCCGTCAACGATTCTGTTCCACCTCGCACGCCGGTTGCTGTTCACCAAATTTAAAGATCCCGGCGACGACCCCAAACTCTACCTTTTCAACCAGCTGAAACGGATCGCCCGCGAATGGCTCGACAGTGGCTATCTGCGCTGCAACGGCGGCACCTACCCAGCACAATTGATCTATCAGGACATCGCAGACCGGGCCTGTGAGAGGATCAAGGCGGCGATCACCGAATCGATGGTCGGCGAACATCCAATCAAAGCGGTGATCGACCCGTATAACCCGGCCGGTTCGACCGCGCACGTCCGGTTCGACACGTCAAAGACGACGCTGTGGCAGACTGATCACCGGCTCTGCCACATCAACTACGTCGTTTGCGACAGCGATTGGGAGGCCGAGTTCTGCCGCGCCGCCGAGGCGAACCCGCGCGTCCGCGCCTATGTCAAGAACCAGGGCCTCGGCTTCGAGGTGCCGTATCTGCTCGGCTCGACGCCGAAAAAGTACCTGCCCGACTTCATTGTGCGAGCTGATGACGGGCACGGCGACGATGACCTGCTGAACCTCGTCGTCGAGATCAAGGGCTATCGCGGCGAGGACGCCAAGGACAAGGCCAACACGATGGACGCCTACTGGGTGCCGGGTGTCAACAACCTCGGCACGTTCGGCCGGTGGGCATTCGCCGAGTTCAAAGAGTCGGTTTATGCGATTGCCGCGAACTTCGACGCGCTGATCGAGCGCGCCGTCGCCGGCGGGGCAGAGTGAGCGCTCATCTCTACATTCTGCGCTGCGCCGATGGCTCGTACTACGTCGGCACGACGCGCAGCGGCCTTGATGAGCGCCTCGCGCAGCATCAGGCCGGAGTTTTCGACGGTTATACGGCGTGTCGGCGACCGGTCGCTCTCGCCTTCCAGCAGGAATTCACTCAAATCGAAGATGCGATCACTGCGGAACGGCAGATAAAAGGGTGGCGCCGCGAAAAGAAAGAAGCGCTGATCCGAGGCGATTTCGCAGCACTGCCCGCCTTATCGCGACGCCCTGCACGGCCGTCTGTGCGTCCTTCGAGACGCGCTCCTGCAGAGCGCTCCTCAGGATAAGGGAAGCTAGGCATGGCAGTAGGAAAAGACCTCATCCTGAGGTGCCTCGCGCAGCGAGGCCTCGAAGGACGCACTCCATTGATCCAGCTATAAGGGGCAGGGAAGCACATGCCGCGTAGGGACATCTCGGTCGAGGCGCTGCGCCATAATGACAAGCGCCGCAACATTCCGACCGCGGAACTCGAGCCGGTCATGGACGAGAAGGACAAGACGCCGATCCGCAAAGAGTACAAGCGGCGCAATCGCGATCTCGACCCACAGCTCGTCTGGCGCGGCAAGGACGAGCAGGACTGGTCCGACCTGATCGTGCAGGCGCCGCCGCTCTACATCCAGGAGAAGGTGCACCCGAAGGTCTTGATTGACGACCTCTTGCGGCAGAGCAAAGAGCGGCGGGACGAAGGGTCGCCGCCGATGCCGGACCTCTTCGCCGATTTCAACGGCCTGCCGGACAAGGAGGCGCTGATCGAGTTCTACCAGCACGACGCCAACTGGTCGAACCGGATGATCCTCGGCGACAGCCTGTCGGTCATGGCGAGCCTCGCCGAGCGCGAGGGGCTGCGTGGCAAGGTGCAGTGCATCTACCTCGACCCGCCCTACGGCATCCGCTTCAACTCGAACTTCCAGTGGTCGACGACGAGCCGCGACGTGAAGGACGGCAACAAGGACCACATCACCCGCGAGCCCGAACAGGTCAAAGCCTTCCGCGACACCTGGCGCGACGGCATCCACTCCTACCTGACCTATCTGCGCGACCGCCTGACCGTCGCCCGCGACCTGCTCGCCGACAGCGGCTCAATCTTCGTGCAGATCGGAGACGAAAATATTCAGCTAGTGCGTGCCCTAATGGACGAGGTCTTTGGGGTAGAACGATTTAAGAGTCAAATTGCCCTGACGAAATCGACAGGGCTTTCTTCCGCACATACTATTGTCAACCGCCTGGACTATCTTTTGTGGTATGCAAAGGGCGACGATTGCAAGTACCGGCCGATCTTCGTGTCCGCTGACCCGGACGAATCTGGTTACAATTTGCGGGACGATGACGGCCGACTATACATGAGTGATAATTTAACGAAACCTGGACCCGGCCAGAAATACGTCTTTAGATTCGCCGGTCGTGATTTTGAGTCTCGAAACCGCTGGTGGGGTCTACCCCCGGATTCAATGACACGTGTGTCAAAAGCTGGGCGCTTGCTTGCTGGCGCCAATGCGCTTCGCTATCGCCGTTTCTTTGATGATTTCTCTGTGAAGGCGCTGACCAATCTCTGGGATGGAATTGCGGGTGCAGCAGACCCCGTATATGTCGTTCAAACTAACACCCGCATAGTTCAGCGCTGTATTCTTATGACCACCGATCCTGGCGATCTGGTGCTCGATCCGACCTGCGGCTCGGGTACGACGGCCCATGTCGCCGAGCAATGGGGCCGGCGCTGGATCACGATCGACACCTCGCGCGTCGCGCTGGCGCGAGCGCGGATCATGGGCGCGCGGTACCCCTACTATCTGCTCGCCGACAGTCCCGAGGGGCAGCGTAAGGAGGCCGAGGTCAGCCGCGCGCCGCCCAAGGAGATACCGACGTACGGCGACATCCGCCACGGCTTTGTCTACGAGCGCGTTCCGCACATCACCTTGAAGTCGATCGCCAATAACGCCGAGATCGACGTGATCTCGGAGAAGTGGCAAGCGACCTTGGAGCCGCTGCGCGCCCGGCTCAACGCAGCGCGCGGCAAGAACTGGGAGGAATGGGAAATCCCGCGCGAGGCCGGGGCGGACTGGCCAGCCGAGGCGAAAAAGCCGCATGCCGAATGGTGGCAGGCGTTGTCCGCGCGGCAGAAGGAGATCGATGCCTCGATTGCCGCGAAGGCCGAGTTCGAATACCTCTACAACAAGCCTCATCCCGACAACTCGCGCATCCGTGTCGCCGGTCCGTTCACGATCGAGAGCCTGTCGCCGCACCGTTTCATCCCCGGCGACCAAGCCGACAGCTTGATCCAAGAACTCGCCGAGCCGGGCGCCGGTTGGGAGGATTTCGGGCAGATGGTGCTCGAAAACCTGAAGGCCGCCGGTGTCCAGCAGGCGCACAAGGAAGATCGAATCGCGTTCACCGCGCTGACCCCATGGCCGGGGAAGCTGATCTCGGCCGAGGGCCGCTACAGCGACGGCGAACACCAGCGCCGTGCGGCGATTCTGGTCGGCCCCGAGTTCGGTATCGTCTCGCGGCCGGATCTCGTCGATGCCGCCCGCGAGGCCGCGGACGCCGGGTTTGACGTGGTGATCGCCTGCGCCTTCAATTTCGATGCCCGCTCGGCCGAACTCGATCGCATCGGCCGCATTCCGATCCTAAAGGCGCGCATGAACCCCGACCTGCATATGGCCGGCGAACTCAAAACCACCGGAGCCGGCAATTTGTTCGTCGTGTTCGGCGAACCGGACATTGAGGTCATCGAACTAGGCGAGGCGGAAGGCGGCGTCGACCAGATCCAAGTCAAGATCAAGGGCGTCGACGTCTTCAAGCCGCAGACCGGCGAGATCGAATCCGGCGGCCCCGACACCATAGCGCTGTGGTTCATCGACACCGATTACAATGAGGAAAGCTTCTTTGTCCGCCACGCCTATTTCCTCGGCGCCGCCACCGACCCCTACAAGGCCCTGAAAACGACGCTGCGAGCCGAAATCGACGAGGAAGCCTGGACCAGCCTCAACAGCGACACCTCCCGGTCCTTCCCCAAGCCCAAATCCGGCCGCATCGCCGTGAAAGTCATCAACCACCTCGGCGACGAGGTGATGAAGGTGTTCAAGGTCTGAGCCTCGCCTGGTCCGCTTCTTGGGGGTGGCAGGTGGCAACAATTGACTTATCTCGACAAACTTGGACCCGGCCTCTCGTTCAAGCATTAGCGAGGGTTGGATGGCGAGCTATTGCAATACCCGCAAATGGCAGACTTGAACGTAATCGTCAGATCGTCGAATTCCGCACACCCAATTCTCGAATTGTTGCCCGATTTTCAATTTACGCAGTCGGTGATCGAGGAGAGACTCACCGCAGAGACGAGAGACGCATAGAGATAACCACTACCTACCAGAGCGGTTTGCAACGCGTCCCCGAATATTTGGATTCGGTGGTTCACAGCACAATGCTTCAAGTTCCGTCGATCCGGAGGCTCTTGCGAACGTTCAATCCGACGCCATTCTCATACGGCCCCATGCCATTCGCATTTTAGGAGGGATTGAATATCAGGCAATCTTTAAGCCGCCGAGACTTGCCGAATACATTTTCAACCTAAGTGCCATTCACGGCGGCACTTATGTGGGCGACGGTCCATTTTCGGGAACGATTCGTCACGCGCGCAACGCGACCAGAGCGCTCTCGGTGCCCAATTATAATGCGACCGGTGATTTGTTGGTGCTGTCCATCACCGGCTCGCCAAGCCGGAGACCAAAACCTCCCAATTCGACTGTAGAAGCTTACGAGGAGAACAACTGCGACACGCTCGCCGATTTGACCCCAGAGGAGTTTGAGGCCGTTCGGCGTCGGTGGGCGGAAATCGGCGAAAAAGGCGAATATTTTGCGTACCGCCACGAAAAACGCCGATTGCGATCCGCTGGAAGAGATGACCTTGCGGACAGAGTTGAATGGATCAGTCGCAAGGCTGTTGGCAGAGGATATGACATAGAGTCATTTGAGGCTAACGGATCGTCACGCGTCGTAGAGGTGAAGGCGACCACGGGCAGAGGCATGAGCTTCTTTATGAGCGATAATGAATGGGCAATAGCAATGCAGAGATCAGAGCAATATTACATTTATCGTGTTGTCGATGTAGATGATAAACCGCGGCTTGCGGCAGTCATGCGAAACCCAGCTCAAGCGGAGCACGAAGGAAAACTCACAAGGTTATCTATAGGGTGGAAGATCTCATTAGAATAGATTTACAGCAGGATCTATAACCGACTAGGAGTAGGTTTTGGAATTCCGCATCGCCGACACCTTCACCGCCAGCCTCGCCCGGCTAAACGGGGTGGGGCAGAAGGCGGCCAAGACGACGGCATTCGACCTCCAGTTGAACCTGTCGAATCCTGGCCTGCGCTTCCATCGGCTCGAACGGCCCCGCGACCCGAATTTCTGGTCGGTTCGCGTGACCGACGACATTCGCCTGATCATCCATCGCACGCCCACGAGCCTGCTGCTTTGTTATGTCGGGCACCACGACACAGCTTATGCGTGGGCCGAGCGACGCCGGATAGAACGCCACCCGACGACAGGTGCAGCGCAACTCGTCGAACTCCCCGAGAGGGTCGAGCATATCGCCGTGCCGGCTGCTGTCGCGACGGTCCCCACACCCAAGCCGCTGCTGTTCGCCGGGATTCCCGACGACACTTTGCTCGGCTACGGGGTGCCGCCCGAATGGCTCGGGGCGGTTCGCCGGGCCGACGAGGACACGCTGTTCGACATCGCCGAACGCCTGCCGCAAGAGGCCGCCGAGGCCTTGTTGAACCTGGCGACCGGCACGACCCCGGCGATCCCGGAACGGGCGCCGGTCGAGGCCGATCCGTTCGCCCATCCCGACGCGCAGCGCCGGTTCCGGGTGCTGACCAATGTCGAGGAGTTGGAACGGGCGCTCGATTTCCCGTGGGAGAGATGGGCGGTCTTCCTGCATCCGGCGCAGCGGCGGCTCGTCGAGCGTGACTACAACGGACCCGCTCGGATCAGCGGCAGTGCCGGCACAGGCAAGACGATCGTCGCATTGCATCGGGCGGTTGCCTTGGCCCGGCGACATCCGCAAGCACGCGTCCTGCTGACGACCTTCTCGAAGGCCCTGGCAAACGCGCTGCGCACCCGGCTGCGGACCTTGACGGGCAACGCGCCGGAGGTTGCCGACCGGATTGCCGTCCATCCGGTGACGGGGATTGCATACGACCTCTACACGGCGGCGTTCGGTCAGCCGAACATCGCCCCGCCCGCGCTGATCGAGGTGCTGCTGCGCCAATCCGCTGCGGAGGTTGAGGGGCAACGGTTCTCGCCCCGATTTCTGATCAGCGAGTGGTACCAGGTCGTCGACGCGTGGCAACTCGCGAGTTGGGAAGACTATCGCGATGTCGCCCGGCTCGGTCGCAAGACCCGCATCGGCGGCAAGCAGCGCCAGATCCTTTGGTCGATTTTCGAGCGGGTGCGGGCCGGTCTGCCCGAGCGCAAGGCCGTCACATGGCCGGATCTGTTCTGTCGAGTCGCGGCGCACATCGCCGCCGACAAATCACCGTTCGATTTTGTCGTCGTCGACGAGGCACAGGATGTCGGGGTCGCCGAATTGCGGTTTCTCGCCTCCCTCGCCGCCAACCGAGCTGACGGCCTGTTCTTTACCGGCGATCTCGGACAACGGATCTTCCAACAGCCGTTTTCGTGGCGCTCTCTCGGCGTCGATGTCCGTGGCCGGTCCTACACGCTGCGCATCAACTACCGGACCTCGCACCAGATCCGCACTCAGGCCGATCGGCTGCTGCCCCCAGCGCTGTCCGATGTCGACGGCGTCTCCGAAGACCGCCGCGGCACGGTTTCGGTGTTCAACGGGCCGGCCCCGACGATCGAGACCTTCGATGACCTGGAGGAAGAGGCAGAGGCGGTCGGCGCATGGATCGCCGGCCTGGTCAAGGATGGGGTTCAGCCCCATAAGATCGGCGTGTTCGTCCGCTCGACGCGCGAGCTTCGCCGGGCCAGGGCTGCCGTGAAGCGGGCCGGCGTCGCCTCGTCAGAGATGAACGATAGGATCGAGGTCACCGCGGACCGCGTCTCGATCGGCACGATGCACCTCGCCAAAGGTCTGGAATTCCGCGCCGTCGTGGTCATGGCCTGCGACGACGACGTGATCCCGTTGCAGGAGCGGATCGAAAGCGTGGCCGACGAAGCCGATCTCGAAGACGTCTACAACACCGAACGCCACCTGCTCTATGTCGCATGCACCCGAGCACGCGACCGTCTGCTGGTGACCGGCGTCGATCCCGCCTCTGAGTTCCTAATAGATCTCTGCTAAACGGGCGCTGTCGGGATCGCGTCGGCGCCTTCGATGCGGGAGGCGAGGGCGGCGGCGAGGAAGCGGTCGAGGTCGCCGTCGAGGACCGCGCCGGTATTCGAGGTTTCGACGCCGGTGCGCAAATCCTTGACCATCTGATAGGGCTGCAGGACATAGGAACGGATCTGGTGGCCCCAGCCGATATCGGTCTTGGTCGCGTTCATCGCATCGGTCGCCGCCTCGCGCCGCTGCAATTCGGCCTCGTAGAGTCGCGCGCGCAGCATCGAAAAGGCATGCGCGCGGTTCTGATGCTGCGAGCGCTCGCTCTGGCACTGCACGACGATGCCGCTCGGCATGTGAGTGATGCGCACGGCGCTGTCCGTCTTGTTGACGTGCTGGCCGCCGGCGCCCGACGAACGGTAGGTGTCGATGCGCAGATCCTTGTCGTTGATCTCGACCTCGATCTTGTCGTCAACCACCGGATAGACCCAGACCGACGCGAAGCTCGTGTGGCGGCGCGCGTTCGAATCGAAAGGCGAAATCCGTACCAGCCGATGCACGCCGCTTTCGGTCTTGAGCCAGCCATAGGCGTCGGGGCCGTTGATCCTGACGGTCGCCGATTTGAGCCCCGCTTCCTCGCCGCCGCTCTCTTCGAGCCATTCGGTCTTGTAGCCGTGGGCTTCCGCCCAGCGCACATACATCCGCAGCAGCATCTCGGCCCAGTCCTGCGCCTCGGTGCCGCCGGCCCCGGCATGCACTTCGAGATAGCAGTCATTGGCGTCGGCCTCGCCGGAGAGGAGGCTCTCCAGCTCGCGCCGCGCCGCTTCGGCGCGCAGCTTTTCGAGCGCCGCTTCGGCGTCGGCGACGACACCCGCCTCGCCCTCGGCCTCACCCATTTCGATCAGCTCGAGGGTGTCGGCGACCTCCCGCTCGATCCGGCGATAACTGCCGATCGCCTGGTCGAGTTTGGTGCGCTCGCGCAGCAGCTTTTGCGCCGCAGTGGGGTCATTCCAAAGGCGCGGATCCTCGGCCTGGGCGTTCAACTCGGCGAGACGGCGGTTTGCGGCTTCCCAGTCAAAGATGCCTCCTCAGCAGCGCCAACGACTTATTGATGTCGTCGGCCGCCGCCTGAATTTCGGCGCGCATGGCTTACTCCGTCTTGCTTAGAACTCTGTTTTCCGGGTCATTCCCGCGAAAGCGGGAACCCAGGGCCACCGGTCGATCCGGCGAGCCTGGGCCCCCGCTTTCGCGGGGCGACGATAAGTCTAATATAGGCCGCCGGTGCCGCTGGCCGGAGCGCCGCGCACCGGTAGCGCCGGCATTGTTTCGCCGGCCTCAGCCCCGCCGGTCGAGGCGATCGGGGTTTCATCCTCGTCAGGTACGTGCTGCAGACCTAAATTGCGATTGTGGCCGGGCTCGGTCCCGGGTTTGTAAGCCTCATAGATGGCTGGCTCGCCAGCGCCGGCCGGCAAGCCGGTCGCCGCGCTGACCCGATATAGCCGCATTCCCGGCGGCGTGCGGAAGGCTGTTGCCGGCGCATCCTTCAACGCGGCGATCATAAAGTCGCGAAACACCGGCGCCGCAACGTGACCGCCGGTCTCGTCGTCACCTAGGCTGTCCGGGTCGTCGAAGCCGATATAGACGCCCGCGACGAGGTCGGGAGTGAAGCCGACGAACCACGCATCGCGCCAATCGTTGCTGGTCCCCGTCTTGCCGGCGATCGGCTTGCCGACCGCCTTGACTGCCGTGCCGGTGCCGCGCTGAACAACGCCCTCCAGCATCGTCACGATCTGGAAGGCTGAGCCCGGATCGGCAACCTGTTCGCGCGTGTCCGGGATGACCGGCGCCGTCTGGTGCTGCCAGTCGATGTCGTCGCAACCTGGGCATGGCCGCTGATCGGCACGGAAAATCGTCGCGCCGTTGCGATCCTGGATGCGATCGATGAAGGTTGGGGTGATGCGCTTGCCGCCATTGACCAGCATCGCATAGGCCGCCGTCATACGGAGGGGTGTTGTTTCGCCGGCGCCGAGCACTATCGAATATTCCCGCGGCATGTGATCCATTATGCCGAAGCCCTCGACCGTCTCGGCGATGGGGTCGAGGCCGATCATCTTGGCCGCCCGCACCGTCATCGTATCGATCGACTTTTCGATGGCGATGCGCAGCGGCGTCGGTCCGTGATACTTCGCCTCCTGGCCTTGCTTCGTGTAATTGCGCGGCGTCCACATCGGCAGCCCCGGGCCTTGCGGAAGCGATATTGGCGAGTCGTCGATCAACGTCGACGGTGTGAATCCATGATCTAGCGCGGTCAGAAAAACGAACGGCTTGATCGAGGAACCCGGTTGGCGTTTCGCCTGGGTGGCGCGGTCGAACTGGCTCGTCGCAAAGCTGAACCCGCCGCTGATCGCGAGGACGCGGCCGGTGTGCGGGTCCATGGCCACAAGAGCGCCCGAGACCTCCGGCACCTGGCACAAGGTGTAGAGGCCGGCAGCCTTGGCGCCGTTCGCTTCAGCTTTCGCCGCGTCGATCTGGTCGACCATCACGACATCGCCCGGCTTCACGACATCGGCGGCGCCGCGAGGATAGGGACCAAAGGTGCCGTTGTCGTGGCGCGGTCGCGCCCAGCGCATTTC
>Ga0210396_10007791_pt1 | contig 10177 bp, 10 predicted proteins | sample IncBWH17OmetaG_FD_155466 | JGI IMG/M metagenome (GOLD analysis project Ga0210396, IMG submission 155466) | Forest soil microbial communities from Barre Woods Harvard Forest LTER site, Petersham, Massachusetts, United States - Inc-BW-H-17-O ... | reverse complement strand
TACCGCGGCGGATGGTGGCTCTGGATGAAGCGCCTGAGCCGGCCGATCCGGCTTCGATGATCGAAGCCCATGAGCGTCGTGATCGCGATCTCGCTGTGAGGAGAGCCGTCTTAGCGTTGCCGCCGAAGTATCGCGAGGCCATGCTGCTGTTTTACTTCCACGAAATGGACGTTCCCGCCGCGGCCCAGAGCCTGGGGCTGCCGGAGGGCACGGTGAAGGCGCGACTGCACCGCGGCAGAGAGATTCTGCGCGCAAAGTTACCGCGGCTGCTGGCGCTCACGCCGGAAGGAGTGTTGTGATGTCTGATATGGACAAAGGTGACGAGTTGGACCGCCTGCTCGCCCGGAGTTTTGGCTCCCCGGACTCCGCCGCGGCGCACGCGGAGAGCATTGAGCCATCCTCCGGCTTTGCCGCTGCGGTGATGGAGCGTGTGCGCGAGGAAGCAGCAGCGGCTGCTGCCCTTGGCCCGATACGGTTTCCCTGGCGCCGCGCCGTGCCCGGCATCTGCATGGTGGTGCTGGCGATCGCAGTCTCGGTAACTCTGCTGATATTTGGCGCCATAACCGTCATGCATCTGATCTCGCATGCCGCCTTCTCTGCCGCCGCGCTGGGCTCGCGGGGAATGGTCGCAGAATGGGCAGATATGGCAATGCGGCTGCACCTGGGGTGGCTGGCGATTGGAACATTGATCGCGTTCGTGCCATTCAGCCTGTCCCGGGGACTGACGGCCAATCGGCAGAGAAGCTGAGACGGGTTCTGGAAAAGCCAAAGGCCAACGTTGCTTGCGCGACGTTGGCCTTCAGCTTTCTCATGAGCTAGAACTTCGCTGCAAACGCTCGCAGGCGATTGAGCCCTTCTTCCACATCCTTATGCGAGACCGCGTAAGAGAACCGGATGTGCTCGTCTGTGCCGAAAGCCTCGCCCGGCACCACGACAACTCCAGCTTCGTGCAGCAGGCGCGAGGTGAGTTCGGCCGGCGTTGCGATGCCCGATGTCTTCAGTAGTCCGGAGACGTTCGGATATGCGTAAAAGGCGCCTTCCGGCATGGTGCAGGTGATTCCGGGGATGCTGCGCAGACCCGCGACGATAGTGTCTCGCAGGCGGATATAGTCGGCACGCATCTCGGAGACACATTCCTGCGAACCGGTGAGCGCGGCAATCGCCGCCTTTTGCACCATGGCGGCCGTAGACGAGGTGGACTGCGACTGCAGCTTGCTCATCGCAGCGATGATCGGTTTGGGCCCCAGCGCGAAGCCGGCACGCCAGCCGGTCATCGCGTAGGTCTTGGAGAGCGAGCCGAGCACGATCACATGCTCCTTCGCTTCTGTAACCGACGCGCCAGAGAACGCCGCCTCGTTGAAGATGAGGTAGGCGTAGCACTCGTCGAGCATCAGGTAGATACCCCGGCTATGTGCGAGACGTACGATTCGCTCGAGATCGGCACGGGAGATGACTGCGCCCGATGGATTGGAGGGCGAGTTGAGGATGATCGCCTTGGTGCGGGGAGTGATGGCGCGCTCAATGGCCTCCGCGGTCACACGAAAGTTCTCGCTCTCGGCGGTTTCGAGATAGACCACCTTGCCGCCCGCGTACTGAATGATGTCCTTGTAAGAGACCCAGTAGGGCACGGGCAGGATGACTTCGTCGCCGTGATCGATGAGCACTTCGATAGCGTTGAAGAGCGCGAGCTTGCCGCCAGTGGTGAATACAGCTTCTTCCGGCGTGTAGTTGGAGCCGAAGTCGCAGGCGTGGCGCTCTACGATCGCTTTGCGGACCTCGGCGATGCCAGCGACGATCGTATAGCGCGAGAAGTTCGCTTCAATAGCGGCAATGGCCGCGTCCTTGATGTGGCGCGGCGTGGCGAAATGCGGTTCGCCGGCGCCGAAATCGACGAGCTTTGCGCCCTCAGCCCGCAGCTTTGCGGCGGCGGCGGTGACGGCCATGGTGGCGGAGACTTCGATGCGGCCGATGCGTTGACTGAGCTTCGGCGCAGCGGTCGGCGGGGCGCTGGATAGGGTGGCGGAGGCGCTCATGCGATCCAGTTTACAGGGTGCGCACCGCCGCGGTCCCGGAGTTCTCGTGGGCTGCCCTAGCTGAAGAATGACCGCAGTTGCTTCTCCACTATGCCCTCGAGAAAGGGCGGAGCTTTCTCCACATTCACGGTCAAAACGCCATCCGTCAGTTCAAAGGAGGCTTCGACTCCCATCCCGGAGACGCGGTCGCCGTCCACCGTGAAGCCGGTACTCTTCAGTTCGCCGAGACCCTTGTCCAGTACATCGGGCGTGACGCCCTCGATCGTGTGAATTGCCATCTTCGTACTGTACGGTGAATCGGCGCAGCGTCAATAGGCGTCCGGTCCTCACCTCGTTGCCAGGATGGCCGCAACGCGCTCGAGATCCGCCTCTGTATCGACGCCGATCGCGGTGTGGGGCGTCTGCTCCACGTAGATGGGAATGTTGTGCGCGAGCAGACGGAGCTGTTCCAGGCGCTCCGCCGTCTCAAGCGGATGCGGCGGTAGTGCAGCGAAGCTTTCCAACGCCGCGCGGCGATACGCGTAGAGGCCGAGATGTTTCCGATAGACGATGTTGCCGCTGCGGTCACGGTCGAAGGGAATGGTGGAACGCGAAAAATAAAGTGCGCGCCCATCTTCCGCAAGCACGACCTTTACTGCATTCGGGTCGTCGATCTCTTCCGGCGTGCAGGGTGTCCAAAGCGTCGTCACATGGGCGTCGATGTCGGAGCGATCGAACGGGGCGAGGAGTGCATCGATGTGGGCGGGACGAAGCATCGGTTCGTCCCCCTGTATGTTCACGACAATGTCCGAAGGTATCTGCCGGGATACGGCATGAACGCGATCCGAGCCGCTCTGCAGATCGGACGAGGTCAGCACAGCCTCCCAGCCATGCTGCGCGGCCAGCGCCATCACCTCATCCGAATCCGTCGCAATCACCACGCGATCGAGCCGCGGTGCTGCCAGCGCGGCTTCGACGATCCATTGCAGCATGGGTTTGCCCGCGATATCGCGCAGCACCTTGCGGGGCAGGCGGGTGGAAGCGAGACGCGCTGGAATAACGGCGAGGATAGAGGGTCGTTGAGGGGCACGCATGCAGCACTAGTGTCGCCCCTAACTTTCGTTCAGCGAAAGAGAAAGACACTTTGCGGAACCGCCGGACTTCTGAAACTCCGTGGTCGGCGTCTGGTGGACGCTGAAGCCGCGCTCTCGCAGCCAATCCTGCAGTTCATCGCTGGCCTGGTTCAAGATCACGTGCTGGCCAATGTTGATGGCGTTGCACGCAAAATCGAAAGCGTCCTGCGAACTGACTGCGAGCCGCTGATCTGACGGAACGATCGACTCGATAGCCTGCAGGCTATTGTTGTGAAATGCCGCCGGATAGTAGAGCAGGAAGCCGCCCTCAAGTGGGCAAAAGCAGGTGTCCAGGTGATAGAAGTGCGAGCGCGCCAGCTCAAGCGGCTGCACCGCCGTGCCCAGCAGTTGTTCGAGGTAAGGAAGTGCATCGGAACGAGAGCGCACACCGTGGCCAAACCAAAGCAGCGGCAGCGCTCGATCAAACAGCGCGTCGCCTGCACCCTCAAACGGGATGCTCCGCGGCAGCTCGTGCACTTCGAAGCCATCCTGTGCGAGCCAGGTACGAAAGCTTGGCTCCTCTGCCTGGCGCTCGGGATGAAGAAAACTACTCAGGATGGCAGTGCGCCCTCGCAATACTGCAGCATTTGCCGTGAATACGAGGTCCGGAAGTCCCGGAACCGGTGGTAGCAGCGCTACCTCCGTGAATTGGCTGACGATCGCGTGAAGCGCTGACCACTGCTGCATGGCAACACACGAGGCCGTGTCGCGCATATTGCCTTCCATCCAGGGGTTGATCACGTACGCGATGGTGAAGTGATCAGGGGAACACATCAGGTGGCGAGTCGACTGCATACGGTCTCCTGAAATGGCGCAGCGGGGGCGCCTTCGGGGACGACGTGGTCGCTCGATTGGCTAGAAGGTACCAGAGAAGAGGGCCGCGATGGCAGCGAAAAATGTCGAGAAAACGGGTAGGCAATTCGAAATGGAACCCTCTCATGGCCATCTGACGTCACGCGTCAGCTGGTCCCAGGAGATATCCTTTTCCGCATACCTGTTTTTGGGAGCACGCCTGAATGCGGATGATCCGCCGGTCCAATCTTCTTCTTTTTGCCCTTTGTTATTTCCTTCCGACCATCAGCCACGCGCAGCGCGTGCAGAACCTGACACCTGAAGAACGAGAGAAGCTGATCGAGAAGCGAAATGCGACCGAGCAGGAGCTTGAGTCCGTTGCCATCACTGATCGCAAAGTGATGGTGACGATGCGCGATGGCACGCGGATGGCCGCCGACATCTACCGGCCGAAAGATACGTCGAAGAAATATCCGATCATCTTCAGCCGCACCCCTTACAACTTCAACTATTGGGATGTACGGCTGGGCGCGCCGCGCGATATGGCGACTGAGCTGGATGCGGTGAAGCGCGGCTATGTGCTGGTAGAGATGAATGAACGCGGGCACTTCTTTTCTGAGGGAAACTACGACATTCTCGGGCCGCCGCTGACGGACTCGGATGACGAGCTGAACTGGATGTCGGCACAGCCCTGGTCGAACGGCAAGGTAGGGCTGATCGGCTGCTCATCGACGGCAGAGTGGCAACTCGCTGTGGCGGCACGGGGTAACAAAGCGCTGGCGGCGTTCATCCCGGAGAGCTTCGGAGCGGGCGTGGGCCGGGTCGGGAAGTGGTACGAGCAGGGCAACTGGTTCCGCGGGGGCGCGTTCCAGATGCTCTTCGCTGCGTGGATCTACGGCGAGCAGAACCAGGTGCGGCCGATGTTCGCGAAGGACGCGACACAACAGCAGTTGATTGACGCGTCGAAGATGTTTGATCTTGCGCCGCAGATGCCGCCGGTGGATTGGGCGAAGGCGCTGGCACACCTGCCGGAAGAGGACATTATCAAGGCCGTCGGGGGGCCGAAGGGTATCTATGCGGATGCGATGCCGGTGCCGACCGGGGGCCGGATGATCCAGCGGACGCCGAACGATCCTGCCTGGCTGAAGGGCGGGCTGTGGAATGACTCGGAGAAGATCAACGTGCCCGGGCTGTGGTTCATGACCTGGTATGACGTCTCCACGGGGCCGAATCTTGCAGCGTACAACTTTGTGCGCTCAACCGCGAGGGGCGACGTGGCGAACGAGCAATACGCGGTTATCGCGCCTACGCTGCACTGCCAGTACAAGCGCGCGACGGAGCACACCGTGGTGGGAGAACGCGACATGGGAGATGCGCGGCTGGACTATGACGCGCTGACCTACGGCTGGTTCGACCACTTCCTGAAGGGTGAGGACAACGGGATCCTCAAGAAGACGCCGCGCGTGCAGTACTACACCATGGGGTTGAACAAGTGGCAGTCGTCCGACACTTGGCCGCCGGAGGGTGCGAAGCCGATGAAGCTCTACCTGACGAGCGAGGGCAACGCGCCCACGCTGCACGGCGACGGAGCGCTGGTCGACGAGCTCGCGAAGGCTGGTCATCCGGATCATCCGGACAAGTTCACCTATGACCCGCTGCATCCGGTGCCTTCCTATGGCGGCAACGTCTGCTGCACGGGCGACGCAATTCCGGGCAACGGCGGTGCGCTCGACCAGCGCAAGATGGAGGAGCGGCCGGAGATCCTGGTGTATTCGTCGGAGCCATTGAAGGAGGGCGTCGAGGTCGATGGACCGATCGATACGACGCTCTACGTGTCGAGCGATGTAAAGGACACCGACGTGACGGTGAAGCTGATCGATGTGCAGCCTGATGGAACGGCCTACAACATCGACGAGACTATCCAGCGGCTGCGGTGGCGCGATGGATACAACCACAAACCGGTGTGGATGGAACCGGGCAAGGTCCACAAGGTGGAGCTGGGGCCGATGAACACCAGCAACTACTTCGGGCCGGGACATCGCATCCGCATCGAGGTCTCAGGCAGCAACTTCCCGCGCTTCGATCGCAACATGAACACGGGCGGGAACAACTACGACGAGACGGTGGGCAAGGTTGCGCACACGGAGATTCACCACTCCGCGGAGTATCCATCGGCGGTGGTACTGTCGGTGGTGAAGCGGGAGGCCGCCAGCACCCCAAATTGACTCACTTTCCAGCGTTCCATAAGATAAAGGCTGGCCTGGGCGGCGTTCTGCCGCTTGTTCCGGCCTCCTTCAGGCGGTGTAGCTCAGATGGTTAGAGCGACGGACTCATAACCCGTAGGTCGACAGTTCGATTCTGTCCACCGCCACCAGAATTGCGAAGTGCATAAGAAAGAACTCTGGTTACGTGATCTGGTTCCGTCGGTTGATCATTTTTGCGTTCGTGTGCGCCGCGGTCTATGTCGGCGTGGTTTTCTTCATCGATCGTTCTCTTCCTTTTTCCAATACCGACGCTACCCATTTCGATACGTTGATCGTGCTGGGGTACCCGGCCTTTCCGGACGGCACTCCGCGGCCGGAGATGCGGGAGCGGGTGCTCGAAGGCGTGCGCGAGTACCGGGCCGGGGTAGCGTCGCGGATGATCATGACCGGCGGGGCGGCGCATAACCACACGGTCGAAGCGCACGTGATGGCGCAGCTTGCGGAGGCTCAGGGAGTTCCGGCTTCTGCCGTCATCGAAGAGGGCCAGGCGCATGACACCATCCAGAATGCGTACTACTCGGTGAAGATCATGCAGGAGCATGGCTGGCACTCCGCCGAGGTGATCAGTTCGCTCAGCCACCTGCCGCGCGCAAGCCTGATCTTTGTGCACTTTCCGATCGCCTGGCGCATGCATGCGGCACCCTGGCCTCCCGAGTACGGCTTCTTTCATCGCGCGTCGAACGAGTGGTACGAGGCGGTGGACACGGCGCGTATCCGCCTCACAACCTACCCCGAGTCGCATCTTCTCGCGGGCCGTTAACCCAACAGCCACCCCCTCCCCCCTCCGGTGCGGGAGAGCCTTCCATAAACCTTCTGCTTTGTTGGGTTTAGTCGATCTTCCGAGATCTATAATCGTCATTCCAAAAGGTTTAACCGCAAATTCGTCCAGCCAAAGGAGTTAGGTCGACGTGTTGTGAACTGGGCTAGGGGTCGGCAAGGCGCGGGTGAACTTAGAAGAGTCATCTTGTTCCCCTATTTTTGTTCCCCTATTTCCAGTGTAGCGATTCGAGTGTTGTGAACCGGCAAATTCTTGGTCGAGGGCCAGGCGCGGTGTTCCGTTCCGGGCCTGGCAAAGCGGATACCGCGGCAAACAGCAAGTCCTACGCTGAACCGGTCTCGCTGGCGCGAGACGGCTCCGATCGGATGGCGATGGTTTGGGTGCTGGCGGTTATCGTATCTGGAGATCCAGAGACACAAAGAGAGATGGAGAACCAGAGGCTGCGGGAGTCACTTCGCGGGGCGGTTTGCGTCTATCAGGAGCGGGTGTTTTTGCACGACATAGCACGGAACGGGTAGGGGCCTCTGCTCTGGCCCTGCGCTATCATTCTTGTAATAGGTGGTCCATGTCCAAGTCTTTCCAGCGTTCGATCTTCGGGGTTTCTGTGCTTCTTCTCCTGCTCACGGTGTGGGGCAGCCTCCGCTCCAACGTGCGGGCGGATCAGAAAGACGGGGCCTACCCGGAGATGGAGGTGTACAGCGAAGTCCTGAACAAGATTCAGAATGACTACGTTGTGGACCCCAACATGAACAACGTGACGGTGGGCGCGTTGCATGGCCTGCTGGAATCGCTGGACTCCGATTCGAGCTACCTGACACCCTCCGAATACAAGCTGTATAAGCAGCACCTGAGCGAGGGCACGGCGCAGGTAGGACTCAACGTCTCCAAGCGCTACGGCTATGCGACGGTGGTCTCCGTGGTCAAGGGCAGCCCGGCGGACAAGGAACAGATCGAGGACGGCGACCTGATTGAGGCGATCGGCAATCAATCGACGCGCGAGTTGTCGCTGGCAATGATCCGGCTGCTGCTGGAAGGACCGGCGGGAACGAATGTGACCATCTCCGTTGTGCGGCCGCGCAAGCCGGAGCCAGACAAGATCACGATGACGCGGAGCAACGTGCCGGTGCCTGCGGTGAGCGATCAGCTGTACGAGAACGCGAGCATTCTCTACATCAAGCCGAGCGCGCTGACCAAGGACCGCGTGAATGAGATTGAGAGCAAGCTGAAGGGCTTGGGCAAGGGCGACAACAAGGAGACGAAGAAGGTGCTGCTGGACCTGCGCGACGTTGCCGTGGGCGATGAGGCGCAAGGCATCCGGCTGGCGAACTTCTTCCTGCAGAGCGGAACCATCGCGACCCTGAGCGGGCAGAAGTATCCCAGCGAGACCTTCACGGCCGAGAAGTCGAAGTTCCTTACCGCTGTTCCGCTGGTGGTGCTGGTGAATCATGGCACGTCGGGCCCGGGCGAGCTGGCAGCGGCGGCGATCCTGGGAAACAAGCGTGGCGATGTGGTGGGCGACCGGACCTTCGGTGAGGGCTCAGTGCAGAAGACGCTGGAACTGCCGGACGGCTCGGCGCTGATTCTGTCCGTGGCGAAGTATGCTGCGCCTGACGGGAAGAAGATCCAGGACGAGGCGGTGCAGCCGAACGTGGTGGTGGCGTCGAACGACGACGATCAGGACGACAGCCAGCCGGCGGCTGCGCAGGCCAAACCGCATTCGGATGATCAGCTGGACAAGGCGCTCGCTGTGCTGAAGCAGAAGGCTGCCTAGTACCGAGCACAAAATCAAGGGCTGCCATGCAAATGCATGGCAGCCCTTCTTCGCTTCTGTTGTTTTCGTGCTAAGGCTAGGCGGCCTTCCTGGACTTCATCGCCTGGGGATTGACCTTCTTCGAGATTCCCGTCAGCTTTTCATCGGCTGCCTTTTCTTCTTCCAGCGTTTCTCCGAGCAGCGACGCTATCTCGTTTTGCCCGAGGAGGCTCGCGAACTCACGAACCGATCCATAGCCTGCCATCTCGTAGTGCTCGACTCGCTGAGCGGCTGAAATCAGTCCAGCGTCTCTCACCGCACCCTTATCAAGCTCGCTGATCATCTCCGAGCCTTCCTCGACGAGGCCCTGCATCCCGTGGCAGGTCTTGCCTCTGGGGCTCTTACCGAGTGTCTCGAATATCTTATCGAGGCGTTCGACGTGGCCCTGCGTCTCCTCCAGGTGGCTTTCAAAGGCGGTTTTCAGGTCCTGAGAAGCCGCCGCCCTGGCCATCTTGGGGAGAGCTTTGGTGAGCTGTTTTTCCGCGGAATAAAGGTCTTTCAACTCGTCCAACAAAAGTTCATCTATGGTCTTTACGCTCATGTGTGTTCCTTTCGATATGGTCCTGGCTGGCTCGATGAGAGAACCGTGGGCACCAGCGACCCTGTTGGTCGGATGCGTCCGATTCGAGCCGCGGTGGCCCACGGTGCGGCGATGTGCTTTGATCGCATCCACTGCGACGAAAAGCGATGGAGGCGTTTGCCCGGGCAGGCTCGCTTCGCATGCCCCTTCCCAGGTGCTATGCTCGGCCTCGAGCGCCGCGCTGATTTGTGCCATTGACTGAAGATTCCAAAACCACACGATCCCGGGAGATTTCCGAGGGAGGATTTCGCCCGCCGCAGCGGACGCGCGTGCGTATCCACGGGCGCCGCAAGGTGGCAGGTAGCGTTGCGCTGCTGTTGCTGGTGGTTCTGGCCGCGGCGGCCGGCTCCCTGGCCGGGCTGACACTGGTCTACTCGGTAGACCTGCCGCAGATCGCAGACCTGGAACGCTACAAGCCGCTGGCAACGACGGACCTCTACGACGTGCACGGGCAGCTCTTCGGCTCCTTCGCTATGGAGCGGCGCAGCGTGGTGCAGTACGACGACTTTCCGCCGATTCTGCGGCAGGCGGTGATCTCGATCGAGGATAAGAACTTCGAGAGCCACTGGGGCGTGAACCTCTTTCGGGTGCTGGGCGCGGCGTATCACGACCTGACCTCACGCGGACGGGCGCAGGGCGCATCCACGCTGACCATGCAGCTAGCGCGCAACCTCTTCCTGATGCCGGATCGCACCTTTCGGCGGAAGCTGCAGGAGGTCTTCCTCTCCATCCAGATCGAGCACAGCTTTACCAAGCAGCAGATCTTTACGCTCTACGGGAACCAGATTTATCTGGGCCACGGGGTATA
>Ga0210396_10007788_pt1 | contig 10180 bp, 9 predicted proteins | sample IncBWH17OmetaG_FD_155466 | JGI IMG/M metagenome (GOLD analysis project Ga0210396, IMG submission 155466) | Forest soil microbial communities from Barre Woods Harvard Forest LTER site, Petersham, Massachusetts, United States - Inc-BW-H-17-O ... | reverse complement strand
AGTGCGTGTTCGCGTTGCCGGCCGCACTGAAAACCTGCGCGAAGCCGTTCGCATTGGAAATGAAGTCGAAACGCTCTACACCAACGGCCCGGCCGGCGGCGGCGGGGCCTTCAAATCGGCCCGCGACGTCGTCGCGGTCGCTTCGGTCTTGCTGCCGCGCGAATTCGCCCGGCCGCAGGTCCGCTTTGTGGGGGCGTGATGCAATGAAGCTGCGCGAGATCGCCCATTCCCGTACCGGCGACAAGGGCAACACCTCCAACATCTCCGTGATCGCCTACGACGAAAAGCATTATCCGCTGCTGCTGGAGCAAGTCACCAGCGCGCGGGTCAGGGCTCACTTTGCCGGTGTTGTCGAAGGCGAGGTTGTCCGCTATGAGCTGCCTAACATTGCCGCGCTGAATTTCGTGATGACCGGCGCGCTCGGCGGCGGCGTGACGCGGTCGTTGGCGCTCGATGCCCACGGCAAGTCGCTGAGTTCGGCGCTGCTCGATCTGGAAATCGAAGCAGATTCAGAATCGATCGGTCACGACGAGGCAACATAATCATGAAGAACATGCCGACACTTGCCACATTGGCTGACGATCTCGCAAACGGCCGCACCAGCGCCCGCAAGCTCGTTGACGAGTGCCTCTCCCGGATCGCCGACCCCTCGGGCGAGGGTATCCGGACCTTCGTTCACGTCGATCGCGAAGCGGCGATCGAGGCGGCCGACGCGATGGACCGGCTGCGCGTGGCCAAGGCGGCGCCGTCGCCCTACGCCGGTATTCCGGTCTCGATCAAGGATCTGTTCGACGTCAGGGGGCAGGTGACCCGCGCCGGCTCGCGGGCGCTGGAGGATTCACCGCCCGCGGAGGCTGATGCGCCCGTTGTCGCGCGGCTGCGCCGGGCCGGTTTCATCGTGATCGGCCGCACCAATATGACCGAATTCGCCTATTCCGGGATCGGCATCAATCCACATTACGGTACGCCGAAGAGCGCATGGCAGCGCAACGTCGGTCACGTCCCCGGCGGATCGTCATCGGGCGCGGCGGTTTCTATCGCCGACGGCATGGCGCATGGCGCGCTCGGCACCGATACCGGCGGTTCCTGCCGGATTCCGGCCGCCTATAATGGCATTGTCGGCTTCAAGCCGACGCAGCGGCGCGTGCCGCTCGACGGCGGTGTGCCGCTGTCTTTCACGCTCGACAGTTTTGGGCCGCTCGCGCGCACCGTTGGGTGCTGCGCGGTGCTCGACGCTGTGTTGGCCGACGAGCCGGTGCGGCCGCTGCAGCCGCGTCCGATCAAGGGCATGCGGCTGGCGGTGCCGACCACGGTCGCGCTTGAGGAGCTTGAGGATGAAGTGGCGCGGACGTTCGAGCGCGCACTGGAGGTGCTTTCGCGCCAGGGCGCGCTGATCGAGCGGATCGCGGTGCCGGAGTTCCTGGACGTCGGGGTGATGAACGCCAAGGGCGGGTTTGCGGCGTCAGAGAGCTATGCCTGGCACCGCTATCTGCTCACCAGCAAGGGCGACGTCTACGATCCCCGCGTTTCCAGCCGGATCCTGCGCGGCGAAGGCCTTAGCGCCGCCGACTATATCGATCTGCTCGGTGCGCGGCGATCGCTGATCGCGCGTGCCACGGTTCGCCTCGCGCCCTATGACGCGCTGGTGATGCCGACCTCCGCGATTACGCCGCCGCGCATCGCCGACCTCGCCGACGACAAGGCCTTTACCAAGGCGAACCTGTTGTCGCTGCGCAATTGCACGCTGATCAACATGATCGACGGTTGTGCCATTTCGCTACCCGCGCACCGCGAGGGCGAAGCGCCGGTCGGGCTGATGCTCGCGGCATCCGGCGGATCGGATCGCCGCATCTTTGAACTTGCGGCCGGAATGGAGGATGTCATCCGTGTTTGATCTTGCATTTACTGTCGATGCGCAGGGCACGACAACCCCGCTGACGCTGGCGATCGATCAGGCCGTCATCGCCGGCTGGACCGGACGCGATCCGGTGGCGCGCGACAAGCATATCGCCGAACTCGAAGCGATCGGCATCGCGCGGCCGGCTTCGACACCGATCTATTACCGCGTCGCGGCGCGGCGGCTTACCACCGCCGACAGCATCGAAGTCAGCGGCGGTGATTCGAGCGGCGAAGTCGAATTCGTCCTGATCGGCTGGCAGGGCCGCATCTTTGTCGGGCTCGGCTCCGATCACACCGATCGCAAGGTCGAGACCTATGGCATCACGGTCTCGAAGCAGATGTGCGACAAGCCGATGGCGTCCGTGCTGTGGGAACTCGAGGACGTCATCGGGCATTGGGATCAGATGATCCTGCGCTCGTTTGCGTGGATCGGTGGCACGCGCGTGCTGTATCAGGAAGGCAAGCTCGATGGCATGCTCCCGGTTGCCGAACTCATTCAGCGCGGGTTCGGTGAAAAGGGATTGCCGGACGGTTGCGCCATGTTCGGCGGTACCTTCGCGGCCAAGGGCGGCATCCGCCCCGCCAGCCGGTTTGAATGCGAACTCGAGGACCCCGTTCTCAAGCGCGTCATTCGCCATGCCTACGATGTGATCGAGCTGCCGGTGCTGGGGTAGCCTGTCTTCAAATGCTCGTCGTCCCCGCGAACGCGGGGACCCATAACCACCGGCGTAGATTGTTGCAGAAGGTGGCTGCCACCGCGCTAAAACGAGATGGCACGGCGTATGGGTCCCCGCGTTCGCGGGGACGACGCAGTGGGGTTCCCGGAAATCGGGTGGCGAAGGGGCGTCCGATTTGCGAGATTGGCGCCATGAAATCCGCCGCGAACACTATCATCCGCGCCACATCGGCGTTCGCCATCCCCGCGCGCGTCGAGGCCATCGATTGGACGCAAGCCGGTCACGATCTCGACGCGTATGGCTGCGCTGTGCTGAAAGGGCTGCTCTCGGCGGACGAGTGCCGTGCGCTCACCACACTCTACCCCGATGACTCTCATTTCCGCAGCCGAGTGGTGATGGGACGCCACGGTTTCGGGCGCGGCGAATACAAGTATTTTTCCTATCCGCTTCCGGAGCTGATCGCGGAATTGCGGCCGGCGCTTTATGCGCAGCTTCGTGATGTGGCCAATCGCTGGAACGAAGCCATGGGCATCGATATCCGATACCCCGAGAAACATGCGACGTTTCTGCAGCGCTGTCACGCCGCCGGACAGGCAAGGCCGACGCCGCTGCTGCTGCAATATGGCGCTGGCGACTACAACTGTCTGCATCAGGACCTTTATGGCGAACACGTGTTCCCGCTGCAGGTCGCGATCCTGCTGTCGGAACCGGGACGCGATTTCACCGGCGGCGAATTCGTACTGACCGAGCAGCGGCCGCGCATGCAGTCACGGCCGGAAGTGGTGCCGCTCAGCCAGGGCGATGCGGTGGCTTTTGCTGTGCATGTCAGGCCAGTGCAGGGGACGCGCGGATTCTATCGCGTCAACCTGCGCCATGGTGTCAGCCGGGTCCGTTCCGGCCATCGCCATACGGTCGGCGTGATCTTTCACGATGCGAAGTGAGTGTGACTGCTTTGACGGCTGATTTGTTTGGTGGCGTTCCCGATACGCGGCCTTCGCAGGAATTGATAGCGGAGGGTGCCGTGCTGTTGCGCGGTTTTGCGCGTTCCTTCGAGGCTGATCTGATCGCGGCGCTGCGCGATATCGAGGTGCAATCGCCGTTTCGACATATGGTGACGCCGGGCGGCCATCAGATGTCGGTCGCGATGACCAACTGCGGCGGTTTTGGCTGGGTCACCGATCGCACCGGCTATCGCTATGATCCCAACGATCCCGAAACCGGAACACCGTGGCCGCCGATGCCCCGATCGTTTCGCGCGCTGGCCGGGGAGGCGGCCGCCGCGGCGGGTTTCGAGGAATTTTCGCCGGAAGTATGTTTGATCAATCGGTATGCGCCGGGGGCGCGCATGTCGCTGCATCAGGACAAGGACGAACAGGATTTCGGCGCGCCGATCGTTTCGGTGTCGCTGGGCTTGCCGGCAATTTTCCTGTTCGGCGGATTGAAGCGCAGCGACAAGACGCGCCGGTTCCGGCTTGAGCATGGCGACGTCGTGGTATGGGGTGGCCCGGCGCGGCTGGTATTTCATGGCGTCGCACCGCTCGCTGACGGTGAGCATGCCCTGATGGGCCGGCAGCGCATCAATCTGACGTTTCGCAAGGTGCGCTAGATCGCACCAAAAAAAGGTACGTAGATTAGCCAGTCTGCTCAGCCGGTCTCCTCATCCTGAGGAGCGGCTTCTTGGCCGCGTCTCGAAGGATGAGGCATCCTCCTGGTTCGAGACGGCGCTGAAGAAGCGCCTCCTCACCATGAGGAGAGCTCACGGTTTCGCCGGATGAATGAAGGTCCACGGCGTGGTCTCGGAATCCTTCGGCACTTCGATGTCGATGAGATAAGGTCCGCCGTGCGCCAGCGCTTTTTCCAATGCGGGACGAAATCCCTCGGGTGATGTCACCCGCGCAGCACCGACGCCGAAGGATTCCGCGAGCTTGACGAAATCCGGATTGACCAGATCGGATGCCACCACGCGGCCGTCGAAGTGTTGGCGCTGGTCGCGCCGCACATTGCCATAGGCATTGTTGTTGAACACCAGCACCACCACGCCGATGTTGAACTGAACCGCGGTCGCGAGTTCCTGCACCCCGAACATGAAGCCGCCGTCGCCCGTGATCGCGACCACCGGCCGGTCCGGATGGGCGACCTTGGAGCCGAGCGTGCCTTGATAGCCTGAGGTAATGAAGGTGCGCGGCTGGTAGACCGGAAAGCCATACCAGGAGGCAAAGCCGACCTGCGACAGTTCATCGGTGACAATGGCGTCGTGCGGCAGCACCGCGCGCAAAATGTTGAGATAAGCCATCTGCGGCTGCACCTGCTGAATCTCTTTCAGCGCCGCCGCCGAAGCGTCGCGGATCGCGGTCCGGCGACCGCGTGTTTTGGTATAGCCGTTCTTCCTGACAGCCGCGAGCAACTCGCTGGTACCGGCCTTGGCGTCCGATATCACGGCGGCATCCGGCGTATATCTGCGCATTTCCGACGGATCGATATCGATACGAACAGACTTCAGGCCGTCGGGCCGAAACGGCCAGCGGAACATGGTCGGCAGTTCCATGCGCGTCCCGATCCCGATCATGAGATCGGTCTGCGGCCAGAGTCTGTAGGCTGCCGCCATCGTCAATCCAAGTTCATGTGCATTGCTGACGATGCCGCGCCCGCTGCGGAACGCCACCACGGGCGCGTCGATCAATTCAGCGAGTTCCAGAATTTCGTCACGCGCATCGATCGCGCCGCTGCCGACGAAGATCATCGGCGTCTTGCTGTCCGCGACCAGGTTGGCGGCGGCCTTGACGCGATCGGTATCGGGCAGGGGTGCCGGAAAAAGGTCGAATGGTTTCGATAGTGCGGTTTCCGCGCGCTGCGTGAAGACGTCCCATGGCATTTCCAGCGCTACCGGTCCGCGCCGCCCCGACAGCATTTCCTGGAATGCGCGCGAGACCAGCACCGGTGCGGCGCCGGGATATTCGATCCGATCGGCCCATTTAACGAAAGTTCTGAGCGTGGCGAGTTGATCGGGCATTTCGTGCAGATGACCGCGGCCCTTGCCGAGGAATTGCGTCGGCACCTGTCCGGTCAGGCAGAGCACCGGCTCGTTTGATCCGAAGGCCGTCAACAACGCTGCCCCGGCGTTGAGGACGCCGGGGCCCGGCACCACGCTGAACACGCCGGGCCTGCCGGAGGACCGCGCGTAGCCGTAAGCCATGTAACCGCAGGCCTGCTCATGCCGCGCCCCGATGACCTTCAACTGCGCCTGATGGAATGCGTCGAACAGGCCGTAGACCTGCGCCCCGGGCAGGCCGAATACGGTGTCGACGCCGTGTGCGACCAGGCCGCTGACGATGGCTTCGCCGCCGGAACTTGAGGTCATTGCCAATGTCATTTTATTGTCCAATCGCCTGCGGGCATTACGGGGTTTCGTCGATCACGCCATTGCGCAGCACGCCTATATTGTCGGCCTCGACCTCTATGACGTCGCCGGGCGTCAGATAACGCGGCGGATCGAACCGCGCGCCGGCGCCGGTCGGCGTTCCCGTCACGATGACGTCGCCGGACACCAGCGTGGTGAAGGTCGAAATATAATTGATCAGGTAACGGAAACCGAAGATCAAGCGGCCGGTGCGGTCATCCTGCCGCGTTTCGCCATTGACCCGCGTCGTCAGCCTGATGTCGGCAATCTGGGATTCGCCGGTGTAGGGAACGAGCCACGGCCCAAGGCTGCCGGTGGCGTCGAAATTCTTGCCTTGCGTGACATTGAATTTCGCATGCCGGACCCAGTCGCGAATGGTGCCTTCATTGCACAGCGTGATCGCGGCGATATGATCGAGTGCGGTACTCTGCGGGATGTGCCGGCCGGCCTTGCCGATCACGAGCACCACCTCACCCTCGTAGTCGAGCTGCACTGAGGCCCGCGGGCGAACCAGCGGCGTATTGTGGCCAACGAATGAACGTGGCGTGCGCATGAACAGGCTCGGATATTTCGGCGCGTCCTGGCCGTCCTTGTATTCCGCATTGCGGTCCGGATAGTTCACGCCGATGCAGATGATTTTCTCCGGTGCGGGTATAGGCGGCAGCCAGGTGATGGCATCGAGGGCGTGGTCCGGCGAATGTTTGGCGGCTTCGTCGGCGAGTTTCTGTAATGCGCCGGCGCAGATCGCTTCGCGCAGCGTTGGATAGTCCTTGCCGAAACGTGCAGACAGATCCACGATTCCGCCATCTGTGACAGCGCCGTATCTGGCCGATCCGTTGACGGAGTAGGTGGCGAGGCGGGGAGAGGTCATTCAATGTCTTTCTAACCGGGGTTCATCCCCGCGGCCTTGATCACGGCGGTGGCGGCAGGCGTGGCCAGAAATCGGATGAAGGCCTTGGCGGCGTCAGCTTCCTTGCTGTCGGCGGCGATGGCCGCGGAGAAAACCAGCTCCTGCTGCAGTTCGGCGGGGAATGGGCCGGCCAGTTCGACGCCCGGAGCTATCAGCACGTTGATGAGAAATACCCCGAGTTCGGCGTCGCCCTTGGCAACGGCCTGGGGAATTTGCGTCGTCGCAGTCTGGGGTTTGGTCTTGGCTTTCATTTGCTCGGCAATGCCCAGGCGCTCAAAAACACCCGTAACATAACCGCCGGCCGCGCTCGCAGGTATGTAAGCGATCGATTGCGCATCGAGCATGCTCTTCTTGAATGCGGCCGACGTGTTGAGATCGGGCTTGGGCGCGCCGAAGCGCACGGCGACGCCATAGCCGGCGCGAGCGATGTCGATGGTCGGTCCGACGGCAAAACGTGCTTTGGCGGCGGCGTCCTTGAAGACATCGACGGGAACAACGCCCAGGTCGAACGGCGCACCTGATGTCGCCAGCTTGATCAGGTTGGGGGTGGAATCGAAGTGAATAACGAGCTTGTGTCCCGACGCGCGCTCGAATTGCGGCGCGATTTCATTCAGCGGGCCGGTCAGGGAGCCGCCCGCCAGCACCTTCAACTCGGCGGCCTTGAGACTGGCTGTTGGCAACATGACAAGTACCAGGTCCAGCATCGCCGCGGCTGCGACGAGCGAAAGTTTTTTCATGATACCCCATCCATCACTGCGGATCATATTCACGTTGCACGTCCTAATCCGCGATCGTCACATCGGCGATAAAGCGCGGCTCGCGGACCGCCTGGCCGGTAAACGGCGATCCCTGCTCGAACCAGGAACGCGGCGCCGGCGCGCCCCACAATGTCTGTCGCCGTGGATCGGTCAGTGACCAGCGCATCGGCTCGTGGTCGTGATCTCCGGTGAAGTAATCGCTGGTGTAGAGTTCGAGGCGATGACCATCGGGATCCCTGACATAAAGAAAAAACGCATTGGAGATGCCGTGGCGGCCGGGCCCCCGCTCGATATTCTTGACCATCCCGCTCGAGGCCATCACGTCGCACAGATGCAGGATGTTCATCGCGGTCGGCACCCAATAGGCGAAGTGGTGCAGGCGGGGGCCCTTGCCGTTGGTGATGGCAAAATCATGCACATTGCCCTTGCGCTGCATCCACGCCGCGGCGATTCGGCCGTCGGGACCGTCTTCCTCGGCGTATTCGGTCAGCCGGAAACCCAGCCGCGCGTAGAAGTCGATGGTGTCCTGCACTTCGGCGGCGAACACGTTGAAGTGGTCGAGCCGCTGCGGGTGGCAGCCCTTATAGAGGTCGTAGCGGCGCAACAGATGCGGACGCCGGTCCATCGATGCATAGAGTTCGATCTGAAAGCCGCAGGGATCGGCGAATTGCAGCGTGCGGCCCTGGAACGGCTGCTCGGCGAAGGCACAGGTAAGGCCATGCTCCGAGAAGAACGCTGCGGCCTTGTCGAGATCGCCTTCGTTACCGACCTTGAATCCCAGGCGATTGCAGGCGGCAGTGGCTGCCTTGCGCAGCACCAGCGAGTGATGCTGATGCTCCTCGCTGCCGCGCAGGTAGACCGCCCTGTCGTCACGATCCTCGACATGTAGCCCGACGGCATTTTCGTAAAATTCGCGGCTGGCGTTCAGATCCACCACGTCAAGCACGGCGTGACTGCACCTGATGATGTTGAAGGGTGGATCGAAGATGTGTGTCGGTACCGGCATGCGCGTTGTCCTAAATATCGGTCTAGTTCTGCACCTCTCCCATCGGGAGAGGTCGGCGCGAAGCGCCGGGTGAGGGGTTACGCCCTATCGATAGACCGTAACCCCTCACCCCAACCCTCTCCCAACGGGAGAGGGAGCGCACCGCCGCTGCTGCTCCGACTGCGCGCAACATCAGATTCCCAGCCGCTGAATCTTGTGCGTTCCCTTGGCGAGCGAGACGTGCTTGGTTTCCATATAGAAGTCGAACGAATAGTCGCCGCCGTCGCGGCCGATACCTGATGATTTCATGCCGCCAAACGGCGTCGGCAAATGGCGGACGTTTTCGGAATTCAGCCAGATCATGCCGGCCTCCAGCGCATCGGCGACGCGCAGCGCCCGCCCCATATCCGAGGTCCAGACATAGCCGGTAAGGCCGTATTGCACGGCGTTGGCGATCTCGACGGCGTCCTGCTCGTCGCGGAATGGAATCACCGTCAGGAAGGGGCCGAATACTTCCTCCTGCGCGACACGCATTCCGGCATGCGCGCCGATCACCAGCGTCGGCTGTACGTAATGCCCGCCGCCAGGTCCGTCATGCGTCCTGCCGCCAACGGCGATCACGGCGCCATCCCTGCGCGCCACATCGAAATAAGAGCAGACTTTTTCGAGGTGGCGTTCGTGAATCAACGGGCCGATCTCGGTCGCAGGATCGAGCGGATGACCCACCTTGAGCGCCTTTACCCGCGCCGTGAGGTTCTCGATGAAATTCTCCGCGATGTTCTCTTGAATCAGGAGCCGGCTCGACGAGGTGCAGCGCTCGCCATTGAGCGAGTAGATCATGAACACCACCGCATCGAGCGCGCGATCGAGGTCGGCGTCATCGAATACGATCACGGGGTTCTTGCCGCCGAGTTCGAAATGCACGCGCTTTAGCGTCGGCGCGCCCTGCGCCATGATCGCCGAACCGGTCGAACTTTCGCCGACAAAGCCGATCGCCTTGATCGCGGGATGCTGGGTCAGCGCCTTGCCGGCCTCTTCTCCGATGCCGTGCACGGTATTCAGCACGCCATCGGGCACGCCGGCCTGCTTCACTAGTTTCGCCAGCAGGTCGGCAGTGACCGGCGACCATTCGGCCGGCTTGTGAACGACGGTGCAACCGGCGGCAAGCGCCGGCGCGATCTTCCAGGTCGACAGCATGAATGGCGTATTCCACGGCGTGATCACGCCGACCGGGCCGATCGGAACCCGGGTCGAGACGTTCCAGTGCTCGTCGCTGGGCAGATTCAGGCCGTCGCGCGCGTCGGTGCATTTGTCGGCGAAGAAACGGAAATTCTCGGCGCCGCGGATCGCGGCCTTGGCCATGAAGCGATGGGCCTGGCCGGTGTCGATGCATTCGAGTACGGCGATATCGTCGGCGCGCTCCTCGATGGCGTCGGCCACGCGATGCAATAACTTCCGCCGCAGGGGCGCGGGCATGTCACGCCAGGTCTTGAAGGCCAGCGCCGCCGCCGTCGCGGCGCGGTCGATATCCTCAGCGCGGCCGCGAGCGACCGG